>ENA-OQDL01001684-OQDL01001684.1-human-gut-metagenome-genome-assembly--contig:-NODE-1684-length-10399-cov-3.653135_pt1 | contig 10399 bp, 11 predicted proteins | sample MGYA00242782_ERZ504609 | MGnify/ENA primary metagenome ERZ504609 (study PRJEB26092, sample SAMD00036320) | human gut metagenome | host: Homo sapiens | study: EMG produced TPA metagenomics assembly of... | reverse complement strand
TATGAAATATAAGAATCGCAAGGGTAGAAGCGAAAGCAAATACCACAAGAAGAAAACGGAATAATATATGAGATTTATTTGTTTCATTTAACTGATGACTTTGTTTATGTGTTCTATTACCATTTCGGGAGTTATGCCTTGCAGACAGGCATAATCTTTTCTATAACAGTGCTTTTCTCCGGATAAGGAACAAGGACGGCAGGGCAGGTCTATCTGTATTGTGTTTGCCGCAGACTGATTCCATCCTGCAAAGCCTGCACAGGGATGCGTTGCCCCCCAAATGGACACAACCGGGATGTTCACTAATGATGCAAGGTGCATATTGGCGGCATCCATTACCAGCATGACGTCCATATTGCTCATGAGGGCCAATTCCATATTTATGGTTAGTTTGCCGGCTGTTGAGATGACATTGGGGAAATGTTGGGCCCATTCTTCCAATACTTTGATTTCTTTTTTCCCGCCTCCGAATAAGAAGATTTTTGTATGGTCGCGTGCAGATAGATGTTTGAGGATCTGCTCTTGCTTTGACAACGGATAGATTTTGCCTACATGTGTTGCAAAGGGAGCGATTCCAATCCATGTTTCTTGGTTCTTTTCACCGGTTAACGGAGCCAGGCTGGAAATATTGCCTTTATTCTTTCCGAAAAGGGAGAGGAAACTTAACCGGATGGGGTAACCTATCTGACTGAGCGTATGGGCACAGCGCTGAAAAAAGGAGTCTTGCTCTGTATATATTTTATGTTTCCGCCGTATCAGTTTTTGCAGTTCCCGCCTGTTCTGCTTGATGTGGGCTGCTTTTATGCCTGCCAGACGAAAACGCCAGCAAAGAAAACGGCTGCGGAATGTGGGCTGGAAAGCGGCTACGGCATCAAATTTTTCTTCTTTTAAATCATTGTACAGCCATCCCAGACCCATTAATCCGGCATGTTCTCCTCTGAAATCTGCCCCACGGAAAATAACATTGTCCGGCACATTCTCGAATAAGGGGGAGAATGTGTCTATGCTCAGCACCATGATTTGATGCTGGGCATATTGCGTAGCCAATGAGTGAATGACCGGGATTGCCATTGCCACATTATTGATGGATGAAAAGCAGATTACAAGAATCTTGGACATAACAGCTGTTTTATTGAATGTACAAATCTATGCAAAGTTTTCTAATCAGCCAATTATTATTCGGTAAAAGTGTCTACCTTTGTTCCCAAGCAAGTTTTTGAAAGATGAAAATAATTGTAGATAATAAAATACCTTATATACATGAAGCTGTCGAACAGATAGCCGATGAAGTGGTGTATTTGCCCGGCAGTGGTTTTACCGCCGGGGATGTACGGGATGCTGACGCATTGGTGATCCGTACCCGTACCCGTTGTAACCGTGAACTGCTGGAAGGAAGCAAGGTGAAATTCATTGCTACTGCGACCATCGGTTTTGATCATATTGATGTGGACTATTGTGATGAGGCGGGAATTGTATGGAAAAATTGTCCCGGTTGTAATGCCGGCAGTGTGGAGCAGTACCTGCATTCGGTATTATTATTGTTGAAACGCCGGAAGGGGGTGAGATTGGAAGAAAGCTGTCTGGGGATTGTTGGGGTAGGACATGTGGGAAGCCGTATCCAACGTATGGCGGAGGCATTGGGGATGCGGGTCTTGCTGAATGATCCTCCACGTGCGGACCGGGGGGAAACGGAATTTGTGGATTTGTCTGTACTGGCAAGGGAATGTGATATAATAACCTTTCATACTCCGCTGAACAGGAATGGGAAATATAAAACGTTCCATCTGGCGGATGCGGATTTCTTTGCCGGTTTGCAACGGAAACCTTTTATTGTGAATACTTCTCGTGGAGAAGTAATAGAGACATTGGCTTTGCTTGATGCGCTGAAGACAGGCCGGATACGTGATGCGGTTATTGATACGTGGGAAAATGAACCGGATATTCACCCGGATTTGTTGCAGAAAGTTTTTTTGGGAACCCCTCATATAGCAGGGTATTCAGCTGACGGAAAGTCGAATGCTACACGGATGGCATTGGAGGAGCTTTGTAACTTCTTCCATATACAGGCTGATTTTAAAATAGTACCGCCCGCTTTGCCGTATATGGATTATTCTTCTGATCCGGAAGAGGCTTTTCTACAGGTGTATGATCCGACTCGTGACAGTGATGCATTGAAACGGCATCCCGAAGAATTTGAACATTTGCGGGGGAATTATCCATTGAGGCGTGAAATTTCTTTTTTACCGTAGGGGGACATTTCAATGTACCCCTACGGTGGCCAGAACTTTTAGTCTGCTTTTGCTGTTTGCATCTCTTCTGCTACAATCTGTTCGCAATCTTCAATGCTGTATCCCGATGCGGGTTCGCTCCAATACCATAAGGCGGGAGCTTGTTGTAATGTATCCATAATCAATTATTTTTTAGATGGGTTATTCAATGTTATAGTTGTTTCCGAATGTTGGTTGCCGCCCAGAATACCTGTTCCTCCCTCCACATTGCTGTAAACCCGTAGAGGTTCGGCTAGTCCAATGTTACCCAAGCCTCCTTCTAACGTGCTTTCCGGCAATTTTTTGTAAGGACAACAGGTATAAAAGTAGGATTCGGAAAGGGAATAGATGGAAATGATTCTTTGTTCTGTTTCGTCTAACTCTGCCGTTGTCTCTTTTATTTGTAAAGTATAGGTTTGTCCGTTAATGCTTTGGTCGGTAAAGAGGGCTCCTCCTCTTTTTTCCAATCCGTTGAATGCCATACTTTCGTCCAATATGGCATCCTGTTCCTTGAATACAGGATCTATATAATCTATTTCTGTTTCGTAGTAACCGTAATAGCCCGTTTTTATTTGTGTGATTTTGGCCAGATAATAATTGTTCTTTTCCGGAAATTCATCAAACGTGACTTCATAGTATATTTCAAAATAGTCGGAAATTGTTCCTTGATAAACTCCGTTACCTTTTTTAATTGTATGACTGGCGGTTTTTTATAGCTACTTTCTTTGGTATGATATCTTCTGCCGTTACCGTACCATATTCGGGGGTGGATGCAACAATTTTTATCCGGTCTCCTTCTGCCGGGATTGTATTTGAAAGGAATAAGGTATCCGGCTGGTCTGGGTTCCGGGGATTATTCAGTGTTTTCCATTGCATGGTTTCTATGTATTGATTGTTGATATAGAGCTCCACATGGGCGTGAGGGAGATTGACATAAGGCTTCTTGTCTGGATAGAACCAGGTCCGGGTGATGGAGGCCATTACCACTGTGTCGGGGGATACTACACTGTTTATTACCATTTTGGGCGTAGTGCGATATTCGTTCAAATCTATTTTTCGATAACAGGAGGTAAGGAACACTCCTAGAAGTAATGTATATAGCAGATGTTTCATAATCATTTAAAATTTATAAGTGTAAGAAACTGATGGTATAATGGGAACTATGCCCAGGGTATAGAAGCAGTCGTTATTATACCACCATCCTTTGCGTATGCTGACGGGTGCCATGTAGGAATAGACATTGTAGATGCTGATATTCCATATTCCCATCCGGTTCTTTTTCTTTGGCCGGTAAATATTGATGCCCAAGTCGAGTCTGTGATAGGCGGGAAGTTGGAAATTATTACGTTCCGTATAATAGTCTAATCCGCCTGGATCTATATAAGGAGGAACCAGGCTGCCTCCCGGAAACGGATGTTGGGGAGAAACGGCCTGGTAGTTTTCGAAAGAAACCGTGAGCCGGTTACCGGTTGCGTAGGTCCAGCTTCCGGTCAACTCCAGTTTGGGCTTGATTTTCCAATTGGCTATTATATTGAATTTATGCCGGTTATCGAATTTGGCAGGAAAACGCTTGCCTTTATTTATCTCAGTGAACTGTCTGTCATTCCAGCTTAGAGTATAGCCTGCCCATCCGGTTATTTTCCCTTTTTCTTTGCGGGCAATAAGTTCTACGCCGTAAGAACGTCCTTTTCCTTGAGTCAGTTTGTCTTCCCAGCTGGTGGAAGGAGGGAGAAACTGGTAGTTGTCTTTATAGTCCATCAGATGTTTCATCCATTTATAATATCCTTCTATGGAGAAAGAGTAGATTTTGTTGCCGGTGGTGTAATAAGCTCCTACAGCCAGTTGGTCGCTCTGCATCGGTTTCAGCTTGCGGCTGACCGGTATCCATGTGTCTGTGGGCAGGTTGATGTAGCTTTCATTGACTTGATGTACATATTGGCTCATCCGGGTATAAGAGGCTTTGAGGCTGAGTTGCGGATTGATCAGGAAACGACTGGAAAAACGGGGTTCCAGGGAAGTGTACGTTTTCCCGTCAATGGTGTATAGTCCGAGGTGAACCCCAGCGTTCAAACGTATTCTTTTGTTCATTTTCCAGTCTTCTTCCATATATATGCCTAATTCATGTGCAGGTAGGGCAGTGTCGTTGTTTTGTCTGGTCTGGGTGGTCATGCCATTGGAAAAATGCGATTTTTCGTCTACGGGATGAAAACGGTGGTAAATATAATGAGTGCCGAAATGCAACTGGTGGGAAGCATTGGGGCGGAAATCGAAATTGGCTCGTATGCTGAGGTCGTCAATGCGGTTCCGGGTTGAACTTTCCTGTGATACGTAGTTGGCTTCTGTTCCTTGGTAGTAGTCTCCTTTCAAGGTGGAAGAATAGTGGGTAAAGGCGGCATTCACATTACCGAAGAGTTGGTTGTTGAATACGTATGACCAGCCGGTAAATGCCATGATGTTTCCCCATCGCAGTCTGCCGGTGTTTCTGCTTTCATATCCATTGTCACCTTCTCTTTTTTCTCCTCCCTTCAAAAAATCGTTTCCCCAGTAAAGACCGGCATATCCGCGGCTGCGGTCATTGAACTGGTGGTTGAGTTTAAAGTTCATGTCGGTAAAAGCGTATCGTGCCACTATTTGGGTTTCTCCTTTATTTCTGGTAGCGTTCCAGATGGCGATGGTTGGGGCCGAAAGCGCGTCAATCCATGAACGGCGTAATGCAAAGTTGAATGAGGTCCGGTCTTTGACCAACGGACCTTCCAGATTCAGGCTGCCTGAGGTCAGTCCCAGCATGGCGCTTCCGTGATATTCTTTCATGTTGCCATCCTTTGTATGGATATCGACTACGCTGGACAGTCTTCCTCCGTAACGGGCGGGGAAGGCGGACTTAAAGAATTCTACATCCTTTACGGCTTCGGCGTTGAAGGAGGAAAACAGACCGCCCACATGGTTGATCTGGTATAACGGATTCCCTTCTATCATATAAAGATTGTCGTCTCCATTACCGCCCCGCACATACATTCCTGCCAATCCGGCTGTGCCTGCCGATACACCCGGCAAGGTCTGTAGAGTTTTTATAATATCAGCTTCTCCGAATAATACCGGGGTTTGTTGGATCAGGTCTTTGTTGAGACGGGTATGTCCCATATCGGATGTTTGGACTAATGGAGAAGAGGTATATTCTCCGGTCACTACCACTTCGGCTAATTGCTGGTGGCTGTTCAGCAGAACCGGAAGCAGCGTGTCTTGTTCCAATTGTGTGAATGAACGGTGGAAACTGTCATAACCTACATAGGAGATGTTCAGGTATACATCGTTTCCGGCTTCCAGAGTCAGACTGAAAAAGCCGTCGGCGTTGCTGGTTGTTCCTTGATGGCTTTTGGCATCATAGATGGAGGCGCCTATAAGGGACTCTGAGGAGGATTTGTCTCGTATGAAGCCGCTGATTACAATGTTTTTCTGTTTTTTCTTGAGGATGATGTATTTGCCTGATTGTATATATTCTACGGGCAGTTTTTGAAACAGAATGCGCAAACAGTGGGATAACGGCTGGGCGGTTATTGTTATATCTATCGGTAACAGATGTTTTGTTAAGGAGGACTCATACGAAAAGGTTACACCTGTCTGCCGGTGATTCTGCCAAACTTACGATGGGGTTGTTTCATATCTAATGTTACGAGGGGCTCATCATGTTCTGTTCCTTTTGCCTCAATACAAATGTGCATGAGGCAAAGGAGCAGAAGAAAAGAAAATTTAGAATGGAATTGCATCATTGGGTTATGTCTAGTTTCGTATCTAGTGTTTGGTTTATGATTTCAATTATGTCTTCTATCGGAGTATTGTCAAAGGTCGTGGTCAGATAGTACTCTTTTTGTGGAATTCCGCCGATATGGACCTTATAGACTTCTTCTAATTCTTTTACTACCTTTTTCAAGGGGGCTTCATTATAAACAAACACGTGGGTCTTCCATGCAAAAGTGTTGGGGTCACTTTGTTTGTTTATTTGCATTTGTCCTTTTTGGTTAATGAAGGCATACATGCCTTTTGTCAGAATAGCCTCTTTTTGTTCTTTGTTATAAAAACGGACTTTTCCAGACTCTACGGTTGCCGAAGTCTGATTTGCATTTGCCGTTACTTGGAATTGTGTACCCAGTACTTGTATGTTTGCCAGTTCGGTCTGTACCCTGAAAGGACATTGTTCTTGATGTGTGACTGAAAAATATGCTTTTCCATTTAAAGTGACGTTCCTGTTTTTTTTCGCCGTATGCCAAGCGGTCATACTGTAAGGCCTGAATTCTCTGCCAGCGTAATATGGCTGTTGTCCGGAAGCGTGACTTCTTTGACGGCGTGTGCGGATGAGGCAATGACAATCCAGTCTTGCCTGTCGTATATCCACCACCAACTGAATCCGGCTATCAGGAAAGTGACAGCAGCGATAGTTATCAGTCTATATAATAAGATAGAGTTATTTCTTTGTTTGCCGATACCTAGTTTTTGCCAGGCTTGTGTTGTGTCCAGCCTGTTTTCCCGATATGTAACCGGGCTACAAAACGAATATCTTTCTCTTCTTTCTCCATGCGATCTTCTTTCTTTTTTATTGTTAAGACAGGGAAAAGACAAAATCCCCCTATTCGCTTGCCGATTTTTTTATCCGAAGAAAAAAGTATATATTTTAATGGCTGTTTCTCGTAATGTTTTCAGTGCCTTACTGATTTGATGTTCGACAGTTTTTATAGAAATACCCAGTTCGGTGGCAATTTCCTGATAAGTAAGGCCGTCACGTTTGGAAAGCAGAAAGATCTTTTTCCGTTCGGTAGGAAGGTGGTCGATGGCTGTCCATAAACGCGCGTCACGTTCTGACCGGATGATGCGTTCTTCTTCTGTTAAATCTTCCAAGTCTGTCAGTTCGGTTGTTTCACAGTGTGTTTGTCGGTTGGTTATCAGTGTGAGTGAGCGGTTACGTACAGTTTGGTACATATAAGCTTTCAGGTTTTGAATAGATGTGCCTCCGACAAGCTTCTCCCATACATCAGAGAAGGCTTGTTGGACGATGTCTTCTGCGTCATCCAGATTTTCAGTATAGCGCAGGGCATACATATTCAGCGGACGGTAAAGACAGCGAAATTGGTATTCAAATTCCTTGGGTGATAATTGCATCCTGTGTTTTATTCTTTTTTGGAAAGCAAACTTACGGCTTTTCTTTTATTTGCCAAGCAACAAGAGATGAAAAAGTCTTTAATTTCATTTAGTAATGATAACAATTCGGGTGCGGGAGGTTATTGTATCGGCTTTTCGGAGGTAGTCATAAAATAGGGCAAACCTCACGGTCTACCCTATCCGAAACTTTAATATGGAATACCTATTGAAACAAAAATCACAGTCTTTACCTTAAAATATTGCCTTTAAAAGTTTCCTTTATCAGCATTATCCCACCAAAGATGTGTACCGCCTTTGTCGCCGGAAATACCGAATTTGCTGGAATTTTCTTCGTCCAGAAGCTTGATTCCGCCTTCTACTCCCTTAGCGTTGGCATCATAAGCCTGGCTGCTATAAATTACGCGGCGCACACCTTCTTCTGTGTTTACGGCTCCATTACTTTCATTGACGAATGCAGGGAAGAAGCGTGGATAGCCGGTGCGGCGTTGTTCTGCCCAGCCTTCGGTGGATAGAGGGAATAGGGCGAGCCATTTTTGGGTGATGATTCTTTCCAGCTTTTCTTCGTTGCTTGCGCTCTCATCCCATTTTACACTTAATTTATTTACAGCCGGAGTGCTTAATTCGGCTTTGATGGGATCTGTATAGTCTATTTGGGTGCTTGTTCCGTTGATGTAGGCATCTACTGCTCCTTCCGGATATTCTTTGATTCCGGCATAAGCCCCCCGATAAGCTAATTCATTAGTCATGGAAACACGGATTCCATTTTCATATAGGTTCTTTACACTTTCACTGCCAATATCCCATCTTAATTTTGCTTCAGCCAGTAGGAAATAGGCTTCCGCTGCTTTCATGATGGGCAGTGGCATGGAATAAGAGGAACCGTTGTTTCCTTGAATCCAACCGGAGAAGTTACCCCAACTGTTTGGTTTGGCAGGCAGGCCACTGGCAAAACGGATACCCAGGTATTGACTATTGGCAGCTACTGTGGTAGTACCGGCTTCGTTTTTGATATCTCCGGTATTCAGGGTCATATATAACGGTTGGCGCGGATCTTTGGTTCCACTCATAATAGTTACCAGATTGGCATTGAATCCACAATCACCCCAATTGAACATCAGCCACATTTCATTCTCAAGACTTTTATCGATCAGAATATCCTTGTTGACTGTTGCCAAAGTGTTTTGGGCAGCCTCGGTAGCGATTGCCTTAAGGTTCATTCCGGCGTTGCCGGCTTCGGTTTCCCGTTTGGACAGGCGTAACGCCATGCGTAGTTTCATCGTATTGGCTATTTTTACCCATAGGTCTTTGTCGCCGTTGCACCAACAGTCAAAGGATTTCAATTTGGCTATTTCATCTGCTCCCATGGCACTGATGTCAGTAATGGCTGTACTCAGATCTTCAAGCATGGCTTTATACAGGTCTTTCTGGCTGTCGAACTCGAAATACACTTCGTTTTCTCCCGATAGGATGGAGCTGTAAGGTATCGGTCCGTAGGCATCTGTGGTCATCAATGTTCCGTAAGCCTGTACGATACGCATCACGCCTGACAGGCCTCTTTCACCACTGGCGTCACATTGTGCGATGATGCGGCGGGTGTTATTGAAAATATGGAGATAATAGTTTTCGTACATACCACCGCTATGTCCCCGGTTCTCTCCCATATCACCGTTGGTGAAGTTACCGTTGGGAGTCATAAAATAACCTCCATAAAGGTCAATAGTCAGGTTGGTCCAAAACTGGAACATATTTTGCTGAGGAGGATAACAGTAGGTCATCGGTTCGGTACATTGTGCGGCAAAAGGAAGGTCTGCCGGATCTACCTGTATGTTACTGGTATTCAATTTCTCGAAGTCGTCTGTACAGGAAGAAAAGATGTTTCCTGTAGTCATGGGGATTGCCATTAAGAAGGCGTATGTTAATATCTTATTCCGTTTCATAGTTTCAAGCATTAGAAGTTAAGTTTTAAATTAAGACCAAAGCTGCGTGAGGTAGGCAGTGCAAACATATCTACACCTTGTATTCCATTACCTGTACCTGCCGATACATCCGGATCCATCGGGGCGTCTTTATGGAAGAAAAACAGGTTGCGGCCGATGATGGCTGCTGTCAGGTTCTTGCCTGCACCCAGCAAGTTACGGAAGGTATAACCGAAAGTCACTTCACGAAGACGTATATTGGTAGCATCATAAACATAGTTTTCCACAGCGTATGGACTGTTGAAGTTGTTGTTACCGGTGGTACGATAGTACTTGTCGGCATCAAATTTTTACTCCGTCCACTGTAATACCGCCGGCATCACGGGCTTCACCTGAACGTTTCGATACGCCCCATCCGTCCAAGGCGGCTTCGGTCATACTAATCACTTTTCCACCGAATTTAGCATCAATCAGGAACGATAGTGAGAAGTCTTTGTAGCGGAATGTGTTTGTCCATCCCATATTTACTTTGGCATTCATATTGCCTGCGTATTCCAGTTCGTCCATAGAATCACCACTTACGATAGGCTCTCCTTTTTCGTTTTGCAAGGGTTTGCCGTTCTCATCACGCATCAGATGACGTACATACAGATCTCCGTAGTGGCCGCCTTCTTTCAATATAACTTTTGCACCTCCGAAATCGGTCAATGTCAGTCCGTTGGGAAGGTCATCTACCAATTCTTTGATTTTATTATCATTATAAGAGAAGTTCAGGTTGGTACTCCAGCTGAAGTTGTCAGTGAACTGCTCGTACCATCCGATATTGAATTCAAAGCCTTTGTTTTCTACATTACCGGCGTTTACATAACGGTTTCTCAAGCCTGATTCGTAAGGAGCCGCAACGGAGAAGAACTGATTTTTAGTGTTGGTTTTATAATAACCTTAATTCCGCAACACTATTATAAATATAACTTTTTAAGTACCTGAGCAACAAAAAGTTGCCCAGGATTTTGCCGTGTCAGATTTTTCACTTATCTTAGTGTTGCAATTAGAAAACAAGCGAAA
>ENA-OQDL01001683-OQDL01001683.1-human-gut-metagenome-genome-assembly--contig:-NODE-1683-length-10402-cov-9.197664_pt1 | contig 10402 bp, 9 predicted proteins | sample MGYA00242782_ERZ504609 | MGnify/ENA primary metagenome ERZ504609 (study PRJEB26092, sample SAMD00036320) | human gut metagenome | host: Homo sapiens | study: EMG produced TPA metagenomics assembly of... | reverse complement strand
TCGGAAAGGAGATGATGACAAAGGGAAAAGCATGGATAAATATGACTTGGAGCGGTGATGCACAATGGGCTATCGAAGAAGCTGAACAGGTGGGGGTCGATTTGTCTTATTCTATTCCTGAAGAAGGCTATGACGAATTATGTAGAGAAACCTCGTCCTTATAAATTATTGGAAACAGGAGTACGAGTTATTGATACAATGAATCCGATTGTAGAAGGTGGTACAGGATTTATTCCTGGTCCGTTTGGAACGGGTAAGACCGTACTTCAGCATGCTATTTCTAAACAGGCAGAAGCAGATATCGTTATTATTGCAGCCTGTGGTGAGCGTGCAAATGAGGTCGTTGAAATCTTTACAGAGTTCCCGGAACTGGTGGACCCTCATACAGGACGTAAATTGATGGAGCGTACCATTATTGTAGCCAATACTTCAAACATGCCGGTTGCAGCACGTGAAGCATCTGTATATACAGCAATGACAATGGCTGAATTTTATCGTGCTATGGGACTGAAGGTGTTACTGATGGCAGACTCTACTTCTCGTTGGGCGCAAGCTTTGCGTGAAATGTCTAACCGTATGGAGGAACTTCCTGGTCCTGATGCATTCCCGATGGATATTTCAGCTATTATTTCTAACTTCTATGGACGTGCTGGTTTCGTACATTTGTATAATGGAGCAACAGGTTCTATTACCTTTATCGGAACAGTATCTCCGGCTGGAGGTAACTTAAAAGAACCGGTTACAGAAAATACAAAGAAAGTAGCTCGATGCTTTTATGCTCTAGAACAGGAGCGTGCAGACCGTAAACGTTATCCGGCTGTGAACCCGATTGATTCTTATTCTAAATATCTGGAATATCCGGAATTTGAAGACTACATAACAGAACGTATCAATAACCAGTGGACAGGAAAAGTCAATGAATTGAAGACGAGATTGTTACGTGGTAAGGAAATTGCAGAACAGATCAATATCTTGGGTGATGACGGTGTTCCAGTTGAATATCATGTGATATTCTGGAAATCGGAATTGATAGACTTTGTGATTTTACAGCAAGATGCTTTTGATGAAGTCGACTCAGTAACTCCGATGGAGCGTCAGGAAGATATCGTAAATATGGTTATTGATATTTGTCATACAAACTTCAAGTTTGAAACCTTTGTGGAAGTTATGGATTACTTCAAGAAAATGATTAATATTTGTAAGCAGATGAACTACTCTAAGTATAAATCTGAACAGTATGAAGATTTCCGTAAGCAGCTTGCTACACTGGTTGCCGAAAGAAGCGTGAAGTAATAAAATACTTATAAAGTAATTGGAAGAAAATGGCAACAAAAGCTTTTCAAAAAATATATACTAAGATTAGCCAGATAACTAAAGCTACTTGCTCGTTGAAAGCAACAGAAGTAGGTTACGATGAGTTGGCTATGGTAAACGGCAAACTTGCACAGGTCGTGAAGATTGCCGGAGATGAAGTGACACTTCAGGTATTTGAAGGTACGGAAGGTATTCCTACTAATGCTGAAGTTGTATTCTTGGGAAAATCTCCTACACTGAAGGTTAGCGAACAACTTGCTGGTCGCTTCTTTAATGCCTTTGGTGATCCTATTGACGGAGGACCTGAAATAGAAGGGGTAGAAGTGGAAATTGGTGGTCCGTCTGTAAACCCTGTTCGTCGTAAGCAGCCGTCTGAACTTATTGCTACAGGTATTGCAGGTATTGACTTGAATAATACATTGGTTTCTGGACAGAAAATCCCGTTTTTTGCTGATCCTGACCAGCCTTTCAACCAGGTAATGGCGAATGTTGCGTTACGTGCGGAAACAGACAAGATTATCTTGGGTGGTATGGGTATGACAAATGATGACTACTTGTATTTTAAGAATGTATTCTCGAATGCAGGTGCATTGGATCGTATCATCAGTTTTGTAAATACTACAGAAAATCCTCCGGTAGAACGTTTGCTTATTCCTGATATGGCACTGACTGCTGCTGAATATTTTGCAGTGGAACATAATCAGAAGGTTTTGGTTCTGTTGACTGATATGACTTCTTACGCAGATGCTCTTGCCATCGTATCTAACCGTATGGACCAGATTCCGTCTAAAGATTCTATGCCTGGATCTCTGTATTCAGATTTGGCTAAGATTTATGAAAAAGCGGTACAGTTCCCAAGTGGTGGTTCTATTACGATTATTGCCGTAACTACTTTGTCAGGTGGTGATATTACTCATGCAGTGCCCGATAATACGGGTTATATTACTGAGGGACAGTTGTTCTTACGTCGTGATAGCGATATTGGTAAAGTTATTGTAGACCCGTTCCGTTCTTTGTCACGTTTGAAACAGCTTGTTAGTGGTAAGAAGACTCGTAAAGACCATCCTCAGGTGATGAATGCAGCTGTCCGTTTGTATGCTGATGCTGCTAATGCCAAAACGAAGATGGAAAATGGTTTCGATCTGACTAATTACGATGAACGTGCATTAGCTTTTGCAAAAGATTACGCAAATCAGTTATTGGCTATTGATGTAAACTTGAATACCACAGAAATGCTTGATGTAACATGGGGATTATTCAGTAAATACTTTAAACCTGAAGAAGTAAACATCAAGAAAGAGTTTGTAGACCAGTACTGGAGAAAGTAATTTATTAATTCACAGAGAAATGGCTATAAAGTTTCAATATAATAAAACTTCGTTGCAACAGCTTGAGAAACAGCTCAAGATTCGTGTGCGCACCTTGCCTATTATAAAAAATAAGGAGAGTGCGTTGCGACTGGAAGTGAAGCGCTGTAAAACTGAAGCTGTGGAACTGGAAGGAAGTCTGGAAAAACAAATTCAGGCTTATGAAGCCATGTTCGCACTCTGGAATGAATTTGATGCTTCATTGATTAAAGTGAAGGATGTTCATTTGGGCGTACGTAAAATAGCTGGTGTACGTGTACCACTCTTAGAAGATGTTGATTTCGATGTTCGTCCGTTTAGCTTGTTTTGTAGTCCTAAATGGTATGCAGATGGAATACATCTATTAAAGAATTTAGCTCGTACCGCTATTGAAAGAGAATTTACGCTCGCTAAATTGAGCTTGTTGGAACATGCGCGTAAAAAGACCACTCAAAAGGTTAATCTTTTTGAGAAGGTGCAGATACCCGGTTATCAGGATGCTTTGAGAAAGATTAAGCGCTTTATGGAAGATGAAGAAAACTTGTCTAAATCTTCACAGAAAATCCTGAAATCGATTCAAGAAAAAAGAAAGGAGGCTGAAGTATGATTGCTAAGATGAAGAAACTTACGTTTCTAGTTTATCATAAAGAGTATGATGCCTTTTTAAAGAGTATACGTGATTTAGGGGTAGTTCATGTAGCCACCAAGGCACAGGGAAGTGCTGAGGATGCAGGTTTACAAGAAAGTATTCGCTTATCTACACGCTATGCAGCAGCTATCAAATTGCTGCAAGGTATGAATGTTCAGCCTGTAGACAATCATGCGGGAAGTGCTGATAGAGGAATGGATGTTCTGACAGAAATGGAAAATTTACAGCAGCAAATACAACAAGTTGCTCATAAACTCCAATCTGTAGAGAAGGAAGTTGCTCAATTGGAACCATGGGGAGATTTTGATCCTCATAGCTTGGAGCGTCTGCATGATGCGGGATATCAGATTGATTTTTATATTTGTTCTGATAAACAATTTAAGGATGAATGGGTAGACTTGTATAATGCAACAGTTATAAATCGAGTTGGATCGAAGTTGTATTTTGTAACAGTTATTCCAAATCACGTTTGTGCTGATTTGGAAGTGGAATCTGCAAAATTACCTGAAATTTCTTTGTCAGATCTTCAGGTTAAGAGAGAAGGTTTGATAAAGCAGAATGAAACATTGCAGAAACAGATGGAGGATCTGGCTGCTTCAGCAATCCCTGATTTACAGGCTGCTCAAGCAAAAGTTCATTCTCAAATAGAATTTTCTAAGGTAGTACTGAATACAAATTCGCTGGCAGATAATAAATTGATGTTGCTGCAAGGCTGGATCCCGGTAGAGCGTATAGACGAGATTAAACATTTTCTGGAAACAGAGGAGGTCTATTATGAAATATCCGATCCGTCTCCGGAAGACGATGTACCTATATTGTTGAACAATAAAGGTTTCTTCCGACTTTTTGAGCCGATTATGCGCTTGTATATGTTGCCGAAATATAATGAATTGGACTTGACTCCGTTCTTTGCTCCATTCTTTATGTTATTTTTCGGATTATGTTTGGGTGACTCCGGATATGGATTGTTTATGCTTCTTGCTGTTACGGTATATCGCTTGGTAGCAAAAAACATAGCTGCATCGATGAAGTCTATTCTTACGTTAGTACAGTTATTGGGAGCTTCTACGATGGTGTGTGGTTTGTTGACTGGTACTTGTTTTGGCTTTAATTTGTATGACATTCAAGTTCCTTTCTTCCAAAGCTTGAAAGAGGCTATATCTTTAGATAATCAGCAGATGTTCAACCTGTCTCTGATTTTAGGTGGAGTACAGATTATCTTTGGTATGATTCTGAAAGCTGTAAACCAGACCATTCAATTTGGTTTCAAATATGCAGTAGCAACAATCGGATGGATACTTGTTTTAGTCAGTTCAGCTATAGCATTCGCTGCTCCGGGTGTAATGCCAATGGGTGGAACCGTTCATCTGGTATTTCTTGTAGCTGGTTTGTTGATGGCTTATTTATACAATAGTCCTGATAAAAATATCTTTGTAAATATAGGATTAGGACTTTGGGATAGTTATAATATGGCTACAGGATTACTGGGAGATATCCTTTCGTATGTACGTTTGTTTGCGTTAGGATTATCAGGAGGTATATTGGCTAGTGTGTTTAATAGTCTGGCTGTAGGTATGAGTCCTGATAATGTGATTGCCGGCCCGATAGTTATGGTTTTGATTTTTGTAATCGGACATGCTATCAATATGTTTATGAACGTGCTGGGAGCTATGGTGCATCCTATGCGTTTGACCTTCGTAGAGTTCTTTAAGAATTCGGGATATGAAGGCGGAGGAAAGGAATATAAACCTTTTAAAAACTAATAAAATTAAAGTAAAAACTAAAAATTAAATCTTATAAAATTATGGAAATGAATCTTTTGATTGCCTACATTGGCATCGCAATTATGGTTGGTTTATCTGGAATTGGTAGTGCTTATGGTGTAACAATCGCAGGTAATGCATCAATTGGTGCTTTGAAGAAAAACGATGGTGCTTTCGGTAACTTCTTGGTTCTTACAGCGCTTCCTGGTACTCAGGGTTTGTACGGTTTTGCAGGTTACTTTATGTTCCAGAGTATTTTTAATGTACTGACTCCTGAAATTTCAGCAATTCAAGCTTGTGCTGTGTTAGGTTCAGGAATTGGTTTGGGACTGGTTGCATTATTCTCTGCTATTCGTCAGGGACAAGTTTGTGCAAACGGTATTGCAGCTATCGGACAAGGACATAATGTATTTGGTAATACTTTGATTTTAGCTGTATTCCCTGAATTGTATGCAATCGTTGCTCTTGCTGCAACATTCTTGATGGGATCTGCACTTGCTGCATAATTGGCGAATGAAAACGGCTTAATATCAGATTATTTTAAGAGAAATTCCTGATATTTTCATAAGATACCTTGGTGTTACTGAATAATACCAAGGTATTTTTTTGTCTGTAGGATATGAAAAAGGAATAAAAAACTTTTATTTCTTCGCCCAATTAAATGTTTTTTGTAACTTCGTGCCTGATTTAGAAAATATTAAAGATGATGATGAAACAGCTATTAACACCTGATTACATTTTCGAATCGAGTTGGGAGGTGTGCAATAAAGTAGGAGGTATTTATACCGTACTTTCTACGAGGGCAAAAACCCTTCAGGGTGTATTTCCCGACCGGATTTTCTTTATTGGTCCGGATGTTTGGCTAGGGAAAGAGAATCCTTTGTTTACCGAAGATGAAAAAATGTTACAAGCATGGCGTAAGCATGCTTTAGAAAAAGATGACTTAAAAATACGTATAGGACGTTGGAATATACCGGGAAATCCTATTGCTATTTTAGTCGATTTTACTCCGTTTTATACTCAAAAGAATGATATTTATACTCAGGCATGGATTGATTTTCAAGTAGATTCGCTTCACGCTTATGGAGACTATGATGAAGCTTCCATGTTTTCTTACGCTGCAGGGAAAGTAGTAGAAAGCTATTATCGTTATAATTTGACTGCTAGTGATAAGGTCGTTTATCAAGCACATGAGTGGATGACTGGATTGGGAGCTTTGTATATACAGAAAGCCGTTCCTGAAATAGCAACAATTTTTACTACTCATGCAACTTCTATCGGACGTTCGATTGCCGGAAATAATAAACCTCTTTACGATTATTTATTTGCTTATAATGGCGATCAGATGGCTCAGGAGCTTAATATGGAGTCAAAACATTCTATTGAAAAGCAGACTGCACATCATGTGGACTGTTTTACAACAGTAAGTGAAATCACGAATCATGAATGTTGTGAATTATTGAACAAATCTGCGGATGTAGTTTTGATGAATGGCTTTGAAGATGATTTTGTTCCTAAAGGTGCTGCATTTACTCGGAAACGCAAACATGCGCGTGCTGTATTACTGAATATGGCAAATAAATTAATGGGCACTCAACTTGATGATGATACGATGATTATCGGAACAAGTGGACGATATGAGTTTAAGAATAAAGGAATAAACGTTTATCTGGAGGCTCTTAACAGATTAACTCGTGATAAGAATCTGAAAAAGACGTACTGGCTTTCATCAATGTCCCTGGATGGGTAGGTGAGGCCCGTGAGGATTTACGTGAACGTTTGGATAGTGGTAAAGATTATAATACTCCATTAGAATGTCCTTTCATTACTCATTGGTTACATAATATGAGTCATGATCAAGTTCTGGATATGTTGAAGTATCTTAATATGTCAAATTCTGTTGATACAAAGGTGAAGGTTGTATTTGTGCCTTGCTATTTGGATGGAAAAGATGGCATATTAAATGAACTTTATTATGATTTGCTGATAGGAACTGATTTAAGTGTATATCCATCATACTACGAACCATGGGGATACACTCCATTGGAGAGTATTGCATTTAAAGTACCTACGATTACAACAGATTTGGCTGGGTTTGGATTGTGGGTTAACTCTTTGACAGGTAAGAATGCCACTTTACAGGATGGAGTAAAGGTTATCCATCGTACAGATTATAATTATTCGGAAGTTGCAGATACTATAAAAGATACAATTTCTGAATTCTCATCATTGACAAGTACAGAAATCAATAAAATACGGAAGAATGCGGCAAATATTGCTGAAAAGGCACAGTGGAAACATTTTATACAGTACTATTATGAAGCTTACGACATTGCTTTGCGTAATGCCGCCAAGCGTCTTTCTTTAAATTAACTTGAATTCTTATACTAATTTTAAACAATATGAAAGTCAAAACGAATTATGCTAACGCTCCGGTGTGGAGAGAAGTAAATGTAAAATCTCGTATTCCCGAGCCATTGAAAATGCTGGGAAAAATGGCTCGTAATATTTGGTGGGCATGGAATGATGAGGCAACTGAAATGTTCAGAGAACTGGATCCTGAATTATGGCAGGTTGTTGGACAGAACCCGGTCGCTTTACTGGAACGTTTAAGCTACGAAAAATTGGAGGCTTTGTCTGCAGATAGCAATGTCCTGAAGAAAATTAATGATATTTATAATAAGTTTGAAGCATACATGAACGAGAAGCCAGATTCTTCTCGTCCTTCTGTAGCTTATTTCTGTATGGAATATGGTCTGACTCACGTATTGAAGATCTATTCCGGAGGTTTGGGTATCTTGGCTGGTGATTATCTGAAAGAAGCATCAGATAGTAACGTAGACATGTGCGGTATCGGATTCTTGTATCGTTATGGCTATTTTAGCCAGAGCTTGTCTATGGATGGTCAGCAGATCGCTAATTATGAAGCACAAAACTTTGGTAGCTTGCCATTGGAACGTGTAACAGATGAAGATGGTCATCCTATGGTACTTGATGTTCCATACCTGAACTATTATGTACACGCTTATGTATGGAGAGTAAATGTCGGTCGTGTTCCTTTGTATTTGCTGGATACAGATAATGAAATGAATAGTGAATTTGACCGTCCTATTACTTATCAGCTTTATGGTGGTGACTGGGAAAACCGTTTGAAGCAAGAAATCTTGTTAGGTATCGGTGGTGTTTTGCTGTTGAAGAAGCTGGGTATCAAAAAGGATGTATATCATTGCAATGAAGGACATGCTGCTTTGTGTAATGTTCAGCGTTTGTGTGATTATGTAGAAGGCGGAATGTCATTCAATGAAGCATTGGAAGTTGTTCGTGCATCTTCTTTGTATACAGTTCATACTCCGGTTCCTGCAGGTCACGACTATTTCGATGAAGGTCTGTTTGGTAAATATATGGGAGGTTACCCTCAACGTATGGGTATCTCTTGGGATGATTTGATGGACTTGGGACGTATTAATCCGGGTGATCACAATGAACGCTTCTGCATGTCTACATTTGCATGTAATACTTGCCAGGAAGTAAACGGTGTAAGCTGGTTGCACGGAAAAGTTTCTCAGGAAATGTTCTCTGGTATTTGGAAAGGCTATTTCCCAGAAGAAAATCATGTTGGTTATGTAACTAATGGTGTTCACTTCCCAACTTGGTGTGCTTCTGAATGGAAACAGTTGTATGCTAAATATTTTGATAAAAACTTCTTGAAGGATCAGTCAAATCCGCAAATCTGGGAGAAAATCTACAGTGTACCTGATGAAGAGGTTTGGAAAACTCGTTTAGCACTGAAGAATAAACTGATCAATTATATTCGTAATCAGTTCCGTGATACATGGTTGAAGAACCAGGGTGATCCTTCTCGTGTTGTATCATTGATGGATAAGATTAATCCGAATGCATTGTTGATCGGTTTTGCTCGTCGTTTCGCAACTTATAAACGTGCACATTTGCTGTTTACAGATTTGGATCGTTTGTCTAAGATTGTCAATAATCCTGACTATCCAGTACAGTTCCTGTTTGCCGGAAAAGCTCACCCGCACGATGGCGCAGGACAAGGATTGATCAAGAAAATTGTAGAAATTTCTCAGCGTCCTGAATTCTTGGGTAAGATTATCTTCCTCGAAAATTATGATATGAAGCTAGCACGTCGCCTTGTTTCTGGTGTTGATATTTGGATGAATACTCCGACTCGTCCATTGGAAGCATCTGGTACTTCTGGTGAAAAGGCTTTGATGAATGGTGTAGTAAACTTCTCTGTTCTTGATGGATGGTGGCTTGAAGGCTATCGTGAAGGTGCTGGTTGGGCTTTGACTGAAAAACGTACTTATCAGAATCAGGAATATCAAGATAAGTTGGATGCTGCAACTATCTATAGTATCCTTGAAACAGAAATTCTGCCATTGTATTATGCTCGTAACAAGAAGGGATATTCTGAAGGTTGGGTTAAGACTATCAAGAACTCTATCGCACAGATTGCTCCTCACTATACAATGAAGCGTCAGTTGGATGACTATTTCAGCAAGTTCTATGGTAAAGAAGCTAAGCGTTTCCATGCTTTAGCTGAAAATAACTATGCTAAGGTTAAAGAAATAGCTAAATGGAAAGAAGAAGTAGCTGAAAAATGGGATTCTATCCAGATCGTATCAATGGATAAGTGTGCAGAACTTCGTCAAGGTAATGTAGAAAGCGGTAAAGATTACACTATTACATGCGTAGTTGACGAAAAGGGACTGAACGATGCTATCGGCATTGAAATGGTAGTAACTTATACAAATGTAGAAGGAAAAGAATACATTTATTGCGTTGCTCCTATGGAAATGGTTAAGCGTGAAGGTGATTTGTATACGTTCCAGGTAACTCATAGCTTGTCTAATGCAGGAAGCTTTAAAGTTGCTTACCGTATGTTCCCTAAACATCCAGAATTGCCATATCGTCAGGACTTCTGCTATGTTCGTTGGTTCAATGAATAAAATGACTTATTTTATTTCTTAATATGAGAGGCTGTGGAATTTTTTCACAGCCTCTTAATTTTTTATTAATACATGCAGTATTCTGGTGTTTTTTAATTTCTAATAATAGAAACAAAAATGATTTATCTATGAAGAAATTGAAAAAATATTGGATAGTTGCATTCTTTGTTTTTGCCGGATTGCTACAATCCTGTGATGACGATGAAGGATATTCCATTGGTGATATAGCTAATGACTGGGAAAGGCTATACTTGAAAAAGAGCGAAACGGCACAAAGGTATTCAAAGCCGAGAACGACAAAGAGTATTATAGACAGCAAATGGACAATGCAAGGACAACCAGTAACCGACTAAGAACGGA
>ENA-OQDL01001682-OQDL01001682.1-human-gut-metagenome-genome-assembly--contig:-NODE-1682-length-10405-cov-5.701498_pt1 | contig 10405 bp, 10 predicted proteins | sample MGYA00242782_ERZ504609 | MGnify/ENA primary metagenome ERZ504609 (study PRJEB26092, sample SAMD00036320) | human gut metagenome | host: Homo sapiens | study: EMG produced TPA metagenomics assembly of... | reverse complement strand
GGCATATTCCTCTTCCGGTACCGGCTTATAAAACATCAGTCTTGGACACTGGATGAAACGTCTGTGGGTGGTATCAATGGCTCCGGCAGTAGTTACAGTGCCGGAATAAGCCAGGTAGTTTGTTTTTAAAATGGCTTTCTGAAGCTGTTCTATATAATCTGCTGCGATCATGGCATCATCATCAATGATCAGGATCCAGTCACAGTCTGTTTTTCCAAGATCTTCCAGTACCCTTTGCAAAGCCGCCGGCCCCGCCGATATTTTCCGGAAGATGGAGGATGTGAAACTCCGGTTTTCCGGCGTTTGGGAAAACGGTTTCAGTTCCAGCCGCCAGCTGGTCCAGATATTCTGAAGTACCATCTGTACTGTGGTTGTCTACAATACAAATATAAGAAAAGGGAACTGTCTGGGACAGAACCTGCTGTATGCATTCTTTTAATAATTCCAGTCGGTTGTAAGTAACGATTGTAACTGCGAATTTCACGATAGGCTCCTTTCGCGCCGTGTTCAATGTGTGTGTTTGCACGCTCACTACAGTATAGCATAAGCAATTTATATGGAAAAGTCAAAAAAACTTATTGAAAGATTTTTGGGGGTACAACCGTACCATTATTTAATGGAGGGGGATAAATTTTTCTTGGGAATTCCATTGCATGTACAGGAAAATTATGATAATCTACCAGTATAGGATTCCTCTGTAATATGGAGGAATAAAATGAGTAAAAAAACACTGGAAGAACTGGTATTTCATGACGATTTTATGTTTGCAGCTGTTATGATGGATGCAGAAAACTGCCGATGTTTCCTGGAACGTGTGTTGGAGATCCAGATTGAAAGAGTTGAGATCAGCACAGAACATGGTTTCTTTTTCAATCCGGAATGTAAGAGTATTCGCATGGACGTATTTGCAAAAGATGAAAACAGGACGCATTATGATATTGAGATGCAGCTGGTGAAAAAAGACAGTCTGGAAAAACGCAGCCGTTATTACCACAGTCAGATGGATGTGGAAATGCTGGAAAAAGGGAAAAGTTATGGAGAGCTGGCAGACACATATGTCATTTTCATTTGTAACTTTGATCCCCTGGGGCAGAAAAAATGCCGTTATACCATCCGCAGATACTGTGAAGAAACGGGAAATGTATTTGGTGACGGAGTCTGCACTGTTTTTCTTAATACAAATGGAAAAAATCGTGAGGAAATACCAAAGGAACTGGTAGCATTACTTGATTTTGTTAAGGCTGATCTGGCTGGAAGTGAAGCTGATTATGAAGATGCATTGGTCAAACGGCTTCAGGAGTCCATGCGCCAGATCAAAAGAAGCCGGAAGATGGGGGAACGCTATATGATGTTTGAACAGTATATGAAAGAGTATGTTCAGGAACATGCAGATGAGATCCGGGAAGAAGCGTGGGCAGAAGGATTGGCAGAAGGCCATGCAGAAGGCTTACAGAAAGGTCGTGCAGAAGGCTTACAGGAAGGTCGTGCAGAAGGCTTACAGGAAGGTCGTGCAGAAGGCTTACAGAAAGGCCGTGCAGAAGCTACTACCAGACTGAATAAATTATATTCCTGCCTTCTGACATCGGATCGTGCAGATGATCTGCAGCGTGCACTGAAGGATCCTGTATATCTGGAACAGTTATTGCAGGAGTTTGGTTTTTAATGGCCAAAATAAAGATCAATGATTATAAATTCTATGAATAAAAAAGTCCGGCTCATATCATGTGAGCCGTTTTGCCTGAATGGCAGAATCTATTTCTATTAAGTATCTTATATCGTAGTCAATTCGACTGAATTTCAAAAGAGGTACAGAGGAATCCTATATGCTTTTATGTAAAAAGTGAAAACTGCCGTAGGAACATCTGTTTGAGATGAACCTGCGACAGTTTGTGCTTTGCCTGTTAATATTCTTCTAAGTCGTAATCATAATCGTAGTCATATTCTGTGTCATCATCTGATGTTTCGTCTCCTGGTTCATCTACGGCATCGTAATCTGTCTCGTCCAGTACGCCGTCAGAGTCAAAGTAGTAATATTTCCCATCTATGGTCAGTCCGCCAGTTACCATGGCACCGCTTGCGTTAAAATAGTACCAGTGTCCATTTAACTGCTGCCAACCGGTAAGCATATAGCCGTCACTGTTAAATAGATAGGTGGCGCCGTCGATGTCAGCTATACCGTCAGCATAGTAGGTATCTGCAGAAAGGCGGTACCACCAGCCATGATCATCTTTCTGCCAACCAGTAGAAACCTGAGCGGCTGCTGTTTCTGTTTGATTTTGATTTCCGGAAGAAGACGGATTTTTGGAGGAAGAACCACCAGCTGAGCCGGAATTACCAGAAGAACCGCCTGCATAAGGGCAGACCCCGTTTGGATGGAGATGAGCAGGATTGCCTCCGCAGTGATAGTGATAGCTTCCAAGACCGCTTTTGTTTTTATAATCATGATGTCCGCCGTTTGCATCAGTCCGGCCTTGATGTGCCTCAGCCTCTATAATCAGATTTCCGGATATTCCGGTAAATGCAGGCGTAAGTCCCAAAGAAAGACTGAAAGCAGTGATAAGAACAGCCAATGGCTTTTTCATAGTTGTACTCCCCCTTATGATCATTTGTGGATCTGTATTTATTATGGTTACATTATAAGTATAGAATAGGCACAAAAACGGTGATTTGTCAATGGCTGAGGTCATCTCCGTATGATCTGTGCATATTCGGCCCGCAGTTTCTCCAGATAATGGCTGGAGGTGAGACTGTTTTTGCTTGCCTGCATCAGATTTAAAATGATCAGATCAAGGACCAGTAAAGGAACCGTCATAGAATGATATTCATTTGGTTCGCCGCGATAGCAGTAAAAAGTCAGTCTGGACGGCATTTCTTCCTGAGTCGCAAAAAGGTCTGTAAAAAGGATAACCGGGCAGTTTATCTTGTTACAGTGATCTAAAAGGATCCGTGTTTCACCTAAAAGACGTGAGAAACTGAAAAGAAGGACCAGATCATTGCCGGTAATGTTGACCATATATTCATAAATGGCAGATCCACCTTCTAAGAGAACAGGCTGGATCCCCAATCGTCTTGCGCGATAACAAAAAATGGATGCCAGTCCGCAGGAAGCATCCGGGGCATAGATATAAACATGCTGTGCCTGCAGTAAAAGGTCTGCTGCACGGGCTGGAAGTGCTGGATCCATACGGTCCAGCGTTTTTGCTGTATTATTTCCAAAATGCATTTTCAGGTCTTCTGTAAGGGAAGCGGTTTCTTCAAAACGCTTCAGTGCAGAAGTAAGGCGGGAACTGGGAGTAGCGGTATCCTGGATCCGCTGCTTTATTTTCAGTTCTTTTAAATTCTGAAATCCTATTTTTTTCCAAAATCTTGAAACCGTGGCAGGACTGATGCCTGTGTGTGCAGAAAGTTCTTCTGAAGTGAGATACTGAAGCTGTTCTTCGTTTCGCAGAAGATACTGTATCAGTTTATGGTCCGATTTTGAAAATGTATCTTTATATTGTTCATATAATTCCTGAAGCATCTGAGAATACAACTCCTTTTTTGATCTGAATGGCTGAAAATGATCATCTATATGAGTTATTTTATCATTTGGTGATCATAAATGCAAATAAAATTTCATAATTATAATAAATGAAAAATATTACTCATATTTTACATTTCCCTGCTTTTGAATTTTACATTCCAGACCGTATAATGCAAACAGTTCAACAGGAAAGGGGCATGGATATGAAACAGATATTTGTTTCATCGACTCTGCTTTGGAATGCCGGGCTGGAAGAAATGTTCCAGCGGGTATATGACAATGGATTTGATGGAATCGAACTTTGGGCGCAGCAGTTTTTTGCAAGAGGGTATGACACACAGGAGTATCTGCGTCTTCAGGCATTATACCCTTTAAGAACCTGTGTACACAGCTGCAGCTGGGATTTAAATCTGGCTTCCATGAATCAGGGGATCCGGGAAATGTCCATAAAACAGGTGGAAGCATCTATGAGGCTGGCAGCAGAGTTAGAAGCAATGGAACTGACAGTTCATCCGGGACATATGACACTTCCGGGACGAAGAGAAGAGAGCATGAAACTTCTTCAGGACTCGTTAGAACAGATCGGAAGGCTTTCTGACCGGATCGGAGTAGATGTTTCTTTAGAGATCATGGAAAAGATCCCAAAAGAATTTGTAACAGATGCACAGAGTATGGAAGAAGCAGCAGGAAGCAGAAAAAAACAGTTTTTTTATACTCTGGATATAGCACATTGTGACAGCGAAGAAGAACCATTTCACATATTAGACCAGATGAAACGGATCTCCAAGATACATATCAGCAACCGGAAAGGAAAATGTTACCATACTCCTTTAGGAAACGGTGATTTTTCATTTAAAGAAATGCTTCCACAACTTTTAGCATATGAACTCCCTCTGGTAACAGAAGGCTATGATGACAGCAGGGATTTTCATACATTTACAGAAAATACAGCTTTTTTAAAAACAAACGGAGGACTTTAAAAATGAATAAGAAAATGGCATTAATCTTAACAACAGCAGCAGTTATGGGACTTGCAGGATGCAGCGGACAGACTGATAAAACAGAAACAACAGCAGCACCTGCCAAGACCACAGCAGAACCGGCTACACAGGCAAAGGCAGAGACGACAGAAGCTTCCACAGAGGCAGAAAAGAAAGATGTTTCCGGAAAGATCACATTATATACTTCCCAGCCGGAGGAAGATGCACAGAAGCTGATCGATGGCTTTAACAAAGAGTGCCCGGATGTAACAGTAGATGTATTCCGTTCCGGAACAGAAGAAGTAGTCAGCAAGGTTTTGGCAGAGCAGACAGCAGGTGCTGTTCAGGCAGATGTGCTTTTAGTAGCAGACAGTGTTACATTTGAAACTTTAAAAGAACAGGATATGCTTTTACCTTATGAGTCACCGGAACTGAAAGGCATTCCGGAAGAATACATTGATAAAGACCATATGTATACAGGAACAAAGGTGATCACAACAGGTATTGCATACAACACAGATCTGGTAAAAGATGCGCCAAAGGGATTTGCAGATCTGACAGGAGAGGCATTTAAAGATGCAGTGATCATGCCAAGCCCGTTGTATTCCGGTGCTGCAGCTTACAATCTGGGGGTACTCAGCCGCAATGAAACATTAGGCTGGGATTTCTTCCAGGGATTAAAGGATAACGGAATTACAGTAGATAAAGGAAACGGAGCAATACAGAAGGCAGTAGTGGCAGGAGAAAAGTCCTGCGGTATCCTGGTCGATTACATGGCAAACCGTTCTAAAAATGATGGTGCCCCGGTAGAGTTTGTTTATCCGGAAGAAGGTTCACCAGCCATTACCGAACCAATTGGTGTGTTAAAAGACTCCAGGAACCAGGAAGCAGCAGAAGCATTTGTAGATTTCGTTCTTTCTGATGAAGGACAGGAACTGGCAGCTTCTATTGGTTATACACCTGTAAAAGAGGGTGTAGCAGCACCAGAAGGATTAAAATCCATTGATCAGATCAAGACCATCAGTGCTGATACAAAAGAACTTTACAGCAGCCGTGACGCAGATAAAGAGAAATTTTCTGAGATCTTCCAGTAACAGCAGGTATACAGGCAGAAAGGGGCAGCATTGTTATGAAACATAAAAAAGTCTTAGGCAGTACAGGTCTGCTGCTGTTTTACCTGGGAGTCTTCCTGGTATTTATAGCGCCGATCGTCCGTTTACTGTTTATGAGCCTGAAAGGAAGCGATGGTTATGGACTTTCTAATTATCAGGTCCTGTTACAGGAAAAACGGACCAGGGAAGCGATCTTTAATACGATCCTGATTGCTGCTTCCTCTACCATGATCGCCATCGTGGCAGGAAGCGGACTGGCTCTGGCAGCAGCTTATACCAATATAAAAAGAAAAAGGCTTTTAGAATTACTGGTGCTGCTTCCTTTCATTATCCCCTCTTATATTATTACTCTTTCCTGGAGCGGATTTTTAAGTAAAAAAGGGATCGTAAACCAGATCCTTGGGGCCGTGGGGATCGGTCCGGTGAATATTTATTCCATTGGCGGTATTTTACTGGTGATCGGTATCTGCAACATCCCTGTTGTATACATGAGCGTGATCCATATGCTTCGGCGTATTCCAAGAGACCTGGAATGGGCTTCCAGAGCCTGCGGATTTGGTCTTTCTTATACACTGATCCATGTGGATCTGGTGCAGGTGCTTCCTGCGATCATTGCAGGCGGGCTTCTGGCGTTTTTATCAGCCATTGATAACTTCTCTGTGCCGGCATTTTTAGGTATCTCTTCTGGCATCCCGGTGCTCAGCACCTATATTTATGAAAAAGCAATTGGATTTGGACCAGACGCTTTCCCTCTGGCAGCAGCTCTTTCCGTTCTTTTATCTGTGATCGCAGTAGGCGGTACATTGATGGAAACAGCATTAGTGGGAAAAAATGGAAAATCAGAAAGCATTAAAGAAGATTATTCGGTACGTATTGAGCTGGAAGGACCAAAACGGAGGCTATTAGAATGGGGGCTGTTGGGAACATTAGGTGTATTAAATCTGGTTCCCATTCTGGTAATGATAAAAAGCGCATTTTTAAAAACATATGGCCTGAAAATGACGTTGGATAATCTGTCCTTTAAAAATTTTGCTTTTGTATTTACAAACAGAGGTGTTCTTGCCGCTGTCAGAAACAGTATCCTTCTGGCACTTGTGACCTGTGGAGTCTGTATTGTTGTGGGAACTGCAGCAGCCTATATGAAAGTAAGAAGAAACAGTAAAGGGGCTGTGACCATGGAAAAATGTGCTTCTCTGACCTATGCCATTCCAGGTATCGTTCTTTCTCTGGCAATGATCTTCCACTGGGTAGAGCCGCTTCCCGGGATCCGTCCGGGAGTATACGGAACCATATGGATCCTGGTGATCGCTTATATAACCAGATATCTGATCCTTCAGATCAAAGAGAGCACCACAGCTCTTATGTCTGTGAACCCGGAGCTGGAAGAAGCAGTACGTGCCTGTGGCAGAGGCAAAAGAGCTCTCTGGCAGCAGGTATTGCTTCCTATGCTGGTACGTCCTATTTTATCCGGTTCCTTTTTGATCTTTGTATCATCACTTACAGAACTTACTTTGTCATCTATGCTTGCAAGTGCAGGAACAAAGACCATAGGACTTACTATTTTTAACTTCCAGCAGTCTGGAGATTACAATCTGTCGGCAGCTATGTCAGCTGTGATCGTTGTAATGGTTCTTACAGGTTACTGTCTGGTGGCTTTAAAACCGGCAGAAAAAAAGAAGAGAGGAAAAGAACATGAGTCTTTATTTAGAGCATATAACCCAGAGGTTCGGGCAAACACTGGCGCTTAATGACATTGATCTGGAAATACGAAATGGGGAGTTTCTGGCTATTTTAGGACCTTCCGGCTGTGGAAAGACCACTCTTTTGCGGGCGATCGGCGGATTTGCAAAACCTACAGAGGGAAAGATACGGATGGATGATGTGATCTATTCCGGAAATGGAAAAATGGTTCCGGTAGAGCAGCGCGACCTGGGAATGGTATTTCAGTCCTTTGCTTTGTGGCCCAATATGACAGTGCGCCAGCATGTAGAATTTCCAATGAAGAGTCCAAAGCAGAAACACCTGACAGAGGCACAGAAAAAAGAAGCCGTAGATGCAGCCATTGAAAATATGGGATTAAAGCCTTATGAAGACCGGTATCCGGGAGAACTTTCCGGTGGACAAAGGCAGAGAGTCTCTCTTGCAAGAGCCATTGTGGGAAAGCCATCCATTCTTTTAATGGATGAACCTTTAAGTGCTTTGGATGCAGAATTAAAGATCAGTATGCGCCGGGTGATCCAGGATGTTCACCGTATGACCGGGGCGACTATCATTTATGTGACCCATGACCAGAGCGAGGCTCTTGCCATGGCAGATCGTATCCTCATTATGAAAAATGGAAAGATAGAACAGGTAGGAACACCTGAGGAGATCTATCTGCATCCACAGACTGAATTTGCAGCGTCCTTTGTAAGCAAATCTAATTTTGTCAGAGGACAATGGAATGATTCCTATTTTAAAGTAATGGATCAGTCCCTTATATATGATGGACCGGAAGTAGCACAGGCTTTTAAAAACCATGGTCTGTTTCCTGTACGTCCGGAGCAGTTTCACATTGTAAAAGAAGGAAAAGGTATTCCGGCAACTGTAACCAACAGGCAGTACAGCGGCAGGGAGATCCATTATTCCTTAAAATGCGGGGAAGATACATTTACGGTATACGCAGGAAGCAGAGAACAGTATGAGCCGGGAGAACAGGTAAAGCTGGTTTACCAGGCATCATAAGAAAAGAGGAATAAAAAATGAAGCTGTTATTTGACCTTCACACACATACAGTGGCCAGTGGTCATGCATTTAGCACATTAAAAGAAAATATAGAAGAGGCAGCGGCCAAAGGATTAAAAGCCATGGGAACATCAGATCACTACAGTGCCATGCCGGGATCTGCGCAGCCTATTTATTTTACTAATTTTAAGGCGATCAAAGAGAAAATACTGGGAGTCCGTATTTTTACCGGTATGGAAGCCAATATCATAGATCTGGAAGGAAAACTGGATGCGGAAGAAGCTGTTTTAAAGAAAATGGACTATGTGATCGCCAGTCTTCATGTTCCCTGTGTAAAAGCAGGAACCAGAGAGGAAAATACCAATGCATTGATCGGAGCTATGAAAAATCCATATGTGAAGATCATCGGACATCCAGATGATGACCGTTTTCCTCTGGATTATGAAAAACTGGTAAAAGCGGCAGCAAAAGAAAAAGTGGCGCTGGAAGTAAACAACAGCTCTTTTTCTCCCCGTACCGGCAGACTGAATGCAGACAAAAATCTTCCGGTTATGCTGTCTTTCTGTAAAAAATACAAGGTGCCGGTGATCGTGGACAGTGATGCTCACATATTTTACGATATAGGAAACCTGGATCGGGCAAAGGAAATGTTAGAGGCTTGCGAATTTCCGAAAAAACTGATCCTGAATACGAAATTAAAAGGTCTTTCTTATGTGCTCAATCTGGAACGGGAAGAAACAAGAGAGAAATACGATCATATGATGGAAGATTAGAACATTGCAGACAGATTTATCTGGAAAATCCGCAATAATGCCGGTACTGGCATTGTTGCGGATTTTTTGCCTTGCTTAAAAAGGTTTCCATGGGTATAATGAGCCAAGAGACAGAATAATTTCGAGAAAACAGAAATGTACATGGAGAAATTTATGAGCAAAGCACCCAGTGTTCGGAAAAACTATATATACAATTTAATTTACCAGGTGATGACGCTGATCACCCCATTTATCACAACCCCGTATATTTCCCGTGTTCTGGGGGCAGATGGAACGGGAGTACAGAGTTATACCAATTCCGTAGTCCAGTATTTTGCCATACTGGCGGCTCTGGGAACGGCTTCTTATGGGCAGAGGGAGATCGCAAGACACAGAGACGAGATAAAGATGCGCAGCCGGCTTTTCTGGGAGATCGAGGTGCTTTGTATGGCAACGACCGCAGCATGCCTTATTATCTGGCTGTTTGTGATCGGCTTTGCCAGGGAATACAGGCCTTATTATGTGGTATTGACGATGACACTGCTGGCAGTTGCTTTTGATATTTCCTGGTTTTTTGGGGGGCTGGAGCAGTATTCCCTGATCGTTTTGCGAAATACGGCAGTGAAGCTTGTGGGCATTGCCATGCTGTTTTTATTTATCCGGGAAAAAGAAGATCTTCTGCTGTATGTGGCATTGACTGCGGCAACCGGACTTCTGGGAAATGTTTCCATGTGGGGATATTTAAAGGGGCAGGTGGAAAAGCCGGTTTTAAAAGAACTGCGTCCTTTGCGCCATTTAAAAGAGACTCTGGTTTACTTTATACCTACCATCGCCACTTCCGTCTATACCATTTTGGATAAGACTATGCTTGGCTGGTTTTCCGGGGAAAATAAGTCACAGAACGGTTATTATGAATATGCCACCGGTTTTGTGAATATGGCGAAAATACTGATCATGTCTTTTAATGCAGTTATGTCCGCCCGTATGTCCTATTTATTTGGAACTGGACGGATGGAAGAGCTGACAGATAAGATTCTTTGCCACCATGGTTTAAAAGGTTCACGAAACTATTTACCATTTTCCCCACAATATCAAACAGCCCTGCTGTTCCGGTTCACCGGCTCGGCAGGGCTGTTTTCTACTCTTTTATTTATTTTGGAAGTTTAAATGAACTCTTCAGTGAAACAAATCCTGTTAAATACCGGATATTCTGCCGTAGAATCCTTCGCATCGATGCAGAAATATCCATTTCTTACAAACTGGAAACTGTCATAAGCCTTTGCATCTGCAAAACTTGGTTCTACATACGCATCC
>ENA-OQDL01001681-OQDL01001681.1-human-gut-metagenome-genome-assembly--contig:-NODE-1681-length-10406-cov-3.312871_pt1 | contig 10406 bp, 7 predicted proteins | sample MGYA00242782_ERZ504609 | MGnify/ENA primary metagenome ERZ504609 (study PRJEB26092, sample SAMD00036320) | human gut metagenome | host: Homo sapiens | study: EMG produced TPA metagenomics assembly of... | reverse complement strand
GAAATCGTTTGGCAAAAAAATATTCCATAAATATTATGGAATCTCATTTGTCGCGGAGTTTGAAGAAAAAATTAGGAAAGCGTATATAATGGTATAAAATTTTACGACTATTAATTATGCGGTGGATATTATCATTTTTTAGAGAACATACAAACAGTGCTGTTATATGACAGATATGATAGGAACATGTCAATGCTATATTACATTTGGCTGAATAAGGGAGAGAAATAGAATTAGTGCAAGAAGAATAAAAAAACTCAAATAATGGAGTCAAAACAAATATTCCGTTAGCTGAACAGAAAAGAGAACAGATGCCAAAACATAATATAAAAAAATTGCTTACCCTATTTTCGACAACATTATATATCAGTGCATTTACCTTTGGTGGGGGTTTTGTTATTGTAACGTTTATGAAAAGAAAGTTTGTAGATCAACTAAAATGGATTGATGAAAAAGAAATGTTGGATTTTACGGCACTTGCCCAATCTTCTCCGGGAGCAATTGCGGTAAATGCAGCAATATTGGTAGGATGGAAAGTTTGTGGATTTGCGGGTATGTTGACTGCAATTCTGGGGACAATTTTGCCTCCTATGATCATTCTTTCGGTTATCTCATGTTTCTATGCAGCATTTGCAAACAATATATGGGTAGCTGTTGTTTTAAAGGGAATGCAGGCAGGAGTAGCTGCTGTTATATTGGATGTAGCATGTGATTTGGGGATTATTATAGACAAAATTAAAGCAGACGGAGTACATATTTCCTTTGAAGTGTTTCCACCGAAGACGGATGCGGGCTTTGAATCCGTGTTAAAAGCAACGGATGGGATCGCAGAACTTACCCCGTCATTTATCAGTGTTACCTATGGAGCCGGTGGTGGAACCAGTAAGAATACGGTTAAGATTGCAAGTCATATCAAGAATGACCTGAAGATTCCGGCACTTGCACATCTGACCTGTGTGTCCTCAACCAAGGAAGAGGTACATAAGGTTATCGGACAGCTTCAGAAAGAAGGGATTGAGAATATCCTTGCACTCAGAGGAGATATCCCGCAGGATGGACAGTTCCCGCTTCCGGGACAGTATTCTCATGCCTGTGAACTGATCGAAGACATCAAAAAAATGGGAGATTTCTGCATCGGAGCTGCATGCTATCCGGAAGGACATGTAGAGTCCGAACATAAGAAGGATGATATTGCACATCTGAAACAGAAAGTAGACTGTGGTGTAGATTTCCTGACTACACAGATGTTTTTTGATAACAATATTCTTTATAATTTCCTCTATAGAGCGAGAGAAAAGGGTGTTACCGTTCCGGTTATTCCGGGAATCATGCCGGTAACAAATGCAAATCAGGTAAAGAGAATCCTGTCTATGTCCGGAACCAACCTTCCGGAGAGATTCAAAGCAATCGTAGATCGCTTTGGAGATAATCCGAAAGCAATGCAGCAGGCAGGTATTGCGTATGCGACAGACCAGATCATCGATCTGTTCGCAAATGGCATTAACCATGTTCATGTATATTCTATGAATAAACCGGAGGTTGCTGCGGCAATCCAGGCAAATCTTTCAGAGATTCTGAATAAATAGAGGAAGCAAAATGGACGCAAGAACGAAAGAAGCAATTCGTTACTTGGGATATGGCAGACATGCGGTAGATGATCATACGCTGAAGCTTGTGGAAAGCTGTTTTGAAGAACTTTCCCAGGCGGCGTGCGGCAGGATCGTTTACCGCATTTTTGGAATTAGAATTCCCGGAGAGTGGAAGAATCCTTCTGGGAAATCTGGATATCCACAGTAAAAATCTTTATAAAAATCTGACGGGATGTAAAAAATGCAGTGCTGCTGGGTGCAACGCTTGGACCGAAAGTTGATCTGCTATTGCGGAAATATTCCATCGGAGATATGGCAAGAGTGGTAACACTTCAGGCGTGTGCGGCTGCTATGCTGGAAGAATATTTGGATGAATGGCAGACTGCTCTGGAAGCAGATATGAAGAAAGAGGGTTATTATATCAGACCGAGATTCAGTCCTGGATATGGAGACTTTGATATTGCACATCAGGATATGATCCTCCGTATGCTGGATACGGCAAAGAAGATCGGGCTGACACTTACCGGCGGCAATATGCTGACACCGTCAAAATCGGTGACGGCAGTGATCGGTCTCAGTGAAACAGAGACTTCCTGCCATATCAAAGGTTGTGAAGTGTGTCAGAAGAAGGACTGCGCATATCGCAGGTCATAAGATACAGGGAAAAAGGATAGGAGCAGACAGATGTTATTAGAACGACTGGGAAAAGAATTATTATACTTTGATGGCGGCATGGGAACGCTTCTGCAGTCAAAAGGATTGCAGCCAGGAGAACTTCCGGAAGTCTGGAATCTGGAGCATGCAGAAGAGATCGTTGATATTCATAAGTCATATTTCGAAGCCGGCAGTGATATCGTGCTTAGCAATACATTTGGTGCCAATGCGATCAAATTTCATGATTCCAAGTATGGACTGAAAGAAATCGTGACGGCCGGGATCCAAAATGCGAAAAAGGCCGCAGAGCTCGGCGTGCATGATGGAAGAACGACTTATGTAGCGTTAGATGTGGGCCCGACGGGTAAATTATTAAAACCAATGGGTGATCTTTCTTTTGAAGATGCATATGAGGCATTTAAAGAGACCATGATCTATGGAGAAGAAGCAGGAGCAGATCTGATCCATATCGAGACCATGAGTGACAGTTACGAAGTGAAAGCAGCAGTACTTGCTGCAAAAGAGAATACGTCACTTCCGGTATTTGCAACTATGATCTTCGATGAAAAGGGAAAACTCCTGACAGGTGGAGATGTCCCGGCAGTGGTTGCCATGCTGGAGGGACTCCGCGTGGATGCGCTTGGAATCAACTGTGGTATGGGACCGGAACAGATGCTTCCGATCCTGGAGGATATTCTGAAATACGCATCGGTTCCGATCATCGTAAAACCGAATGCAGGACTTCCGAAGCAGCGTGACGGAGAAGTCTATTATGATGTAGAACCGGAACAGTTTGCCGGATATATGGCAAAGATCGTAGAGATGGGAGCGCACGTGATCGGCGGATGCTGTGGAACAACACCTGCACATATCCAGAAGATGGTTGAGACGACCAGAGAAATGAGTGTGAAGCCGGTAACAAAGAAAGATATCACAATGGTATCTTCTTATGGACATGCGGTCATCCTTGGCGGAAAGCCGATGATCATCGGAGAGAGAATCAACCCGACCGGTAAGAAGAAATTTAAACAGGCATTAAAAGACCATGACATGGATTATATCCTGAAAGAGGGTATTACGCAGCAGGATAAGGGAGCACATATTCTGGATGTCAACGTAGGACTTCCGGATATTGACGAGCCGGCAATGATGAAAGAAGTTATCATGGAGCTGCAAAGCGTATCCAGCCTGCCGCTTCAGATTGATACAGTTGATATTACAGCAATGGAAACGGCTATGCGTATCTATAATGGAAAGCCGATGGTAAACTCTGTAAATGGAAAACAGGAAAATATGGATGCGGTTTTCCCGCTGATCAAACGTTACGGTGGTGTTGTGATCGGCCTTACGATCGATGAGGACGGAATCCCGGCAACCGCAGACGGAAGAGTCCGTGTGGCAGGAAAAATCATCGAAGAAGCGAAGAAATACGGCATTGACAAAAAAGACATCGTGATCGATGTGCTGGCAATGACGATCAGTTCTGAACCGGAAGGTGCGAAGGTCACGCTGGAAGCACTCAAAAAAGTCAGGGAGATTTATGGTGTCTGTACGGTTCTTGGTGTATCGAACATTTCGTTCGGTCTTCCGTACCGTCCGGCAGTTAATTCAAATTTCTATACGATGGCCATGCAGAATGGATTAAGTGCGGGGATCATTAATCCTTCTTCTGAGGATATGATGCGCTCGTATTATTCATTCTGTGCGCTGATGAATTACGATAAGAACTGCGAGGAGTATATCCGTGTATATGGCAGTCAGAAAGCAGGAACACCTGCACCGGCAGCCAAGGCAGAACTGACTTTAAAAGAGGCCATCGAAAAAGGTCTGAAAGAAGAAGCACATCATGCAACAGGAGAACTGTTAAAGAAACAGGCACCGCTGGAGATCATCAATGAACATCTGATCCCAGCACTGGATACGGTAGGAAAAGGATTTGAAAAGGGAACTGTCTTCCTGCCGCAGCTTCTGATGAGTGCCGATGCGGCAAAGATCGCATTTGCAGTGATCAAGGATGTACTCGCACAGGAAGGCGGGGAAGTCCAGGCGAAGAATAAGGTCATTCTCGCAACGGTAAAAGGAGATATTCACGATATTGGTAAGAACATTGTAAAAGTCCTTCTGGAGAATTACAGTTTTGATGTGATCGATCTGGGGAAAGATGTACCACCGGAAGTGATCGTAGATACTGCAGTGGAGCAGGATATCCGGCTGGTAGGTCTAAGCGCGCTTATGACGACAACGGTTGTAAGCATGGAAGAGACCATCAAGTTATTGAGAGAACGTAAACCTGAATGTAAAGTCATGGTAGGGGGAGCTGTGCTGAATCAGGATTATGCAGATATGATCGGGGCAGATTTTTACGGCAAAGATGCAATGCAGTCCGTATATTATGCACAGAGAGTATTTGAAGAAGAGTAATCAGTGAGCAAAGAATTTCATAAAAATATACAGCAGACAAAAAGGAGACAGAAAAAATGGGATTAATATTACCAGAACATTATGACCCTCGCTTAAGCGTAAGAGAGACACAGGAAGCAATCAAGTACATTCGTGACACGTTCCAGAAGGAATTCGGAAAAGAGATGAATCTGGAGAGAATCTCTGCACCGTTATTCGTAGAAAAAAGCAGTGGTCTGAACGATGACCTGAACGGTGTGGAAAGGCCGGTACAGTTCGATATCGCAGGCGTTCCGGGAGAGACAATAGAAGTTGTACATTCCCTTGCAAAATGGAAACGTATGGCATTATACAAATATGGATTCCAGCCGGGTGAGGGACTTTATACAAATATGAACGCGATCCGCAGAGATGAAGAACTTGACAACTTGCATTCCTGCTACGTGGATCAGTGGGACTGGGAAAAAGTGATCAAAAAAGAAGAACGTACCGTTGAGACACTGGAAGCTACCGTACGCAATATCTTCAAGATCATCAAACATATGGAACATGAAGTATGGTACAAATATCCACAGGCAGTAAAGAAACTTCCGGAGGACATCTATTTCATCACTTCCCAGGAACTGGAAGATATGTATCCGGATAAGACTCCGAAGGAAAGAGAAAACCTGATCACAAAAGAACACGGCTGTGTATTCCTGATGAAGATCGGTGACAAACTCGCAAGCGGCGAACCGCACGACGGACGTGCACCGGACTACGATGACTGGCAGTTAAACGGAGATATCCTGTTCTGGTTCGAGACACTGAACTGTGCACTTGAGATCTCCAGCATGGGTATCCGTGTAGATGAAAAAGCGCTGGAAGAGCAGCTTGTAAAAGCCGGCTGCGAAGAGAGAAAGAATCTTCCATATCACAAAATGCTGTTAAACGGCGAACTTCCGTACACCATCGGAGGTGGTATCGGACAGTCCAGACTGTGCATGCTGCTTCTCGACCGCGCACATGTCGGTGAAGTACAGGCAAGTTTGTGGCCGGAGCAGATGCGGAAAACCTGCAAAGAACACAATATGATTCTGCTTTAAATTGATTTTCAAAATTAGTTGATAACATTTTCTCAAGTGTCTATAATAGAACTATAGACTGTTATAAAAATGACAAAGGAAAAACAGGAGGAACTCCAACTATGATGAGAGGCATTAACACAACCGTAAGACGGTTGAGAAGAAAAGTTTTTGAAGAAGTTGCAGCACTTGGCTTCAAAGCAGATGCAGATACTCTGTGCGATGATATGGAAGCAATCCCATATGCACTGGTGAATGATGAGACAGAGCAGTACCGTGACAGTGTTTACCGCGCAAGAGCAGTTGTACGAGAACAGGTAAGACTTGCAATGGGACTTTCACTCCGGCCGGAAGACAAACCGGTACATCTGACAGCGGGGGTGGAAGCAAGTAACATATCAGATAAGTATTATGAACCGCCGCTTATGCAGGTGATTCCATCCGCATGCATGAGATGCGAAGCGAAAGGATATGAGGTCAGCAACATGTGCAAAGGATGTCTGGCACATCCTTGTATGGAAGTCTGTCCGAAGGGTGCGATTTCCATGGTAAACGGCAAATCCCATATTGATCAGGAAAAATGTATCAAATGTGGAAAGTGCAAGAGTGTCTGCCCATATGATGCAATTTCCAAAAAAGAGCGTCCGTGTGCAAAAGCATGCGGTGTAAATGCAATTGAATCGGATAAAATGGGACGCGCCTATGTCAATCCGGACAAATGCGTATCCTGTGGTATGTGTATGGTAAGCTGTCCGTTTGGAGCAATTTCAGACAAATCCCAGATCTTCCAGCTTGCAAGAGCATTGTCGGAAGGCGAGCAGATTATTGCTGAGATCGCACCGGCATTTACCGGACAGTTCGGAGATAATATCAATGCGAGAAACTTAAAAGCAGCACTGGAAGAACTTGGATTTTCACAGGTGTATGAAGTGGCGCTTGGTGCAGATATCGGAGCTGTTGCGGAGGCACATCATTATGTAGAGAAGGTTGCGACAGGAGAATTACCGTTCCTTTTGACATCCTGCTGTCCGTCATGGGCAATGCTGGCAAAGAAATATTTTCCGGATATGATCGATGAAGTGTCTCAGGAACTGACTCCTATGGTCGCTACTGCACGTACGATCAAGAAAGAACATCCGAATGCTAAAGTAGTATTCATCGGACCATGTGCGGCCAAGAAACTGGAAGCGATGCGCAGAACCGTAAGAAGTGATGTTGATTTTGTAGTGACATTTGAAGAACTGCAGGGAATGTTTGATGCGAAAGGAATCGACCTTTCCGAATATGAGGCAGAGTCCTCCTTCCACAATGCAACAGGTGCGGGACGCGGCTATGCGGTTGCAGGCGGCGTGGCATCTGCAATTGAAAAATGTGTAAATGAGTACTATCCGGGTGTGGAAGTAAAGATTGAGCATGCAGAAGGTCTTGCGGATTGTAAGAAGATTCTTTCTATGGCGAAGATCGGAAGAATGAACGGATGTCTGATCGAAGGAATGGGCTGTCCGGGCGGATGTGTAGCCGGTGCGGGAACGAACATCCCGGTGCCAAAAGCACAGAAGAAAGTGAAAGAATTTGTAAAAGCATCCAGCAAGCAGCTTCCGCCAAAAGAACTCGGTGAAATCGAGCTGAAATAAGTAAAAAAGAGACCAAAAAAGAGACAGGCGTAAAGATTGACAAAACGCCTGTCTCTCTTTATAATTAAAAGTTAGTATTGATAAAAATATTTATACTGATTAGATACATGAATGTAGAGCAGGAGGAAATTATGCAGAAGTATGGCGTAAACGAATTAAGAAGAATGTTTCTTGAGTTTTTTGAAAGTAAGGGACATCTGGCAATGAAGAGTTTCTCGTTAGTGCCTCATAACGATAAGAGTCTGTTACTGATCAACTCTGGTATGGCACCATTGAAACCATATTTTACAGGACAGGAGATCCCGCCGAGAAGAAGAGTGACAACATGTCAGAAATGTATCCGTACAGGAGATATCGAGAACGTAGGAAAGACAGCCAGACATGGTACATTTTTCGAAATGCTTGGTAACTTCTCATTTGGAGACTATTTTAAAAACGAAGCAATTCACTGGACATGGGAGTTCCTTACAGAAGTAGTGGGACTGGATCCAGATAGATTATATCCATCCATTTACCAGGATGACGATGAGGCCTTCGAGATCTGGAATAAAGAGATTGGAATTCCGGAGGAGAGAATCTTCCGTTTCGGAAAGGAAGATAACTTCTGGGAGCATGGAGCAGGACCTTGCGGACCGTGTTCAGAAGTATATTATGACCGTGGAGAAAAATATGGATGCGGAGAGCCAGGATGTACAGTCGGATGTGAATGTGACCGTTACATGGAGATCTGGAACAACGTATTTACACAGTTTGACAATGACGGACATAACAACTATACAGAATTAGAGCAGAAGAACATTGATACAGGTATGGGACTGGAACGTCTGGCATGTATCGTGCAGGATGTAGATTCTATGTTCGACATCGATACATTAAAGGCTTTAAGAGACCATGTATGTAACATGGCAGGTGTGGAATATCAGAAAGATGATAACACAGATACTTCAATCCGAGTACTGACAGACCACATCCGTTCAGTAACATTTATGATCTCAGACGGTATCCTTCCATCAAACAGCGGACGTGGATATGTATTGAGACGTCTTCTCCGCCGTGCATGCCGTCATGGAAGACTTCTTGGAATCAAGGGAGCATTCCTTGTAGAACTTGCACAGACTGTCATTGACGGATCGAAAGACGGATATCCGGAACTGGAAGAAAAGAAAGACTTTATCTTTAACGTAATCGCCAAAGAAGAAGCTCAGTTCAACAAGACAATTGACCAGGGACTTTCTATTCTTGCAGACATGGAAGAAGAGATGAAGAAGAACGGAGAGACGGTTCTTTCCGGAAAGAATGCATTTAAGCTGTATGATACTTATGGATTCCCAATCGACCTGACAAGTGAGATCCTGGAAGAGAAGGGTCTGACTTATGATGAGAAAGGATTTGAAGAAGCACAGAAAGAACAACGTGCAAAATCCGAAGGAACATTTGGTACACATAACTACAGCGGTAAAGATGCAAGTGTATACGACCAACTAGAGGCAGAATTATCTTCTGAATTTGTTGGATATGACCAGCTGGAAGTGGAATCTGAAGTAACAGCTATGACAAGTGAGACAGAAGTGGTAGATGCACTGACAGACGGAGATAAAGGAACGATCATTACTGCTAAGACTCCGTTCTATGCGACGATGGGTGGACAGGAAGCTGATAAAGGCGTGATCTGTACAGAAGACGGCGAATTTGTAGTGGAAGATGTTGTGAAGCTTGCAGGTGATAAATTCGGCCATATCGGACAGGTTACAAAAGGTATGGTCAAAGTCGGTGACAAGGTAATGCTGAAAGTTGACAAAGAGAATCGTGCACTTGCTGAGAACAATCACAGTGCAACGCATCTGCTTCAGAAAGCTCTTCGCATGGTACTCGGAAATCATGTAGAACAGGCAGGGTCTCTGAACAATGCACAGAGACTGCGTTTCGACTTTACACACTTCTCTGCCATGACAGCAGAAGAACTGCAGAAGGTTGAAGATATCGTAAATGAGAAGATCCGTGAGAATCTTCCGGTTGTAATTAAAAATATGCCGATCGAAGAGGCTAAGAAGACGGGAGCTGCTGCCCTGTTCGGAGAAAAATACGGAGACATTGTACGTGTTGTAAGTATGGGTGATTTCTCTATCGAATTCTGTGGTGGTACACATGTAAAGAATACAGGAAACATCATGGCATTTAAGATCCTGTCCGAGACAGGTGTGGCTGCCGGAGTACGCCGTATTGAAGCCCTGACATCCAAAGGACTTCTGGATTACTATAGCGCTCAGGAGAAGAAGCTTCATGAGACTGCAAAAGTTACTGAAAACAACACCGGAAAACATCGAAGAGAAGGTTTCTCATCTGATGAATGAAAATAAGGTATTAAAGGGCGAAGTAGAGAGCCTGAAGAGCAAACTTGCAAAAGATGCCATGGGTGATGTAATGAACCAGGTAGAAGAAGTAAAAGGTGTGAAATTCCTTGCTACAAGCCTGGAAGGTGTAGATATGAACGGCCTTCGTGATCTTGGAGACCAGTTAAAAGAGAAGCTGGGCGAAGGTGTGATCCTGCTTGCTTCTGTTAATGATGGTAAAGTAAGCCTGATGGCTACCGCTACAGACGGAGCTATGAAACAGGGAGCTCATGCAGGTAACCTGATCAAAGCAGTTGCCAAATTAGTTGGCGGTGGTGGCGGCGGACGTCCGAATATGGCGCAGGCCGGCGGTAAGAATCCGGCAGGTGTAGAGGATGCTCTGAAGGCTGCAAAAGAAGCATTAGAAGGACAGCTTGCATAAAATTTTACTGTCAATTCGCGAAATTTTGCAATTTTTTCCAAAGTGGAAGAAAGTTGTTGACGTGAGAAAAAAATATGTTATAATCATATGTAGTGCAATAAAAATACCCGAACAGTCGTATGATGCACAATATAGGACTGGAGGGGAGGTTAGGTGTGAGACTATGTCAAATGTAATCGTTAAAGAAAACGAATCGTTAGATAGCGCTTTACGCAGATTCAAAAGAAACTGTGCAAAGGCTGGTATTCAGCAGGAAATTCGTAAAAGAGAACATTACGAAAAACCAAGCGTAA
>ENA-OQDL01001676-OQDL01001676.1-human-gut-metagenome-genome-assembly--contig:-NODE-1676-length-10422-cov-4.256241_pt1 | contig 10422 bp, 10 predicted proteins | sample MGYA00242782_ERZ504609 | MGnify/ENA primary metagenome ERZ504609 (study PRJEB26092, sample SAMD00036320) | human gut metagenome | host: Homo sapiens | study: EMG produced TPA metagenomics assembly of... | reverse complement strand
TATAAGAAGATAGACCTAGATATGTGAGGTTTACCACAAAAGCAAAATGCCCGTAGAGCCTATAAAATAAGGCTTTGCGGACATTTAAGGAGATATAAAAAGATAGTCAAAAAGACATATATAATTTGTATGAAATCTTTGTATCTTTTAAATATTTTTGCTGAAGAGCCGCTTATACATCGGATCTTCCAATTCATCAATCCCACGCCAGCAGGCTCTTCTTTTCCTGAAAAGTTTCCACGCTTTCTCCAGAGTTGCTTTTTTTGCTCTGCCACTTTCCGATTCCTGCAACAGCTTTTCATAATACGCTCTGATCCACGGAGTCCTCAGAACCTGTAGCTCTGCCTGGATTTCTTCCTGATATTTTCGTACTAATTCCGCTCTTGCACAGAAATCAGAATCCACTCTTTCCCGGTACAGTTTATACAATGCCGGAATATCCTCCTGCCGATACCGGATCGCCTGAATATCCTGCTCCCGATAGCCCTGTACCCATTCAATCTTCACAAGTCCTGTCTTCTCCAGCTCTTTAGCCGCTTTCACAACATCCGACTTCAGATGTTTCCGGTCATCGTACAGATTTCCCGCTTTATTTGACAAACTCTTCCAGCCATTCGCTCCCGGTTTCCACTGATTCTCACTATTTTCAATCTTTTCGATCAAAAGCTGCAACAGATACTCCATCTCTATTCCTCAACCTTCAACTGGTCATACTCAACTTTTTCAAATTCCTGGATTGAAATATGCTTTTTATTCGGATTTGCATAGACGAACGTCTTGTCTACATTTTCCAGATAATTCTGGATCTTATCATTCGTCGCACTGATGATTGCCTGAAATCCCAGTCCACGGATCAGAGAAATACAGCTTGCCACTTTCTCTGCGTCCATCTTGGAAAATGCCTCATCCAGCACTACAAGACGGATTGTAGACGGTCTGCGGATCTTCGGTGACAGATTGATCCTGTAGACCTGTGCAAAACTTGCCAGCAGAGCGATATACAGCGGATTCTGTCCCTCTCCGCCGGAATTTTTCTTGATCATCTTGCTCAGTCCGATCTTCATATCCTTTTCACCGTGGATGATCTGCTGCATATCAAAGGATAAATACGTCCGGTAATCCGCATATTTCTCCATATTCTTCTTTGCAGTATCCAGTTCCTCTCTTGTCGCATCTTCCGGCGGAATAAAGATATTGATCAACTCGTTCATCATATCCCCATATTCCTCATCGTGTTCCATGGTAAAAAGGTTCATCTGATTTTCCATAGAATCCGAAAGCTGGGACGGATTAATGCTCAACGAATCATCCATGAACATTTTATAATATCTTCCGTCCGGTCCTTTATTCTTCGTAATGACAAACTGATATTTGTCTTTACCAAAATCCAGCCGACTGATGATACGGTTCAGCTCATCTCTCCGCTGGTAGGCTTCTTTGATGGCACTTCGTATCTTGTAAATGAAATCCTCTTTAAAATGTTCTACCGCTGATTTTGCCTGTTCCTTTGCCGCCAGCCTGAAATCTTCCAGCTCATCACACTGCAGTTCAGAAAGGAGCTTTTCATAAGGTGTATTCTCTTCAATCGTAGGAGAAAATGTACGGTTCGGATACAGCTTCAGATAGATGGTTCTCCTGTCTACAAGCTGACTGTATGCCTTGTCCTTCTCAACTTCAACTGCGTCCAGTTCTTTACTCCGCTGCTGTCTGAGGTACTCATAATTTACAGAACGCTTCGTATCCAGATAGGCCCGGAATCCTTCTTCTTTCTGCGGATCTTCGTGAAATTCTTTCTGTCTGTCCTGCAATTCGGTTTCCACGGTCTGATAAAAATTCTGATTTCGCTGTGCATTTCCTCTGCTCTCTGAAATCTTTCCGATCAGCTCCTCCAGCTCCTGCTTGAGCTGTGCCTGCTGCCGCAAAAGATCTTCCTTCTGAGCTTTCAGAGCCGAAACCTCTCCATCCTGGAGTTTCTTCATCTCTTCCTGGATCTGCCGTTTTTCTCTTTCCTTTTTCTGAATTTCATCGATCTCTTTCTTCCAGCTCATGTACTCCTCTGCCGGTTGGGAAAGTGCTTCTAATGTCAGTACCCTCTGAATTTCTTCCTTCATTTCCTGCAGCGGAAGACGTTCCTGCTGTAAAGCATCACAACGTTCCTCCAGTCTGCGGATTCTCTGACGCATACTGGTTTCACCGATATATGCCCGCCTTGTATAACTTTCCGGGTTGATGTGCTGCAGACGATACCCCTGATACAACATACAATCTGCTGTGATTCCGATGGTCTGTTCACGAAGTTCATCAATTCCATCACATTTGATCACATTTCCAAGGAAGAAATCAATATACGCCCGGACATACTCTTCTTTCGCCAGCACCTCCTCTGCCAGAGAACCTGCCTTTGCCTTTTTATCACTGGAAAGGACCTTCTCTGTATCCAGCACTGCTGCCCGTGAAAACCGCTTCTTATCCATTCCCTGATAAATTTCCATGGCATCTTTTACATAGTTCGGTTCCACTACGAGCAGAAGTTTATTATTGCCCATATATCCCTCGATCGCATTATGCCATTTTTCATCTCGCACATCCAGAAGATCTGCAAGGATCTGTACCGGAACAAGCCTGCCACAACGCTCCTGCAGCCGGGTACGAAGCTCATATTTTGCTTCCTCCACTTCCTTCGGATATGCCTTCCTCCCCTGCTTTAATTCCTTTAATTCCTCTCTTGCATCCTTTTCTTCTTTCTTAATGACTCTTAACTTTGCTTCTGCATCCTTCAGATCTTCCCCCAGTTCTTCCCGAATCTGTACAAGGCTTGTCTGAAGCCGCTTCAAAGTTTCCTCATCCAGTGCCACAGTTTCAAATTTTTCAATATCCCAAAGCGTCTGATTCGGAGTCACATCTTTTGATTTCCATGCTGCAAGCCCTGCTGCTGTCCTCTGCCATTTTGCACGGCTCAACTGCAAATGCTCCAGCATCTCATTCACATTTCCAAGCTTCTGTTCCAACGCAGAATACCCACTGTTGGCGATCCTTAACAGCACTTCCTCATACTGTCCCTGGACTGTCTGCTGCTTTGTCTCCAGTTCTGCTTTTGCCTGCTCCTGCCGACCGATATCTTCCTGACTCTCTTTGATCTTATCCAGCAGTTCCTGCAGTTTCGCCTCCAGTCGTAAGATTTCCAGCCGGTCGATCTGATACTGATCATTTTCAACTTCCTTCACCTGGGTCTGATACACGGCATATCTGTCACGGATCTCTTCCAAATGCCGGATCTCCTTCAGCGTCTCCTCGATCTTGCTCCGCATTCTTCCATACTGCATCACACTTTCCTGCAGATCCTCAATATGGATATCCTGCTCCATACAAATATATTCTTTCACAAAATCTTCCAGCTTGATATTCATCTTAAACGGGATTGCACGCTTAAACAGCCGTGGAAATTTTTTCCATATCCAGCCCGCCTAAATAAATGTCATAAAGCTGCTTGCGGAATCTTTCATTACTCGGCCCACAGTAAAAAGTCCGTCGTACTGAAATTTCTCTGCAAATATTCCCGGATCTCTCCTGTTGTCAGACACCGCTTATCTGCCCGGTAATCATTTTCCAGAAGCCCGCCTTTGTGCCAGAAGAAAAGACGGCTGATCTCATTTGTAGCTGTCTCTACATCAAATACAACCCCGACGCACTGACTCTGCCGGCTTTCCGTTTCTGTAAATTCCAGCACGATCGTACTGGAGAAATTTTTATTTCTCAAATACTGGGACTCATTGTTCTCACCAATGTTCACCATTCCCCGCAGATACTCGATCAGTGACCGGTCTGAATCATCCGCAGCCGCCTTATTAAAAAATCCTCTTCCGTCTGTATTCGCATACAGAACAAGCTGCATCGCATCGATCACGGTTGACTTTCCACTTCCTGAATGCCCTGTAAAGAAATTGATTCCTTCGTGAAAGCTTAATATTTTTCTGTCTATATAATGCCAGTTATTCAGGCATATCTTCGATAGTGCCTTGAACTGCTGTCTCGTCTCCACTGTATTCCTCCTCACTGAACGTACCTAAAAGTTCCCTTACATCATCACCCACAAGAACGGTATTGATACACGGATAAATGACCATCCTCGAATTTTCATCCAGCTCTTCCATGACATCCAACGGCTCTAAAATCTGATACTTTTTCAGCAGTGCGATCGTCTTACGCATTTCCGTCGGAGACGGCATCCCGGTCAGAATATGAAAATCTCCTGCCTTTCCATTGATCATCCCGAGTGTCACCACCACATGATTGCTCGATGATACACTTGCCATCTGCTCATCATAAAGGATCTTCAGAATCAGAATATAGATCGTTGCAAGCCTTGAAAGCTTCTCTCCCCATAATGCTTCTTCCTGAATATAGATCAGCCCCATATGCACATTCTGCCGGAGTGTGATCCCCGCAATCCGGAAATATTCTTTCAGGAAATCCAGATGCCGGTCTGCAAACCGGTACTCCCTCACCGGAACCATCCTTCCTGCCCGGCGGTCATATTTCCTTTCCAGCAGAAATGTCTGACGCAGCAATAACTGGATCAGGTCTCTCATATCATCCTGCTCTTCCTCATTTAGTAAATCATAATATTCTATCATCAGGGCCTCCTCTGTATAAATTTCAGATCCGGATAACGATACCTGCCGTTCTCCACCATCCTGTCTTCTTCATTCAACGCAGCATATTTGCTGTTCCGACGTGTACTGTAATCATACGCAAGGATCAGTTTTTCAAAATCCTCATCCGTCATATCCTTCATTGCCCCTGCATCCATGATATCCCCGGTCATATGAGCCTGGATAAATTCTTCGATCTCCGCCCGGCTGTATCGCATCTGAATCCGGTTCATCTTCAGTACCTCTTCACGGTTCAGATCTTCCGTCTCCTCTTCCGTTTCCATCTTACTGATGAAATCCGTCCGACTCTTTCTTCTCTTATACAAAGATTTCTCTGACAGGATCTCCAGATAAGAAAGATTCATCCGTTCCGCTGTCTTCCGCAGCTTCTCCTCCTTCTTTGCACCGTTCTCCTCTGCCGAAATCCGATTCAGAAGCTGTACCACCAGCCCCTTTGTATCCGTCTCACCGCTGAGCAGATAGTTCAGACGTGTCACCGTGGCACGCACGTATTTTGTATGCTCTTTATCCATATTGGCAATCCGGTGTTCAATATCATCAAATCCACGCTCAATCTGATCCAGGATCTCCAGCACATCTTCTTTCTCATCCCCTGCAGCTTTCGCTCTTGCACGCACGCTTTCGATCCATTCATCATTCTCCCGCATTTCCCGGAGACATTTCTTAATATCCATCTTGTAAATATAAAAATTATCCGAAGTCTTAAGAATATGATATTTCTTCCGCACAACCTCTTCCACGTATCCGTCCAAATGCTCCCGAAGCAGTTCACCATACGTCTTCTTATCCAGCAGCCGCTCAAAAAACTTATCCATATTATGGAGCATATCCTGCAGGGCTTTGTTCAACTTCTTTGTATTCACCAGGGCAGTCCGCAGCATATTCAGGTTGACTTTCGGATTATTCTGAAATGAATACAACGTAGCATAGACATTCTGAATATAAAGATCCGTCTCTTCCAGCTCCTGCGAAGACAGCTTCTCAAATGCCTCAATAAAAATCGCCGCATAATCCGGGATCACGATATTCGTTGTCAGTGAAGTATAATCTTCAATTTTTTTTAACCAGCCCGTCTTCACCAGCCAGTTCAGAATCCGGGAAGAAGTAGTCTCCAGCAGATCCAGCTCCGTCTCTGACTCCTCACGCTCCAGCCTGATCCTCTTCTGCGTATTCATATCATTTAAGATCTGCAGGCAGACTTCTCTCGTCAGGAAATAATTGCTGTACTCATATTCCTGATTAATGCACAGCAGTGATTCTATATAAATTTCTCTATTCACCGAGCGGAATAAGCTCCAAAATGTATCCGGGATTTCATAATGTGACTGCATACTGACTCCTTACTGTCTTTTTCTTTACCGCCTTTTCTCACGTCATTCTATTTTTTTATTATATCATGATCGACACCTCCGGTGTCTGAAGCTGCTTTGCAGCGATCATGATCGCCATTCGCCGCTCGCACTGAAAAAGCGATGCTTTCTCCTGCTCGCTAACACTCATTATATCATGCTCGGCACTTCCCGACTACTTTCTTTTTCCCCACCTCTGCATCACAAGCACATACACGACTGCCGCCCCGGTACTCGCCATAGTTGCCAGTATCCCTCCGCCTATGATTCCTGCCGGATCAGCACTTCCATACTGACTCCTGTAAGCAATAACATTGACCGGGATCAGCTGCAGCGAAGAAATGTTCAGGATCAGAAAGATGCACATTTCATCTCCCGCCACACCTCTTTTTCTCACCGGTCCAAAAGCTCTGCCAAGTCTTCTGTCCTCCTCCAGCTCTCCCAGTGCTTCCATGGCTTTCAGTCCTGCAGGAGTTGCCGCCCATCCAAGTCCGAAAATATTTGCAATAAAATTGATCGCAATTTGTTCATTCGCTTTATTTTCCACCGGAAGCTGCGGAAAAAGGAACCGAATGACCGGACGCAATTTTTCCGCAGCCTTTTTTACGAGTCCCGCTTTCTCCGCAATCTCCATGATTCCACACCAAAATGACATCACTCCCAGCATCGTAATGCACAATGACACTGCATCTTTTGACGAATCCAGTGCCGCATTTGTCAGCTCCGGCATTTTCCCGTTCCATGCCCCGAAAATAATCCCGATCAGGATCATCCCCGCCCACAGACCATTTAACAACTGCTCTCCCCCCTTTTCCTATTCTCTCATTTCACTATTGTGCATAGTTCCACATATACGTTTCAACCACATCGAAGGGTGCAGGTCCTACACTCAGCACCGCCCGGTGAAACTCTTTCTGACTGAAATCCTCTCCCATTTTTTCCGCCCAGCATTTCTTCAATTCCAGAAATTTGACATATCCAATATAATATTTCAGATAATTGCCCGGTGAACCAAGGATCAGATCGTAGATTTTCTGTATCGTTTCTGCATCTGAAATTCCGTATTTTGCAAAAAAGGCTGCCGTATCTATCCTGCTCCAGCCATCATAATGGATTCCCATATCCGCCAGTGCATAGAATGCAAGGATCACGGAACCATTTTTCTGCAGGATCGTAGCCTGTTCTTTCGGAAGTGGTGTCAGATAATAACTACACATTTCCGCATAAGTCGCCCATCCCTCCACATAACCGCCAAAATTGAAAATACTTCTGACCGGATCAGGATCTGTACTTTCATAAAAGATTGTCTGATATAAATGCCCCGGATACCCTTCATGGGCAAGCGTTGTGAAGAGCGACAGATCATCCCGCATCTGCCCCTGATTGATATAGATCACATTTTCCCTGCTGTTGTCGATTGCAGGAATCATATAAAAAGCCGGACTTAAATGTTCTTCCATTTCCTTCGGAACATACTTGACTTCCAATGTAGTGTCCGGTGTCTCCGGGAATGCTTTTTCTATCCCATCCGACAATTTTTTCAGGATCAGTTCCGCTGTCCCCTGCTTCATATCTGCCGCAGATTCTTTCGCTTCTTCCACCTTTGCCCCCAGTACGCCCTCCATGGCAGTAATGTCATCTTCCATCTGTCTGCGTGTCAGTTCTTCCAACTGCACGATCGATTCCTTCGTTCCCACGGACTGATCCACCAACATCTGATAATATTCCTGCCCCTGTGGCAGCCCACACAGACCTTCCTCATTTTTTCCTGTTCCTTTCAGTTCACGTACTGCTGCCATCAGCCTTTCATAAGCAGGACAGACCACTTCTTCTATAACCTGTGCATTTTTTTTCGTATACTCGCCCATCTCCTCTTCCGTAAATTTTCCGCTTTCCCGCATCCGCTCCACAAAAGTAGAATAGAGATAATTTCCGTTTCCCATATCCAGAAATGCCTGACATTGTTCTATCACTGCGTCTGCCAGTTTCTCTGACATAAAAAGTCCTTTCTCCGATTTTCCCCGCTCAAATGCAATTACTTCATCAAAATAAGTTCCTGTTGATCTCATCAGATCCAGGTATGTATCAGCATCCTCTTTTTCATAAAACCGGTATTCCGAAAGCACTACCGGAAGCTGGGTCTGCACACCGCTGACTGTACCAAGAGGTTCATCATACCACAAATACTCTGCACTTCTTTCTGCACTGTCTAAATAAGATTGCAGAACATCATAAGTGATCTGGTTTTCCACACTTAATTTATTTTTTTCAAAAGTTATCAACGCTTTCTCCATATTTTCCACACCGGCTTTCACCGCCTGTTCATCCGTGACCACTGTTCCGTAAACTGCAGGAGCGGATTCGATCCCATATTCCTGCGGATACTTTAATGTATAATGCAGACTGACTGCATTTGCCGATACTTCACTACAGAACACTTCCCTCGTATATGCTTCAAATCGTTCATCCTCACTGACTGAACTCCCTGCCTTCCCATTTTCATCTGCTATTTCTGCACAGCCGCCAAGTCCCAGCACAACTAAAAAAATGCCCTGCCACGCAGATCTTTCTCATCCTCTGCATGGTACAGCTCCTTTGTTCCTCTTTCTTTTCCCAGAATCTCATAGAACACTTCCGAACCATTTTCTTTCATTTTATGTATCGCCCTGGCCTCTTATTCCATCAGTCTTTGCATTGGTACATTACATATCTTCAAAAGAAATACATATATATCTACTAATTGCCCCATAATAGAAAGAGGACACCCCTTGCACATTCTTCTCTACATCTCCAACTACTTTATCCCATTTCTGATCCTTTCCATCATCATCTGTGGACTGACTGCAAAAATTGATGTCTATGAAACCTTTATCACCGGTGCAAAAAATGGCTGCCGTACCGTCATCCGGCTTGTCCCGACTCTGATCGGACTGATGACTGCAACGGGAATCCTCCGGGCATCCGGGTTTCTCGACGTGATTTCCTCTTTCATCGGAAAATTCACGAATTTGATCGGATTTCCCGGAGAACTTGTCCCTCTTTCCATTGTAAAAATGTTCTCGTCCTCTGCTGCCTCCGGTCTGCTTGTTGATCTCTATAAAACTTACGGAACTGATTCCCGGATCGGACTCATCGCCTCACTGTCCATGTCCTGTACCGAAACCATTTTTTACACTATGAGTGTCTACTTTATGACTGCCAGGATCCGCCATACCCGTTATACGCTTCCCGGAGCTGTTTTTGCAACCTTTGCCGGACTCGCCGCCAGCGTCCTGCTCGCAGGTTACTGTTCCTGATCTTCATGCTTAATGACTCCCAACACCGGTCAACCAACAACACATCCACCCAAAACCATTGTTTACATATTACCTTTGTGCTAAAATTATGCTAACAATATTTCTATGGATGGAGGCATGAGGATGTCTGATATAATGTTTGAACACCTGACCAAAACTTATCCCAACGGATTCATCTCCGTTGATGATGTTACTTTAAAAATTCAGGACGGAGAATTTGTCGTATTTCATGGACCGAGCGGCTGTGGCAAGTCCACGATTCTTCGGATGATCGGCGGACTGGAAGATATCACATCAGGAAAGATCTATCTTGGTGATGAACTGCTTAATGATATTCTGCCACGCGACAGAAAGCTGGCCATGGCATTCCAGAATTATCTGCTTTATAAATATCTGAATGTCTATGAAAATATGGCTCTTGGTCTCCGGCTGCGAGATTTTCCGAGAAATGTCATCGACAACCGTGTCAACACTGCGGCACAATTCCTCGGAATCTCTGCTATTCTTCATGAAAAGATCAAAATATTTCTGATGCAGAGAAGCAGCGGGTCGCACTTGGACGTGCAATCGTCTGCCACCCGAAAGTACTCCTTGTTGATGAGGATTTTGCACATCAGAACGATGATCGACGTCATGAGATGCTCAGCGACATCTTACGCATCAACAAAGAACTCGGTATAACCGTCCTGTATGTGACAAATGACCCTGAAGAAGCTCTCTCCCTGGATTCCCGCATTATTTTCATGAGAGATGGAAAGATTGAAGAAGACCGCAGAGTATAATAAAGCTGCATCCGCAGGAACATTCAGCCGGCTGATTATTCCAGCTCCTGAATCTTTCCTGCGGATGCAGCTTTTTACTCTTTTATCTTTTCAAGGTAATTATAAACTTCCCGCTTCTGCATTCCCCGGTCTTTTGCGGTCTGCTTCATGGCATCTTTCCGGTTCATCCCCTGTGCGAGATAATGTTCCATATGCTCCTCAATGCTCATCTCTTCCCAGCGTGCCTGTTCCTCCTGCCGCATCTCTTCTCTGCTGCGTCCCTCGATCACCAGCACACATTCCCCTTTTGGATCATTTGCTTCGTAATAAGCCACCGCTTCAG
>ENA-OQDL01001674-OQDL01001674.1-human-gut-metagenome-genome-assembly--contig:-NODE-1674-length-10431-cov-3.275427_pt1 | contig 10431 bp, 12 predicted proteins | sample MGYA00242782_ERZ504609 | MGnify/ENA primary metagenome ERZ504609 (study PRJEB26092, sample SAMD00036320) | human gut metagenome | host: Homo sapiens | study: EMG produced TPA metagenomics assembly of... | reverse complement strand
CTTGTACACATTGCGGCTCTCCTGTGCAAGACCCTTGGCAGCCAGCGCCTGGCCGCACCAGAGCATTTGCAGCGCCAGCCCCAGCGCCGGATGGAGCCTTGCCGCGGCCCAGCAGGCAAGCCCGGTATACCATTATTTCAAACCATGCTACAGTCCCACCACGCCCATCGCCGCATCCCCAACGCCGTCAGGCTGCCGTCCCATTGTTTGACATTTCCTGTTCAAATACATATAATATGACTAATCGTTCATAGCGTCCTTGGTAGTAATCCCTCCCGCTATAGGGAAGGTGCCGAATCCAAGGACTTTTTTTATTTGATCGACTTTCCTTTACTAAAACCATCGCAAAGACAGAGACGCCTTTACCTGAACAACTTTTGCAAAATCCCTACTTTTAGCTTTACAACGTAACGCAAATCGCTTCACGAATTCCTCGTTTATCTTTATAATAATAGTAAAAGGAGTTGATTCACATGGCTGAAATGAAGACATTAAATCTCCGTGTAGATGCCGATTTGAAGCATCAGGCTGAAAGGATTTTTTCTGATTTAGGGATCCCGACATCTACGGCAATCAATATGTTTCTTCGCGCAGTCGTCCGCTATGGCGGCATTCCCTTCGACCTTCGGATTTCTCCCAATGAGCTTGAGACTCTGAGAGCCGTCGATGACGTAAACCATCACCGCCATCTCAGCAAGACCTATGATTCTGTTAAAGAGGCCATGGATGCACTAAGCAATTCCTCGGCAACGCCGAAGAAATGAAAGAAAATATGCTGGAATTAGCACGGTATGCGACATCCGAAGACGTTAAATTCAGAGCGACGAAAGATATCCTTGACCGTGCAGGGCTCAATCCTATTAACAAAAACCAAACGGAGTCCGCGAAGTACGTATCTATTGAGTCAAGGTTCAGCCGAGATGCTTTAGAACGATACAGCGAAGAAGTCAAAAAAAAGGAGGCCGGGGAATAACCCCGGCCTTTTCTTATTTTCTACTCGGGAAAAGCCCAAACACTATACAGGCTATCCAAAGAATGTTAAGATGCATAGCGGCTGGCAAAACCCACCAAACAGATATATTTGCATCTCTCAGCCGACGCACGGATAGAGAAATCATTCCAACAAACGAAACCCAGAAAATAGGTATCATTAATTCTGAACCCATTCTCCCATAAATAAACCTTTAATTAGTCCGGGTAATAGCCCTCCATATATATGGGTGAACCTTGCATTGTCTAGGCTTAATAGATTGACAATCCACATTGGAATGACGATTATCCAATAAGTTTTCCTATCTATTGTCCCGGAAAAGCTAATTATCTTATTAAATATCTCACTCATAGTACACCTCTCATATCAAGTTCTTTTATAAACGACCTCATACCCTGCTGTTCTTCTATGGATTTCGGACAATACAGGTTATAAATAGTAACGTCCCGTGTTTGAGAGATTCTATGAACCCTATCTTGAGCCTGTTTGGATACTGACGGACTCCAAAGGTACTCTAAGAATACGGCTACCCGACTACTTGTTAACGTAAGTCCGGTTGCTGATGCTTGCAGGGAACATAGAATCAAGGGGACTTCCCCGTTTTGGAACTTCTCTACGGCCTCGTTCCGTTCTTCGGCACTTTGACCGCCGTAAATCTGTACGGAGTCTTTAAACGTTTCTTTTAGCCGGGCCATTAAGCTACGATGGTGGAGGAACACCACGGGGCGTTCGCCTTTTTCAAGAAGGTCGTTAATAAATTTAACCGCGGGAGGGAATTTCACCCGGTTGACCGTCCGGAGCTGGGACTCGATTTCTTGCAATGAATCGGCGTAAGGTTGCTTACACTCTATCATTGGAACGTCGACGATAGACTTTTTGGGAAGGCCTATTCCGACTTCTTTTTTTGTCCGTCTAATAATGTAAGGTTTCAACTTCCTTTTTAGTTCTTCCTTATTGGAGGCCCCGGTATAGTCCCACCCGTACCCATTGAAATACGGGTCACAATAACGTTTATAAAATCCTTCGTACCCTCCGAACAAGGGGGAGAACCCCCCAGTATATCAAGCAAGGGGGGCAAGGTCACAAGGTCCCGATACCATGGGTGTACCGGTAAGAAGAAATTTCTTTTTCAGCTCTCGAGGCAATCCGTTCAGCATAGTAAAAACCGCTGGGACTTCGGGGTTCTTGAGATAATGGGCCTCATCAAAGATTACCGTCCCGATAAGGCCCTTTTCTGCTGGCTCCACAAAGTTCTTTAGTCTTTCATAGTTCGTGATTATGTGAGGCCCGCACTGAATTTTATCCAACTCTTGTTTAAACGGCCAGCCGCTCCACTCTACTATTTCTTTTTGCCAGTTCTTCTTTAGGGAGGCAGGACAGACAACAAGAATCTTCTTCTTTCCTGCATACCCTACCCAAGTGTCACGAGTAGCTTTTAAGATGGTGGCCGTTTTTCCCGAGACCCATTTCGTCGGCCAAGATTAACTGGTAAGTTTTCTTTATTCTTTCTACCGCCTCCTTCTGGTGGGGCTTTAATTCAAAACCCATAAAGTATACCTCCTTCCGTGTCTATTTTGTGTTTTAAACGTGTTATTTCTTACATAAGTATATCATATTACTTCCCGATTCGAGAAGATATTCCCAGTAACGCGGAAGGTATCCTCCATTAATTATTCAAAAAAGAGCAGCAACTCCCTAAGCTGCTGCTCTTGATTTATTCTAGCCAGTATGAACATTGTCCGCCTCACGTTAACCCGCCGCTCATCCGAGAGCCGTTTCCAATGCCTCACATTTCGAGGCAATCATTTTTTCAATGTTGCTTTTATAATCGTCGATAATCCAGCCCAGGACTTCTTCGTAATATTCGTCCATATCCATCAGGTAGATCGTGTCCAAGATATCCTTCTTAAAGTCGTTTCCCATGCCGATATCGTAGTCATAGCAATACCGGGTTACGTTGTACAGCACGCCTTTGAAGATCCGGCCCTCTTCTACTCGTTCCATATCGTCGGTATCGATACAGCGTTTGTACCAGGCTTCATTGGCATAGGGGTCCTGCCTCATTTTCCGATCGACTTTAGCCCCCCATTTGATGGGATTATAGTCTTTGAAGCAGCCGATATACTGCATCGGAAATACATTCCACGTGCAAAAATCTTCCGGCAAAGCACAATCTCCCAAGGCGTCGGCTACACGGTCCGCCGTATCCTGCAAGATGGCCTCGAACTTCTTATTCCACTTGGCATACATCCCTTGTTCCGATCCATCGAAGAAAGGCGCAATTTTATCGGCCCCGTATTGGCTGAGAACTTCCATGGCATACTGTTCAATCCGATCGTAATTTCGCCGCTTAAATTCTCTCCAACCGGCATCCTGTGCGGCCGAACTGCTCTTATATTCATAATAATGAGTTCCGTCTAAGTAATCATAATCGATGTCGAAGGAATATTTTTCCTTGTCAAAATCATAGTCGGCAGACGTCGGCTCGGGAATCTCAATACTCGATAAGGCCTTTTTCAACTGTTCGACCACAGCCTGTTTTTCCACGGCCCGCAAGGATGTTGCCTCGATATCCTGGAGCTCAATGGCCTGTTCCGGACAGAGATCGACCATTTCCTGAGCTGCCGCGAGAACCTTTGGGTCCTCGATCTTCCCATTATTTTTTACGCGGGCCTTGCCGTCCGGTCCTTCCGAAATATAGTCCGAAAAAGTGAGGCACGTCCCGCATCCCGTACATTTTTCCCCATCGATTTTTAAACGCTTCATCGTCGTCATCTCCTTACCCGATTTTTTTCACAGCCGCTGCGTATTCCCGTCCCATTCGGATCGTCGTCATGATTTCTTTGGTAAGCTGCCCGTCTCTCGTCACGACCGGCGCATCGACGATTTTTTTCAAAGCATCGACTACATTCATGCAGGTCATCAAAACATCCCGATCAGCACGGGTGTACCGCGCCGGGTCACGGCCTTTTGCTTCCATCAAAACCTCAGACGTTCGAATCGTCTTGGCCAGCATGAAATTGAGGTGCGCGATGACCTCCGAAATCGTGTCGCATTGCCCCACCATGATATCGATGGCTCGGGCCATATTTTCCGCCTGAGCATAGACCACGCCGGCTGCCCGCAATTGCTTCACCGACTGAGAGCGAAACTGCTCGGCGTCATCTAACATCGACCGCCCCAGGCCGCCTTTCAGAAGGGACATGAGCACCTCCGAATCGGTAAACGCTCTCTTGGGAATGAGGACCATCTGCTGCAGCCCGGCAAAATCTTCTTCGTTCAAAGGAATGACGGCTAATACAGGCTGTCGCTTCTCGGCTTGGAAATCAATGTCCATGATCTTCTGATAGAGATCGACAAAGCGGCGAAAATTCGACAGGGTTCCCCGTTTCCGCTGAACGATGCGTCCCAGGGCAGCCTCTAACTCCTGCGATTTCTGTTTCACTAACAGTCTGGCCTCGGTTTCCCTTTGAAAGGCCTTCATCATGCGTCGTCGCGAATCTTCATCCATGTCACAGGCCTTATTCAGATCATACATAAATTTTCCTACCACCAGCGCCGCAATGGGCCACATGGCCTCCGCCTCCTTTTCGTAATGCCACTCAGACTAAAGGACAAAAGGCTTTCTGTCCTTAGCGTCAAAATATTGATTAAAGGCGTCTCGATTCTTAAAGCAACATTCCTCGTCAAAATAAGCTAAGATTCGATCCAAACCGGCAAAGATCTCCTCGACATCGTCGGCTAAGGCCGCTTCCACCATCTGCTCAAATCCCAAATGAAAAGCCTCATATTGACGCCCCTTTTCCGCTTCATCCACGGCATCCAGCCATTTCTCCAGCTCTTCCAAAACCCTTTCCATAGCGTCCGTCAAGCGATGAAAGGAAGCCAACTCTTCTTCGGACGCGGTTTCAACGAAATCATGAATCGCAGCCATAAGATCTTCCATTAAGTCGTCCTCTGCGCCGCGCTCCATACCGGCATCATGAAAGTTCCCGTCGAGAACCCTCAAATGCCCCTTAGGCGGCTGCCCAATCCCATCCGAAGTACGCTTTTTCGCATCTCCAACGACATGCATGGTAACCATCTCTCCTCGTGTCTCGTCAGTCCCATCCAAAGGAATCATCGTTTTATCTTTTTCCATACCGGTCACCTCTTCCAAATCAACTACCGTTACAAGCCCATCGTCTCGTCCGCACGACAGGGAAGCATTCGGACGACTTGCGACGCCCCTGCTTTAATCCTTATTATACAAGGCTGCCATGACAAAATATGTCTTCGTCTCTAAAAACAACTGCGTCCCTCATCTACCTCATTCAATAGAAAAAGCCCTCCCTACAGCTGTAGAGAAGGCATTCTTTGTACCTTGCTTTAATTCAGGCATCTCGAAAGATGCGCCCCTATCAAAAACCGCCAAATTATTGACGATTGTTTCAATCCACGCACCACGAAAGGTGCGACGGAAAATCCATGCGAGTGCAACACAGGTTCACCATAATTTCAATCCACGCACTCCGAAGCGTTCGACAGCAAAAAGACTTTTCTTCCGGTCACGTTTGTTTGCATCGATGGAGCCGCCCTCCCCAGACACCGTGATTCTTCCCGAATTAAGGATTCAATCAAATCGTTCCTACGTCCAACTCACGTTTTCTTGGCTTTTTTTTCATGCCCTCGGGTGCTTACATAGCCGATCCCCAAAATCACGGCAATTTTTAATGCCGTTTTTACAATCTTCGGCAGCATAAATCCAAACCCAAACCCGATAATCCGACTTACCTTCATGTTCTCCACCTGCCTATTCGATACGTTTCGACGCTACATAGAATATGATTCCAACAATCTTTCACCATTCCCCCCGCATCCTCCTAAAAAGGATGGAGCTTAGGGAAACATCACGTCCACCACAGAAAAATCAGAAACCGTTACGCCTCCTTTTAACATAATTTTCCATGCCTATTTTATGCTGCATGCAGTGTAAAATATATATTTTCTCGTTTTTTTTGAGTCAATTTAACTTTTTCAACCGTACGTTCTCTTATACATCAGTATATCATACTTAGCTTTATCAATCATAGCGTGTTAACTCATTCTATCCTATAAGGCTTGCCGAATACGCATCATCAAGGGTTCCGGCTCGCTTTTTTCGCATTCCCGGAGAAATCGGCCTCCGGGCCGCCGCTGCCGATACGTTCCCAGAATCTCCGTCCGATCTGATGCGGCCCGTTCGACTTCGCTGCTTTACGCCCTACTATACAAGCCGGCCCTGACAGAATCTGTCCTCTTTAAGAAAAAAGACATATCGACGACCCCGGCCGAAGCCAAAAGGCAATCGATATGTCTCGTCTTTCTGTTATCAAAATAAGGTGTGGAGCTCCCTGCCTTCATCGGAAGTCCTACAGGGCGATTCCTGAAAATCGAATTTTCGTACCGAACCGAAATTCCTTACCGAACCGAATTTCCCTGCCGAACCGAATTTCCTTGCCGGACCGAATTTCCTTACCGAATCGAAATTCCTTGCCAAACCGAATTTCCTTGCCGAATCGAAATTTCGTACCGAAAGGATTCTCTGCCGGCCCCATCTAAATCCCCTTATGGCTCGGCATCCTCACGTACGACGGGGATATAGACGCGCTTTAAGGGAATCATCTGTTGATACTTTTCACTCAAATCGGGATAGTACTTCAAAATCAAATCGACCAGCTCGTTTCCATTGATGCCGCGAATGATGGGCGTGCTGTCCAGATACTTTTGAGCATTCCGGGTATAGTTGGATAAGGTGACAAAAAGGCCGTAGTCCCCTTCGCGCATGGCGCCTTTCAAGGACTGGATTGCCGCTTCCTTTATGTCGCCGTTCTGGCTTTTGACCTGGACCAGAATGCGGGGAGGCAGCTCATCTTTATAAGCCGTAATGTCGATTCCGCTGTCTCCGCCGTGGGCCGAGACGATGGTACGATACCCCATGGCTCGTAACAGGTCGGCCACAAAATCCTCTAAACCATATCCTTTGAGCTGCTTGCTCAGTTCCTTCAAAATGAAATCTCTCGTCGCCTCTACGATATCTGCTGCCGTAGCTCCCACCGTTTCATCTTCCTCATCCTCGATGGCTTCCGTCTGTTTCTCGAAGCCCTTATCCAGGGCAGAAAGATACTCGTCGGCATAATTTTTCACCGAAAAGAAGGTCATGGCAGAACCGATTTCATACAGCGCACCTTGAGAGAAAAAAGTACGGGGAAGATGTTTCAACCATGTCACCTTACGCAGCTGTCCATACGACGCATCACTCGGATGAAACTCATATCCGCCCTCGATGATGCCGATATTGATCCGACGATCGATTTTAGATGGAAATACCACGTAATCGCCGATCCCGACCTCATGGACAAATCGATAGAGCATGCCGGCATGGGTTGAAATCCGGCCCTTCCGGGCCTCAGGATAAACGGCTGCGTACCGTTCTTTAAAAGCCTCGCGATTGGCTTCGATCTGACTCAAATCGCCCATATCATTCCAGCCAATGGCAATGACATCGTGCTGCAAAAATAAATTATCATCCAAGGTATGGATACCCCATACCCTTTTTTCTTCGTGAGACATGTCCTTATACCGCCTTATCTCGTGTTTTGAATAATGCATTTTCAACTTAACTTTAATTATATCACGAATCAGGCAGTAACGTCTCTCACAAAAGAAGCCTTCATCATATTCCGAGATTTACGGCCTTTCACCTAAGAAGGCTAAATTTCGGCTAAAGCCTGCCGTACAAGTTCTTGCAGTTCGTCCTCAAACTCGCCGGCCATGGCCGCTTTTTTATACCATTTTACAGCTTGTTCACGATCTTGTTCGACGCCGGTACCGTAACGATAACATTCGCCCAACTGATAGGCTGCCCAAGGGTTTGCAAATTCACGTTCCACCCCTTTCCGATACCAGGCGACGGCTTTTCCATAGTCTTGTTCGACGCCTTCTCCGTGATAATACAGTCCCCTAAATGATATTGTGCCTCATCATATCCTTGGCCGGCTGCTTTTTGGTACCATTCTATGGCTTTTCGGTAATCCTGCTCGACACCCTTCCCTTCATAATAGCAGTCGCCTAAGCTATTCTGCGCACTGGCATAACCTTGGTCGGCTGACATTTTGAACCAGGCAAAGGCCTTCTCGTAATCGCTGCCGCACATTTGTCCCAAATCGAATTGTGCCATGGGAAATCCCAGGTCAACGGCCTCCCGATAAAATTTAGCATACCATTTATCATACATCCAGTCCTGCCGAGTCTCATACAGGCGGCAAAAGGCCTCACGGACATCGTCTCGCCACAATACCATTTCAGCAACAGCGTCGATCGTATGGAGCCTCAAACAAAGGGTGAACGACTCCCGGGAAGCAGAAATCTCTTTTGCCATCTCGCGGTTACAGGGAAATATAAAAGCCTAGTATTGTCCAATAATAAATTTTTAAAGATCGGTCTTGCAAAAGCGTAAAAAGTCCAAACATAAAAGGGCATCATCTCCGTCTCGGCATCATAGTCATCCATGACAGCCTTGGCGCAGCCAAAAGGAAGCATGGGCATGCGGCTGATTCGTTCATCACAGGCTTCATCCGTTTCATCCGGGAAGGGCTCCCAACAGATGGGCTGCACGGCGATCAACTCGTCGTCATGCTTCAGATACACCTTACTGTAATCACAGCAGACCTCATCGTCACAGATCATCAACTTTGCCACCAATTCCCCGTCGATGAGCGTATCATCGGTCACGCCGGTCACATAAAAAGCTTCGACAGGCGAAAATTGAATATCCGGATTATGATCGATATGGTATCGCAAAAAACAGTGGTCCCTATACCTGTCGTACAGATTGGGATCAAGAATGGCACAGCCGATATACACGGGCTCCATGGCCATTATCCGCTGCCGGAAGGCACTCGGCGTTTCAAAGACCCGGCGGGACAGAGGCGGCACCTGCCGCGACATTTCCCCGGCTGCCTCGGACGGCCTTCCGCCCGCTGCCAAATAGCGGCTCACAGCGGGGACATCGTCGGGCAAAAAGTCTTCCGGCCGATAGGACTTTCCCTTATGCAGCCCATAGGCTGTGGTCAAGATCAATAACCTATCCAAACACAGCTGCATATCCCCATCCTCCCGGCCATAGGGATCGATCATACGGCGAACCTCATGAAAATGGCGGCTTAAGCCTTGATCCACGAGCTGATCTTCTTCTAATTCATTGATGCCCTGAAACAAGTTCAGATACGCAGCCCCTAAATCACGAATCATCCATCTCATGGCCCGGCGCATCTCATCCATGGCCTCCTTAGCCTCGGAAGCTTCCTCGGCCCAGACGCAGCAATCATATAAACGAGGAAATCCTTCTCCAAAAAACGAAATCTCGATACCGTCATATCTCGTACCTCCCAATGATGTGATGGCAAATTTCTCACAAATTCCATTGCTGTTGTAATCCCTATTATACAGAACCGCCATGACAGAATATGTCCCTGTCAAATATTTTGCGTACCTGATAGCCCTTTCTTTACCCCCCGTTCAAACGGTCATTCCTTTTCTATCTGTCATAAAAAAAGCCTTCCCCCATAAAAAGGAAAATCTCAAATTATGCTCCGGAGCCCCTCTATTCAGAGCCGGCAATCTCATCATTTCGCCCCTACCCGTAAATCAATAGAATAACCCAAAACATACAAATGCCGGTACCGGACATCACAAACAGATGCCCGTACCGGCATTTCCCATGCAATCTTCACTTTTACGCCTAGCAGCATACCGGCCCCTTACTGATAAACTCCTTTTTCTAAAAAGGAGTCAATTTAGCTCTGGGGATTGGGGTAATGTGACGGTCTTGTTAGTATGGCTGACCAAACTTGTTTGGCGGTTTCAGTCCCCTTTCGGGGATTTTGGTAACGTGACTAGGGGTAATTGATACCTCGGATATTGCAGAGATTACGTTTCAGTCCCCTTACGGGGATTTTGGTACTCCGACTGCAATCAAGAAAAATTACTCTCACGCTAGGATACGGGTCTCAGTCCCCTTGCGGGGATTTTGGTAACGTACCATCCATATGGATAGTGTGACTAAGCGTCATACTGTGAGTCTCAGTCCCCATATTGATAAACTCCTTTTTCTAAAAGGAGTCTAATTAACTCCGGGGATTTTGGTAATGTAACCTTTTAATAATCCAGATATTAAGAAATACTCGAAAAAAGTTTCAGTCCCCTTACGGGGATTTTGGTAACGTAACCTTGGTTATGGATAAAAAGGTTTCGACCTACTTTGTTTCAGTCCCCCTTACGGGGGATTTTTGGTAACGTAACCATTGAACCGATAGGCATTAAAAATGTTTATCGGATCGTTTCAGTCCCCTTACGGGGATTTTGGTAACGTAACCCTGTCTCCCAGTACCCGCTCTGGGAGCGGGCCTACAGGCGATTTT
>ENA-OQDL01001670-OQDL01001670.1-human-gut-metagenome-genome-assembly--contig:-NODE-1670-length-10451-cov-3.500969_pt1 | contig 10451 bp, 9 predicted proteins | sample MGYA00242782_ERZ504609 | MGnify/ENA primary metagenome ERZ504609 (study PRJEB26092, sample SAMD00036320) | human gut metagenome | host: Homo sapiens | study: EMG produced TPA metagenomics assembly of... | reverse complement strand
AGCTAGTATTGGAGTATTCCTTGGAATTATCCTTCTGCTCGTTGTTAATTTTGCTGGTAGCTAAGCAGTATCTTACTCCGAGCGGCAAAGTAAAGATAACTATCAATGGAGAGAAAGAACTGGAAGTAGAACAAGGTTCAACTTTGCTGAACACCCTGTCTGTCAATGGCATCTACCTGTCATCGGCTTGTGGTGGTAAAGGTTCTTGCGGTCAATGTAAATGCCAGGTTGTAGAAGGCGGTGGTGAGATTCTTCCTTCTGAAAAGGGACATTTCAGCCGTAAACAACAACAGGATCATTGGCGTCTGGGTTGCCAGGTGAAAGTAAAAGGTGACCTGGGCATCAAGATTGATGAATCTGTACTGGGTGTTAAGGAATGGGAATGCGAAGTAATCAGCAACAAGAACGTTGCCACTTTCATCAAAGAGTTTATTGTGGCTTTGCCGAAAGGTGAACACATGGACTTCGTTCCGGGTTCATACGCTCAGATTAAGATTCCTAAATTTGAAATGGACTACAACAAGGATATCGATAAAGACCTTATCGGTCCGGAGTATCTGCCCGCATGGGAAAAATTCGGTCTGTTCGGCTTGAAATGTAAGAATACGGAAGAAACCATCCGTGCTTACTCTATGGCCAACTATCCTGCCGAGGGTGACCGTATCATGCTGACAGTGCGTATCGCTACTCCTCCGTTCAAACCGAAAGATCAGGGTCCCGGCTTTATGGATGTGAATCCGGGTATCGCTTCATCTTACATTTTCACGCTGAAACCGGGTGACAAGGTAACGATGAGTGGTCCTTACGGAGACTTCCACCCGATCTTCGATTCTAAGAAGGAAATGATTTGGGTAGGTGGTGGTGCCGGTATGGCTCCGTTGCGTGCGCAAATTATGCACATGACCAAGACACTGCACACTACCGACCGTGAACTTCACTATTTCTATGGTGCGCGTGCATTGAACGAAGTATTCTATCTGCAAGATTTCCAACAATTGGAAAAAGACTTCCCGAACTTCCACTTCCATCTGGCTTTGGACCGTCCGGATCCCGCAGCCGATGCAGCAGGCGTGAAGTATACCGCAGGTTTCGTTCACAATGTGATGTATGAAACTTATCTGAAGGATCATGAAGCTCCCGAAGATATTGAATACTACATGTGTGGCCCCGGCCCGATGTCTAATGCAGTCGTTAAGATGCTGGATAGTCTGGGTGTTGAGCCTTCTTCTATCATGTACGACAACTTCGGAGGATAATATCAGGATCTCCTTTTATTAATAATGAAAATAAGCCCGGTAAAAGTGAACTTTTATCGGGCTTTTTCTTTACTTTTGTATAAAACGAAAATGAATATGATAGAGAACATACTAGCCAATTTGAAAATTGAGCGGCTGAACCCGATGCAAGAGGCGTCCATCAATGCTTGGAAAGAGGGAAAAGACCTAATATTATTGTCTCCTACGGGGTCCGGCAAGACGTTAGCTTATCTGTTGCCTTTGGTGCAGAGTTTGAAGCCTGGTATAACAGGCGTACAGGCTATAGTGCTGGTTCCTTCCCGGGAACTGGCTTTACAAATAGACCAGGTATTTAAATCCATGAACACACCCTTCAAGGCTGTAAGTTGTTATGGAGGACGACCGGCCATGGAAGAGCACCGTACCATCAAAGGGATGCAGCCATCAGTCATCATCGGTACTCCGGGCCGTATGAATGATCATCTTTCCAAACAGAATTTTGATGCAGATACGGTCACAACTCTGGTAATCGATGAATTTGACAAATGCCTGGAGTTTGGCTTCCAGGAAGAGATGGCGACTGTCATAGGACAGTTGCCCAACTTGCAACAGCCGTTTTCTGTTGTCGGCTACCGATGCGGAAGAGATTCCGCAGTTTACGGGGCTGGACAAGACCGTTAAATTGAAGTTTTTTAAATCCGGAAGAGCAGCTTACCCACCGTCTGCACTTATATAAGGTACTGTCTCCGGAAAAAGACAAACTTGAAACCTTATATAAATTGCTTTGTACCTTGGGAAGCCAATCGACATTGGTTTTCTGTAATCACCGTGAAAGTGTGGAACGGGTAGGGAAGTATCTTCAATCCCAGAAGTTTCAATGTGGCATTTTTCATGGCGGCATGGAACAGGATGACCGCGAACGCTCCCTATATAAATTCCGCAACGGAAGTTGCCATGTGCTTATTTCTACCGATCTGGCCGCTCGCGGACTGGATATCCCCGAAATAGAGAATGTAGTACATTATCATCTGCCTGCCAATGAAGACGGATACATTCACCGCAACGGACGTACCGCCCGCTGGGAAGCCGAAGGTAATTCTTATGTTATCCTTCATGCCGAAGAAACAGTGCCCGCATATATAACCGATGAGCCGGAGGAGTTCATTTTACCCGAAGTCACCCCCAAACCTTCTTTGCCCGAATATGTGACATTATATATAGGAAAAGGCAAGAAAGATAAAATCAATAAGATAGATATTGTGGGATTTCTCTTTAAAAAAGGAAACCTTAATAAAGACGAAATAGGACGGATTGATGTAAAAGACCACTATTCTTTTGCAGCCGTATCTCGCAAAAAGATAAAACAAACTTTGAATTTAATACGAAATGAGAAGATAAAGGGCATAAAAACACTTATTGAAGAAGCTAAATAATGACAATTTGTCAAATTCTCGAAATAAAATGATTAAAGAATAATTCAAAAAGATATCTTTTTTATGCTTTAGATCATTGTTTACTAGGGATGTAGTTACAAAATGAAAGCATAAAAAATCAGATTTAACTAATTTGAAAGAAAATTATGCGGAAATTCGTAAATTTATTAGCGATTTTTTTGGAAAACTGAAAATAATGTGTAATTTCGCCCAATGTAAGATATAAACAAATTGTATAACCAAAACAAACGTCAAATGAAAAAGCATAATTTCAATGCGGGACCATCTATCTTGCCTCGCGAGGTAATTGAGAAGACAGCACAAGCCGTTCTTGATTTTAATGGGTCAGGCCTTTCCATCATGGAAATCAGTCACCGTGCTAAAGATTTTCAGCCTGTAGTAGACGAAGCTGTTGCTTTGTTTAAGGAACTGTTGAACATCCCGGAAGGGTACTCGGTACTATTCTTGGGGGGTGGAGCCAGCTTGGAATTCTGTATGATACCTTTCAACTTCCTCGAAAAAAAAAGCTGCTTACCTGAACACAGGCGTATGGGCTAAGAAAGCGATGAAAGAAGCCAAGGCTTTCGGCGAGGTAGTAGAAGTGGCATCTTCCGCTGAAGCGACCTATACCTATATTCCCAAAGATTATACGGTTCCCGCCGATGCAGATTATTTCCACGTCACAACGAATAACACAATCTATGGAACAGAACTTCATGAAGATCTGGATTCTCCGGTTCCTATGATTGCTGATATGTCATCTGATATTTTCTCTCGTCCTATCGACGTTTCTAAATATATTTGTATCTATGGCGGTGCGCAGAAGAATTTGGCTCCGGCCGGTGTCACTTTCGTTATTGTAAAGAACGATGCTGTGGGCAAGGTATCACGCTATATTCCTACTATGCTGAATTATCAGACTCACATTGACGGCGGCTCTATGTTCAACACACCTCCTGTACTTCCTATTTATGCCGCTTTGCAGACTTTACGCTGGATAAAAGCCAACGGTGGTGTAGCAGAAATGCAGAAACGTGCTAAAGAGAAGGCAGACATGCTGTATGCTGAAATAGACCGTAACAAAATGTTCCGTGGCACAGTAACGGATAAAGCCGACCGCTCTTATATGAACATTTGCTTTGTAATGAATGACGAATACAAAGACCTGGAAGCCGATTTCTTGAAATTTGCCACAGAAAAAGTATGGTGGGTATTAAGGGACACCGTTCCGTAGGCGGTTTCCGCGCATCTTGCTACAATGCCATGCCGAAGGAAAGCGTGCAGGCTTTGATTGACTGCATGCAGGAATTTGAGAAACTTCATTAATAATTATGTTCACCACAGATTATACGAATTGCACAGATAGGAACAATAAATGGAATCTGTGATAATCCGTGATAATCTGTGGTGAACCTTTTTAATACAATAAGACCATGAAAGTATTAGTTGCAACAGACAAGCCGTTTGCAAAAGTTGCAGTAGACGGTATCCGTAAAGAAATAGAAGCAGCAGGTTATGAACTGGTATTGCTGGAAAAATATGGTGAAAAAGCTAAACTACTGGAAGCTGTAAAGGACGTTAACGCAATCATTATCCGCAGTGATATTATTGATGCCGAAGTATTGGATGCGGCAAAAGAACTGAAAATCGTAGTACGTGCAGGAGCAGGTTATGATAACGTGGATTTGGCGGCTGCTACGGCACACAATGTGTGTGTTATGAATACTCCGGGACAGAACTCCAATGCAGTAGCCGAACTGGCTTTTGGCATGATGGTGATGGCTGTCCGCAATTTCTATAACGGGACTTCGGGTACTGAACTGATGGGCAAGAAGTTAGGTATCCATGCATACGGCAATGTAGGTCGTAATGTGGCTCGTATCGCTAAAGGTTTTGGCATGGATATTTATGCTTTTGACGCTTTCTGCCCGAAAGAAGTGATCGAAAAAGATGGTGTGAAAGCTGTTTCTTCTGCTGAGGAACTGTATGCTGCTTGTAATATAGTGTCCCTGCATATTCCTGCTACGGCTGAAACTAAAAATTCCATCAACTATGAATTGGTCAACAAGATGCCTAAAGGAGGAGTATTGGTAAATACTGCCCGTAAGGAAGTGATCAATGAAGCGGAATTAATCAAACTGATGGAAGAACGCACCGACTTAAAGTATGTTACTGATATCATGCCGGTTGCCCATGCAGAGTTCTCGGAAAAATTTGCCGGCCGTTATTTCGCTACACCGAAAAAGATGGGGGCCCAGACGGCTGAAGCAAATATCAACGCAGGTATCGCTGCTGCCAGACAAATAGTAGGCTTCCTGAAAGATGGTTGTGAAAAATTCAGAGTAAATAAATAAGTAATCCAATAACCGCAGGGGCGGATTGAATCCGACCGGATGCATATAGCTTATGTTTTCGGGCGAATGCAATTCGCCCCTGCAAGTAAAATCTAATACCTTTATTTTATGGCAATAATAAAACCCTTCAAAGGCATCCGCCCTCCGAAAGAATTGGTAGAACAAGTAGCTTCACGTCCATACGACGTACTGAATTCTGAAGAAGCACGCGAGGAAGCGAAAGGTAATGAAAAGTCACTTTATCATATTATAAAACCGGAAATTGATTTCCCTGCCGGAACAGACGAACATGATCCTAAAGTATATGAGAAGGCTGCCGAAAATTTCCAGATGTTTCAGGACAAGGGCTGGTTGGTGCAAGATGAAAAAGAAAATTATTATGTATATGCACAAACCATGAATGGCAAGACCCAATATGGACTGGTGGTAGGAGCGTATGTTCCCGATTATATGAACGGGGTCATCAAAAAACATGAACTGACCCGTCGTGACAAGGAGGAAGACCGCATGAAACATGTCCGCGTAAATAATGCCAATATAGAACCGGTATTCTTTGCTTACCCGGATAATGCGGAATTGGATGCTATCGTTAAGAAATATACTTCACAACGGCCGGAATATGATTTTATCGCTCCGGGTGACGGCTTCGGACATTCATTCTGGGTGATCGACAAAGAAGAAGATATAAAAGCTATCACAAAAGCTTTCGAAGCCATGCCGGCTCTTTATATTGCCGATGGTCATCATCGCTCGGCTGCCGCAGCCCTGGTAGGCGCCGAAAAAGCGCAGCAAAATGCAAACCATCAGGGAAATGAGGAGTACAATTACTTTATGGCTGTATGTTTCCCGGCCAACCAGCTGACTATTATTGATTACAACCGTGTTGTAAAAAGACTTGAACGGGCTGTCTCCGGAACAATTCCTGACCGCTGTCAGCAAGAATTTTGTGGTAGAAGAGAAAGGAACTGAGGTCTATAGACCACAGGCTCTTCACAATTTCTCTCTCTATCTGGACGGTAAATGGTACAGCTTGACAGCAAAACCGGGCACATACGATGACAATGATCCTATCGGAGTATTGGACGTGACTATTTCTTCCAACTTGATATTGGATGAAATATTGGGAATCAAGGATCTTCGTTCCGACAAACGGATTGACTTTGTAGGTGGTATCCGTGGCCTGGAGGAATTAAAGAAGCGTGTGGACAGCGGTGAAATGAAAGTGGCTTTGGCCCTTTACCCTGTTTCTATGAAACAATTAATGGATATTGCCGATACCGGCAATATCATGCCGCCCAAAACAACTTGGTTTGAACCGAAACTTCGTTCGGGATTGGTTATTCATAAACTGAGCTGATCCATAGTGGAACACGGACAGAAAGAACAAACCTGCATTTCCCTTTCTGTCCGTGTCCGTTCAATCATTTCATATAATTTTTCAGCTGCTACAGGTGATATAAATTCTTTTATATTTGTTGATTAGGTATAATTAAAATAAATAGATGTCAGAGTGAAAGAATAAAGCATTTTTCCTTTGTTTATTGCTGACAAATATCTAATTTCGCGCCGATTTTAAAGCGTGTAATAAAAACGATGACTAACAACAAGACTAAAGGATTTCTCCTTGGGGCAATCGCAGCAGCCAGCTACGGCATGAACCCACTGTTCACCCTTCCTCTTTATAGTGCAGGAATGAGCGTAGACTCGGTATTATTTTATCGCTATGCACTGGCTATAGTTGTACTAGGTATCATGATGAAGATGCAAAAGCAATCTTTTGCCATTAAGAAAGCGGATGTGCTGCCACTTTGCATCATGGGACTGCTGTTCTCTTTCTCTTCCCTGTTTCTCTTTATGAGTTATAACTACATGGATGCCGGTATCGCATCCACCATACTGTTTGTCTACCCGGTACTGGTAGCTATTATTATGGCTGTAGTATTTAAGGAAAAAGTATCGCCGGTCACTATGTTTTCCATAGCGCTGGCCTTTGTGGGAATTTCCTTGCTCTGTAAAAGTCCGGGAGGACAGACACTCAGCCTGGTCGGGATTACTTTTGTCTTTTTATCATCCTTGTCTTATGCTATCTATATAGTTGGCGTAAACCGTTCTTCCCTGAAGGATATGCCTATAGCCAAGCTTACTTTCTATGTCCTGCTTTTCGGCCTGTCTGTTTATGTGGTGCGATTGAAGTTCTGTACAGGATTGCAGCCTATCCCTACACCCTTGTTATGGGTGAACGCAGTTTCACTGGCTGTTTTTCCTACTGTTATTTCGTTGGTGACCATGACAAAGGCCATACACTACATTGGTTCCACCCCCACTGCTATTCTGGGTGCTTTGGAGCCTGTTACAGCTTTATTCTTCGGAGTACTGATTTTTGGAGAGCAGCTGACACCGCGCATTATTCTGGGCATTTTGATGGTGATTACTGCCGTAACTCTGATTATAGGAGGAAAAACATTGCTGAAAAAAAGCAAGATTCGGTTAAGGCATACTGGCAGATAAAGTCGGATTTTGTATCTTTGCCCTTGCAATTATAAATTTTCCACTATGAAAAAACAACTGATGCAATGGGCAGGAGTGGGAATGTGGATGGTATTGGGGCTGTCCGCATGTTCCCCTACAAAAACAGAAATCGGAAATCTGAATGTCATTCCGCAGCCCCAAGAAGTAAGTCAAGACATTCAAGCCCACCCTTTTGTTATTAATCCGCAAACCGGTATTGTTTATCCGGAAGGCAATGAAAAGTTGCAACGGACGGCAGAATTTTTAGCTTCCTATATTAAAGAGGCAACGGGAATTACTGTCCGGACAACAACTGAAGCCGCAAGGAAGAACTCCATCATTTTGGCGGTTGACGGTTCCATTACCAACAAAGAGGGGTATCAACTGGAGGTAACTTCTGAAAACATCCATTTGAATGGAGGAAGTGAGTCGGGAGTATTTTATGGAATACAAACGCTCTACAAGGCTTTGCCGTTGACCAAAAACAAACAGGTATCCGCTGCCATCCCGGTGGGAACTGTTAATGACTATCCTCGTTTCGGTTATCGTGGTTTCATGGTAGACGTGGGCCGCCATTATTTTCCGGTTTCTTATCTGAAACAAATCATTGATATGCTGGCACTGCACAATATCAATTATTTTCATTGGCATCTGACCGAAGACCAAGGCTGGAGAATTGAAATCAAGAAATATCCCAAACTTACGGAAATAGGTTCGATGCGTCCGCGTACATTGATTGACCGTGAAACCCAGACCTACGATGAAACTCCTCATAGCGGTTTTTATACACAGGAAGAAGCAAAAGAAATTGTCAAGTATGCCGCTGACCGTTTTATTACTGTAATCCCCGAAGTTGACCTTCCGGGACATATGATGGGAGCTTTGGTTTCCTATCCGGAATTAGGTTGTACGGGAGGTCCATACGAGATTCCTTGTAAATGGGGGGTATTCCCTGATGTGCTGTGTGGAGGAAACGACCGGACTTTACAGTTCGCCAAAGATGTATTGAATGAAATAATGGATATCTTTCCATCTCCTTATATCCATATTGGTGGGGATGAATGTCCGAAAGTACGTTGGGAAAAATGCCCTACATGTCAAGCTAAAATTCGGGAACTGGGTTTGAAAGATACACCAAAACATAGCAAGGAGAACCAATTACAGACCTATTTCATGTCCGAGGTAGGCAAAGTTATCAATGACAGAGGGCGTAAAATGCTGGGCTGGGATGAGATGTTGGAGGGAGGATTGGCTCCAGGTGCCACAGTGATGTCATGGACCGGTGTCAAAGGTGGTATCGAAGCCGCCCGTCTGCACCATGATGCGATTATGACTCCTATTCAGTATCTTTATTTCAGCAATCCTACTTACAACCGGATAAAAGGGACTAAAAGCCTTGGACGTGTCTATACATTTGAACCTGTTTCTAATGAATTGGCAGAGGATGAACGAAAATATATCATCGGTACCCAAGGATGCATATGGACAGAATGGACGCGTGACAGTTTGAAGATGGAATGGCAAATTCTTCCCCGTATGGCTGCCTTGTCCGAGATTCAATGGACGGAACCGTCACATAAAAATTTCGACAGTTTCTTGAAACGTTTACCGGCTCTGCTGGCTATCTACCGGGATAGAGGTTATGATTTTCGCCAGGACATTTATGATGTGAACATTGATATTGTTCCGGCTCCCAATGAAGGAAAAGCCCGGATTGCTTTTCAGACGTTTGATGACGCGGAAATACATTATACATTGGACGGCAGCGTTCCCGATGTGCAATCCCCATTGTATACCGACACTATACAAGTGGATAAAGATGTTATCATACAAGCCATTGCAGTTCGTCCGCAGGGTGCCAGTCAGATAAGTAAGGAGGAAATACATTTTAATGCAGCCACAATGAAACCGGTTACCTTGAATACCATTCCTCATAAATCATATACTTTTAAAGGAGGAAGTACCTTGATAGACGGATTATATGGGGATATGAATTATCGCTCAGGGCGTTGGATTGGTTTCTACGGGACAGATATGAATGTGACCCTTGATTTACTTGAGCCTAAGGAGGTGTCTTCAGTTTTCGTAAACACAATGTTGAACACAGGCGATGCTATCTTTGGTACAACAGGTCTGAAGGTGGAAGTTTCTGAGGACGGGAAAAATTTCCGCAGGGTAGCCTCCGAAGATTTTCCCGTTGTGGAAAAAGGAACTAAAATGCAGAGCCGCAAAGACTCTGTCTCTTTTGACAAAGTAAAAGCCCGCTATATTAAAATCATAGCAGAAGTTACTCCGAAACTTCCCGCATGGCATTCCATGCCTGGCGAAAAAGCGTTTTTGTTTGTTGACGAAATAGGAGTGGAGTAAATCCGCCTTCGGAGCAATGGCTTTCTAAAGAACAAATACCAAACAAGAAACGGACATTCTGACAAAAACAGATGTCCGTTTCCTTATTCATAAGCCTTTCATGTATTTTCAAAAGCTGTTCAAGAAAAAATGGCGATAGAGATTCACTCTGTCGCCATTATGTGATGTGGAATGTCTAATTCCTTATGCTTTAGGAAGTGCTTCTTTTACAACCATAGTACGGTTTACATATTCTGCACCGTTCAATTGCTTGATAGCTTCTTTGGCTTCGTCGTCATTAGGCATTTCTACAAAAGCAAAGCCTTTAGAACGACGTGTTTCACGGTCAGTAATAAGTTTTACTGAAGCTACTGTTCCATACTCTTCCATTACACCTCTCAAATCACCTTCCCTAACATTATAGTTAAGGTTTCCAATATACAAATTCATAAAATAAACACATAGCGAAAAAGTAAATTTGGGCAAAGCGTAGCGAATTAGCTGATAGAGCGTTCGTTACGCTTTGTTTTTCTATGGGACAGAGCCAACGAAATACCACCTCGAAGCCAAACGGC
>ENA-OQDL01001669-OQDL01001669.1-human-gut-metagenome-genome-assembly--contig:-NODE-1669-length-10453-cov-4.700077_pt1 | contig 10453 bp, 9 predicted proteins | sample MGYA00242782_ERZ504609 | MGnify/ENA primary metagenome ERZ504609 (study PRJEB26092, sample SAMD00036320) | human gut metagenome | host: Homo sapiens | study: EMG produced TPA metagenomics assembly of... | reverse complement strand
ATCGAAACATTATAAACCATTTCATTCAAAAAATCATCAACATTTTATTCTTGTCATATAGTATTCAATACTATATAATATATATAGCAATGTTACAATATAAACCGAGGTGACTTTTAATGAAAATAAATGAAGAACGGCTTCAGGATCTTTTCGCCTATCTTGACAGACAGACCCACGTACAACCGGAAGAGATCCCCAATATTGACCTGTATATGGATCAGGTCACAACCTTTATGGAAGAACATTTAAAGAACACCAGACGGTATGAAGAAGACAAGGTCCTTACCAAGACTATGTCAATAATTACGCAAAAAATAATCTTCTCCCACCACCTGTTAAAAAGAAATATTCCAAAGAACACATGCTCATGCTGATCTTTATCTACTATTTTAAGAGCCTGTTATCTTTCAGGGATATTGAAGAACTGTTTAAGCCTATCACCGCCAAACATTTTACAGGTCATGGTTCCAGTCTTTCATTGGAAGACATTTACAGAGAAGTATTTACATTAGAAGAAAGTGAAATGTCCTCTATTAAAACAGATATCGCCTCTAAATTCCAGAAAGCAATGGATACATTCCAGGATGTTTCTGAGGAAGACGGCGACCAGGATTACCTGAAATTATTTTCCTTTATCTGTGAACTTTCCTTTGATGTGTATATGAAAATGCAGATGATCGAGCAGCTGACAGACCAGCTTCGTGCAGAACGTCCGGACCCCAAAAAGAAATAGTTTTTTCTCCCACAAAAATAATTTTTCCATATTTTACCAATTACATCCCCGATTTCTGAAGGTGACTTACGTTATCTTCAAAAACCGGGGATTTTCGTTATTCTCCCTTGAAATAAGCGCTTACAATTTTTTTGTTCATACATAAATTTTTTTGAGATTATTGTTGCTTTTTGTTTATTTTATGATAAAATAAAAGTATAAATGGTCGGTTTATTATTCGTTTTAACAACTTATTTGTTCCTACCTTGAAAGGAGATTATACATATGTCTACATTCTTTGTAAACGGCAAGTCTGTGACAACTACACGTAAGCAGTCCCTGTTACGGTTCCTGCGTGACGAGCTGAAACTGACTTCCGTAAAAGACGGATGCAGTCAGGGTGCCTGCGGTGCCTGTACCGTTATCATTGACGGTGAAACCTGTCGCGCCTGTGTTCCTACCACGGACACCTTAGAGGGCCGCAACATTATTACCGTAGAAGGCCTTACTGACTGGGAATCCAAAGTTTACACCTACGCTTACGGGGAAGCAGGTGCTGTACAGTGCGGTTTCTGTATCCCTGGCATGGTTATGTGTACCAAAGCACTGTTAGATAAAAATCCAGATCCGACAGAAGCTGAGATACGCTATGCCATCCGCAACAACTACTGCCGCTGTACCGGTTATGTAAAGATCATTGCTGCGATCCGTCTGGCAGCCAAGATCAAACGTGAAGGAATTATCCCGGAAGACAGCGCAACTGACTGGAAGATCGGTTCCAGAGTCCATCGTCTGGACGTAGAAGAAAAAGTTTTAGGATATGGCAAATATCCGGACGACTTCTATTTTGACAACATGTGCTATGGCTCTGCTGTACGAAGCAAATATCCAAGAGCTCGTGTGCTTTCTATTGATATTTCTGCAGCAAAAGCACTTCCTGGTGTTGTGGCTGTACTTACTGCAGAAGATGTTCCTGGTGAAAAATCTGGTTGGACACTTAAAGCATGACCAATATACACTGATCCCGGTAGGCGGTCTGACCCATTATCTGGGAGATGCCATTGCCCTGGTGGTTGCTGAAGACAGAGAAACTCTGGAGAAAGCAAAGAAACTGGTAAAAGTTGAGTATGAGGTACTTCCGGCTATCCACAACATTGAAGAAGCAGCTGCACCAGATGCACCTTTAGTATATGATGAGGAAACTTCCAATGTACAGGCTTACAAACATGTCTGTCGCGGCAATGCTGAGGAAGCCATCAAACATGCAGCACACGTTATTTCCCATCACTTTGAGACTCCGTGGACTGAGCATGCTTTCCTGGAACCGGAATGTGTTGTTTCCTATATGGACAGTGACGGCGATGTGTTCCTGATCACTACTGACCAGTCTTCCCATACTACCCTTCACGAATGTACCAGACTGTTAGGAAGCAAAAAGTCAAGGTACAGAATGCCTTAGTTGGCGGCGGTTTCGGCGGCAAAGAGGATATGTCCGTTCAGCATCACGCTGCACTGATGACCTACTGCACAGGCCGTGCTGTAAAAGTAAGCCTTACAAGAGCAGAGTCTCTCCTGGTACATCCAAAGCGTCATCACTTTGTTATGGATTTCACCATGGGCTGTGATGAAAACGGTAAGATCATGGGCGTTAAGGCAAAAGTTACTTCTGATACAGGTGCTTTCGCTTCCCTTGGCGGTCCTGTTCTGGAACGTGCATGTACCCACGCTGCAGGTCCTTATGCTTATGAAAACTTTGAGATCGAGGGAACTGCTTATTATACAAACAACCCGCCAGCCGGTGCTTTCCGCGGTTTCGGCGTAACACAGACCTGTTTTGCAGTAGAAACTCTTCTGAACATGATGGCAGATGAGATCGGTATCACTCCTTGGGAGATCCGCTACCGCAATGCCATCCGTCCGGGCGGCGTTCTTCCAAACGGTCAGATCGTAGATAATTCCACCGGTCTGGTTGAAACACTGGAAGCTGTAAAAGAAGAATATGACGCTGCTGTAGCTTCTGGTAAAGCCGTTGGTCTTGCCTGTGCTATGAAGAATGCCGGTGTCGGCGTTGGTATCCCTGACTGGGGCCGTGTAAAACTAATCGTAGAAGATGACGCAAAACTGCACATCTATACCGGTGCTTCCTGTATTGGACAGGGACTTGGTACCGTCCTGGTACAGATGGTAGTTACAAATACTGACCTGACAAGAGACCAGATCGTATATGAGCGGAGCAACACCTGGATCGCACCTGACTCCGGTGATACTTCCGGTTCCCGCCAGACTTTAGTTACCGGTGAAGCCTGCCGCCGTGCCTGCGAAAAGGTAATGGAAGCAAAGAATGCCAGCGAACATCATTCCTTAGATGACCTGAAGGGACAGGTATTCTACGGTGAATACCTTGCAAAGACAGACCCGTTAGGAGCTGACGTACCAAACCCTGTATCCCACGTAGCTTACGGTTATGCTACCCAGATGTGCATCGTCGATCCAAAGACCAAGAAGATCGAGAAAATGGTTGCTGCCCATGATGTAGGTAAGGCAGTAAACCCATTATCCTGCGAAGGCCAGATCGAGGGCGGTGTCGTTATGTCCATGGGATATGCTTTAAGAGAGCGTTATCCAATTGATGACAACTGCAAGCCTATTGAAAAATATGGTTCTTTAGGTCTCTTCCGCGCTCATGAAGTACCTGAGATCGAAGCCATTGTTATTGACAAACCTGGTCTGAATGTAGCCTGCGGAGCCATCGGTATCGGAGAGATCACTTCTATCCCTACTGCTCCGGCCATTACAGACGCTTACTATCGCTGTGACGGAGAACGCCGCTACAGCCTTCCAATTTCAGGAACACCTTATGAAAGGAGATTCTAATCATGGCTGTTAAAAAGAAATTTCCATATCGTTCTGCTTTTGTAGCCTGCAACGGCGGATGTCATGTAACAGAAGGCTCCAGCTGTTCCTATGGCTGTATCGCCTGCGGAAAATGTGTAGAAAGCTGTAAATTCGGTGCCATCCATCTGAATGAACATGGCGTAGCTGAAGTAGATGAAGAAAAATGTATCGCCTGCGGACGCTGCACCAGAGAATGTCCTCAGCACATCATCCACTTACACGACTGTGCCAATACCATTGCTGTTAAATGTTCCAACAAAGATAAAGGCAAAGACGCAAGAGGTGTCTGTGCCGTCAGCTGTATCGGCTGCGGCATCTGCGAAAAGACCTGTACTGCCAGTGCCATCCACGTAGAAGACAACTGCGCAGTGATTGATGAAGCATCCTGCTTAAGCTGCGGTATGTGTGCAGTGAAATGTCCACGGCATGCAATCTATGATTTGCGAGGAATTTTTACGAAAGTGAGATAAATATAGCATTGGAACCCCGCCCGGCAGCGGGGTTTCGTGCATATACTCAGGATTTTTCCGCTGTTGGCGGAAGACTTGCAATTTCCCAGCTGCTGACGGGCTTGCGTGCATATACACACGCTTTCCCGCCGCCAGGCGGAGAAAGTCAACTGCCATAACAAAAAACGGGCCCGGCAGCCACATTAGTCAGCTGCCAGAGCCCGTTTTCTCACTCACTCTATTTTACAGAGCATATTTTCCTCTCTTCAGGAACTCGCCCTTCTTCTCTTCTACCACTTTTCCGTCCTTTACAGCCTGAAGTCCACGTAAGAACACGCTTTCCACTCTTCCGGTCACTTTTGTACCTTCAAATGGTGCATAATCTACATTCTGGACCTGATCTTTGGCTGTGATCACATCTTCTACACCTGTACGCATGATCACAAGGTCTGCGTCACTTCCTGGAGCGATCACGCCCTTTCTCGGGTATAAGCCATACAGTTTTGCAGGATTTTCAGACAGAACGCGACACATATCTTCTTTTGTGATACGACCCTTATCTACACCGTAAGTATAGATCAAAGTCCCTCTTGTCTCAGCACCCGGCATACCGCCTGGGATCTTGGTAAAGTCGCCTTCTCCTAACTTCTTCTGCTCTGTGGTAAAGCTGCAGTGGTCAGTAGAAACAGTCTGGATGGTACCGTCTGCCAGACCTTTCCACAAGCAGTCCTGGTCTTCTTTCTTTCTTAAAGGCGGCGCGCACACATATTTTGCACTTTCAAAGCCAGGAAGTTCATAAAGACTGTCATCCATCAGCAGATACTGTGGACAGGTCTCCACATAAACCTTCTGTCCTCTCTTGCGGGCCTGTGCAATCACATCATATCCTTCTTTACAGGTCAGATGCACTACAACTACAGGAACATCTGCTACTTCTGCCAGACGTAACAGTCTTCCAATTGCTTCTGCTTCCGCAGCTACCGGTCTGGTCTTTGGATGGCTGGAAACACCCATTTTTCCTGCTGCCTTTGCTTCTTCCTGTAAAGCTGCAATCATACCGCTGTTTTCACAGTGTACACCGGTGATACCGCCAGTCTCTTTTAATCTCTGTAAGATCTCAAATAAGGTCTTATCATCTACCTGGGTATCATAAGTCATATACAGTTTAAAAGAAGTAATTCCTTCATCCATCATATCCTGGACTTCTTTGGAAACAGAAGGGTTCCAGTCTGTAATAGACATATGGAAGCTGTAATCGCAGGAACACTTTCCATCTGCCTTTTCATGCCAGTTCTTTAAGCCTTCTGCCAGTGTTTCTCCCGGATACTGGGTTCCAAAATCGATAATGGTAGTAGTACCGCCTTTTAAAGCAGCCTTTGTACCGGTAGCAAAATCATCTGCTGTTACAGTTCCTGCCACATGCAGGTCGAAATGGGTATGTGCATCAATAAATCCAGGGAAAATCAGGCATCCAGATGCATCGATCTCCTTATCTCCCGGCTGTGCCAGTTTTTTAATCTCTTCAGCTGTACCTGTAGCCGCGATCTTTTCCCCATCAATGAGGATATCTGCAGGAAAACTTCCGCTTCCTGTGACTATAGTTCCGTTTTTAATGATCTGTCTCATATTATCCAGCCTCCTTTATAATAACAGCTCATAGCAGCCCTCTGTTACGATCTGTTCCGTAGCGATCAGCTGCTCCAGAGAAACTCTGTCCGCAACCGGTGCGCACCAGGCCATTCCACAGCCTGCGCTGATCTGCCTTGGAACCGGGATCAGACGTCCCGGAGCCTCTTTTGCTTTTGCAGCTGCTTCCATTTTCATTGCCATTGTGGTAGTTGGAAATGCAAATACCACCTTCATTGTCTTTTCTCTGGGCATGTTATCTTCCTCTCTCGCTCAGATCCACACGTACACATGCTGACATGCTTCACTGCCTGCTTACGCAGGCGGAACCTTCATTAATGGCTTGTGAAAAAACCTCTAGGGCATGACCAAAAAGCCACGCCCCGAAGTTTTTTTCTTTTATAAAATTAACCGATCAGCAGATAGCTGTAATCAGAAATTACAGTCTTAATGATCTTCTGAATTCCATCCGGAACATTCTCATTTGCAGTTCCAACTGTGTAATCAATTACATTGCCTGCTAAACGTACCTTACAGGTTCCTGCTGCTGCATCAAGAACCGTGAAGCCCTGGTTCTTGCTGTTTTCCATATCTGCTTCATTTGCAAATAAGGTGAACTTGTCAAGATATGGAGCGCTGTCCCATGGGCAGAAGCTGCGGCAGTTGCCACATTCATTACACATATAATCTACATGGATCACCTGATGTTTGTCCATGCCAGGTACTGTTAAGGTTACGTTTGCTCTGTTCGGGCATACCTCTACGCAGTTTTCGCAGATGCTGTTGCAGGAGAGACATCTTCTGCTGTCAGACTCTTCATTCTCCTCAGACAGTTTGCCCTTACGTCCGTAAACAACCTCAGCATCAGCCATCTTGAAGATATCCTCAGATAAATCTCTTCCGATAATAGCTTCTGCTGCTTTCTTACCATCTCTGATGCCTTCTACAACAGTAGCTGGTCCAAAGAGACCATCGCCGGCAACATAAACGCCCTTTACAGAGGTCTCCAGAGTGTTGTGGTCAACAACTGGACGCTTCTTTTCGTCTACAGCGATACCATTTGCTTCGTAGAATGCGCCTGGAACCTTCTCACCAACAGCTGCGATCACAGTGTCAGCAGCGATCTTAACGATCTCCTCAGTCTCAACAACGCTTCTTCTTCCGCTTGCATCGTAATCACCTAACTGCATCTTGCGGCAGATCAGTTCGCCATTTTCCAGTTTAACAGGTGCTAACAGCTCTGCAAACTCTACGCCGTCATCAATTGCCATTACTAACTCTTCTTCATCAGCTGGCATATATCTCTTGGTTCTTCTGTAAACCAGGGATACCTTTTCTACGCCTGCATTGCGCTTTGCAGCTCTTGCAGTATCCATAGCTGTGTTACCGCCACCGATAACAACAACGTTCTTGCCTAAATCTACCTTGCCGTCAGTTGCCTTAAACTGTGCCAGGAACTCTAATGCGTTCATGGTCTCGCCAGCTTCCAGTCTCAGTCTGCCTGGTTCAGAAGCACCAACTGCCAGTACAACGTAGTCATATTCTTTCTTTAATTCATCAACAGAAGTGATCTCTTTGCCGTTTACCAGCTCTGCACCCATAGCACGAACCAGCTCAACGTCATGATCGATTGCTTCGTGGGAAATACGGAAGCCTGGGATCACATTGCGTACAACGCCGCCCATCTTTTCTGCCTTCTCAAATACAGTAACCTTCATACCGCCCTTTGCAAGGAAGTATGCAGCTGCCAGACCAGCAGGGCCGCCGCCTACTACAGCTGCCTTCTTATCAGAAGTAACTGCAGGTGCCTTTAATGCTGCCATAACAGCATCAATTCCGCCCTGTGCAGACTCTAACTTGGTTCTGCGGATATTTACAGAAGCCTCGTAGAAGTTTCTGGTACATTTGCTCATACAGTTGTGCGCACAGATGGTACCGGTGATAAATGGAAGCGGGTTCTTGTTTAAGATAACCTTTAATGCTTCTTCGTACTTTCCTTCACCTGCCAACTGCATGTAACGGGTGATATCCTGATGGATCGGGCATCCTTCCTGACATGGAGCGATAAAGCAGTCTGTTAACGGAACCGGCTTTTTCACCTTTCTGGATGGAAGCGGCTTAACAGCCTTTACATGGTGTTTGTCAGACTTTGCAGCCTCTACCATAGCTTCTACCTTCTCTGCGCTTACGCCAGCGAAAGCTGCTGCTTCTTTTGCCTTAAATAACTGTCCGATCTGCTCTAATCTTTCATAGCCGCCTGGCTTTAACATGGTAGTTGCCATGGTTACAGGCCAGATACCAGCGTCTACGATCTTTGTGATATTAAAGTAATCAGCACCGCCGGAGTAGGAAATACGCAGTTTTCCGTCAAAGTCTTTTGCCAGTTTCTGTGCAACAGACATGGACAGAGCGTATAAAGACTTACCGGACATGTACATTTCTTCACTTGGAAGTTCATTCTGTTTTACATCAACAGGGAAGGTATTTGTGATCTTAACACCAAATTCCAGTCCCTTCTCATCTGCCAGCTTCTGCAGTCTCTGTAACATTGGAACTGCATCTGTGTACTGAAGGTCATCTCTGAAATGGAAGTCACCGAACGCTACATAATCATAGCCCATGTCATCCATTAATTTTCTTGCATACTCATATCCTAACAGAGTTGGATTGCACTTGATAAAGGTATGTACTTTCTTCTCAGTGAGCAGATAGCTTGCGATACGCTCGATCTCCTGTGGAGGACATCCGTGCAGAGTGGAGAGAGTTGCACAGTTGCAGATTTCAGGGGAGATACTTTCAACATCCTCTTTTGTCAGGTTATCAAAACGATCCAGGTTATCTAACAGCCACTGACGGCACTCATTAAAAATAGGTGCTGCAGAAGCATCCTTCATTCCTTCAATAAAACGGTCTACCTTTTCCAGTTTGATGCCGTCCAGGTCATAACCAACGGACATATTAAACTGGAAGCCGTCCATAGAGCCAAGGCCATATTCCTTAGCTAATACTTTACAGGCAAACCATGCTTTCACGTACTCATCATATGCCTGCGGCACATAAAGCTCAGTGGACCATTCACAGTTGTAGCACTCATCATCAGCCTTGATACATGGCTTTGCTACCGGAAGGTCTTCACCATCTAACTTCTGAACTGTCTTTAATTCAAAGAAGCGGCTTCCTGCCACATAAGCAGCTACAATATTCTGGGTCAGCTGGGTGTGTGGTCCTGCAGCAGGTCCGAAAGGTGTCTCTAATGTACGTCCAAAGATCTCATATTTCTTGCTCTGATCTGCAACAAAAGGTCTTCTGATGCCGAAGATCGCGCCTTTCTTGTGTTCCTCCAGGATCCAGTTCATCATTTTTCCAAAGGGAATGGGTGTCATAATATCGCTCATATTCTATTTCCTCCTTATATATAGCACCCGATCAGGTCCCAGCACCGTAGGGGGGCTTCTGCAAAATTTTTGTATCTTTGCAGAAGCCAGTTTTTATCTTTCAACGGCTCAGCCGCCCGGATATTCCGGTGTGCTGTTTTCCCGCCGCCCTGTAATCGGCTATTACTAATTAATTTACATCAGTTCAACCATGCGCTGATTTGAATGAGAAAGCGTGTTGCAAGTTCGCTTGCATAAACACTTTCTTGTTCAAATCAGCATATGGTGGATCCACCAAGCTTCTTGTTTTCATGAATATGGAAACAAGAAGATGGCATGGTTGAACTGTAACATTTACATTATTAACCGTTAATGGAACGTTCCAGCTTCTTAGCCTCTTCTCTTACTTCGTAAAGAACCTTCTCTTCATCAATTCCGATCAGCTCTCTGTCTTTCATTAAGACTTTACCGTTGCAGACTGTGGTAACAACGCTGCGTCCGGTCATACCGAATAAGATGTGGCTGTTGATATTAGAAGCATCCATAGGTGTTCTCGGTACATAATCTGTAACGATCACATCTGCTGCTGCGCCTTCTTTTAATACGCCTAACTGCTTCTTGAAGTAGCGGTTTGCGATCTTAGCATTTCCTTCAAAGAGCATCTGAGGAACTTCGCCCCATGCTGCATTTGCGTCACACAGATGATGCTTGTGAAGTACATTTGCTACCTTATAAGACTCCAGAACATCCTGTGTATAACCATCTGTTCCAAGACCTGTCAAGATACCTCTGTGAACGATCTCCATGGTTGGAGGGCATCCGCAGGCATTACCCATGTTAGACTCAGGGTTGTGTACTACCATAGTATCAGTTGCCTTGATCAGTTCCATCTCATGTGGGTTTACATAGATGCAGTGGCCAAGTAAAGTCTTGCTTCCTAAGATATTGCAGTCGTATAAACGGTCTACAATGCGCTTTCCATATTTATGTAAGCAGTCATGAAGATCTTCGATACCTTCTGCAACATGGATATGATATCCAACTTCATCTGGTTTGTTTGCTGCAGCAAATTCCATTGTCTCATCTGAAATGGTAAACTGTGCATGCATACCCATCATACCAGCAAACATATCTGTATCATCTGCTAATGCATGCTTGATCCATCTTGCATTCTCTAATACAGCTTCTCTGGACTTGTCCATACCGTCACGGTCAGATACTTCATAACACAGACAGGCTCTTACACCAAATTCTTTTGCAGCATCTTCGATGGCAAACAGGCTGTCCTTTGATCTGGCCAAAGCTTGCATGATGGTCAAATACAGTGGTAACACCGTTCTTGATACTGTCGATGAAAGTAACTCTTGCGCTCTGACGGGTCTGCTCATTGGTCA
>ENA-OQDL01001666-OQDL01001666.1-human-gut-metagenome-genome-assembly--contig:-NODE-1666-length-10466-cov-2.682271_pt1 | contig 10466 bp, 13 predicted proteins | sample MGYA00242782_ERZ504609 | MGnify/ENA primary metagenome ERZ504609 (study PRJEB26092, sample SAMD00036320) | human gut metagenome | host: Homo sapiens | study: EMG produced TPA metagenomics assembly of... | reverse complement strand
ACGGCGAACGATACAGTCAAGGGACCCTTCATTTCCGCAATACCCTGATGGGGGTTCAGGCTGCCATTGGAATGGACCGTTTTTCCGGAGAAATGGAAAACAACGGGGTTTTCATTGACGATGACGCCGTACTTTTCCGCATATAAATTAGTTAAATAAGAATACTTTGCACAATCCGAAAATGATGAGTGCAAGGACGATCACGACACTGATAACCCGAGTCTTAGTAAAGATCTTCGGGTTATTTTGTATGTTTTTGGCGGGACCGGTGCCGGTACTTCCTGCTTGGTGCCGCAAATGGGGCACATGAGGACGCCGTCACGAAGTTCTGTTCCGCAGGTTGGGCAAATCATGGTATCAACTCCTATTCTCTCTTTACTATAGATGTCTCCATTCTCTATGTCAAGAAGTTTATTTTAATAATGTAAACGGTATATATAATAACTTGCACAACACGGTCGATGGGGATATACTTTTAATTATTTAGAACAAAATATTGTAAGAAAGAAGGAGAATAGCGGTTTGAAACGAAAAATTGGTTTGAGTACACAGATTTTGATTGGGTTGGCCATTGGGGCCTTAGTCGGATATTTGTTTCCTGATTTTGGAGACAAGCTGAAGCCGGTTGGCGATGCTTTTTTACGGATGATTAAGATGATCGTCGTCCCCCTTATTTTCAGTACCCTCGTCATGGGGATTGCCGGCACGGGCGATTTTAAGAAGCTCGGACGCCTTGGGGGCAAGGCCATCATTTGGTTGAATTTGCGACGACCATCGCCCTGGCCATCGGCCTGTTGGTCATGAATTTAGCAGAGCCCGGTGTGGGCGTTACCTTGTCGGCTTCGGCAGCCAATGCGTCTCATGCGGCAGCGGCCAGTCAGCACAGTGTCGACCTCGTCGACTATGCTGTTCATATCGTGCCCAGTAATATCATCGACGCCATGGCCCGTCAGGATATGCTGCAAATCATTTTCTTCGCCTGCTTCTTTGGCGTGGCCGTCGCTCATATCGGTGAAAAGGGTGAGCTGATTGTCGATTTTTGTCAGAGCGTGGCCGAAGCGATGTTCAAGGTAACGGCCTATGTCATGCACTTTGCGCCTCTCGGCGTCTTTGCCATGATTGCCTATACGGTCGGGAGTTACGGCATTGCCATGCTTATTCCCTTGGGCGAACTCATCGTGGCGGTTGCCGGTGCGACGACGTTGTTTATCTGTATTGTGGCCCTCATCGCCAGTGCTTTTACGCGAATCAATTTTTTCTGCGTCATCCACGCTTTGAAAGACATCCTCTTCTTAGCCTTTTCGACGGCCAGCAGTGAAGCCGCCCTTCCCGGTGCCATGAAGCGGTTGGAAGCCCTGGGTGTTCCTAAGCCGATCGTTACCTTTGTCATGCCGACGGGCTATTCCTTTAACCTCGACGGCTCGACGCTGTACAGTTCGGCCGGCATCTTGTTCATCGCCCAGCTCTACGGCATTCAAATGCCCCTTGAACAGCAGCTGTTGGTCATGGTTACACTCATGCTGTCGACAAAAGGCATTGCCGGTGTTCCCGGTGCCGGGATCATCGTCGTCGCTGCCACCGCTGCGGCCTTTAATCTTCCGACGGAGGGCGTGGCCATTTTGCTCGGCATCGATCGTATCTTGGACATGATCCGCACGATCTGCAACGTCTGCGGCAACTGTATGGCGACGGTCGTCGTTGCCTTTTGGGAAAAGGATTTAACGAAGGCTGATTTCTATAAAAATTATCGTGCGTTTCTAGAGGACAAAGAAGGCTAAACTTGCCAAGAGTTTCAATAGCAATACTAGACTAAATCTGTTATAATAATGGGGTAAACAAGTGATCCGTAAGGCATGTCTGACGGAAAACTTCATCGATGAGCCTCCGTGCTCTTCTGCAAAGGACTGTCTGCGCAGGCGAGGCGAAAGCACATAGTGATTATCCTAAGGTTCTGTGCTTTCACACAGAACCTTTTTTGTTTATTAAGGAGGAGACCTTATGGAAACGCGAGTCGCTTTAATCGGTATTATTGTCGGCAACCGCAATGAATCAACGAAATTGAATGAAATTTTGCATGAATACGGTCAGTACGTCATCGGCCGCATGGGTGTCCCGTACAAAGATAAAGATATCAACGTCATCAGCATCATCGTTGATGCGCCCCAAGACGTCATCAGCGCCATGTCCGGCAAAATCGGCATGATTCCGGAAGTCAGCACCAAGACGATTTATCCGCCTCTGCCGCAGTAGGAGGGTCGTATGCTGAAAATTGCAATTTACGGTAAGGGCGGTATCGGCAAGTCGACCATGACCAGTAACTTGGCAGCTGCCTTTGCCTATTTGGGGAAGCGGGTCATTCAGATCGGCTGTGACCCCAAGGCCGATTCGACGTTCAATCTCCTCGGCGGAGAACCCTTGCTGCCGGTCATGAATTACCTCCGGGAGCACGACGAAGATCCCGAGTCGATTGAAGATATTTCCCGCATCGGCTACGGCGGCATCCTCTGTATTGAAACGGGGGGACCGACGCCGGGGTTGGGCTGTGCCGGCCGAGGCATCATCGCCACGTTTTCCCTTCTCGAAGATTTGGGCCTCTTTGAAACGTATAAGCCCGACGTCGTCTTGTATGACGTCTTAGGTGATGTCGTCTGCGGCGGTTTTGCCGCACCCATTCGGGAAGGCTATGCGGAAAAAGTCCTCATCGTCACGTCCGGTGAAAAGATGGCCCTCTATGCGGCCAACAACATCAATACGGCAGTCACCAATTTTGCCGACCGCAGCTATGCCAAGGTAGAAGGCATCATCTTCAATCGCCGCAACATTCCCGATGAAGACGCTAAAGTTCGTGCCTTTGCCGAAAAGGCCGGTCTTACCATCGTCGGCGATATTCCTCGAAGCGACGATATCAACCGTTATGAAGAATTGGGTCAGACCGTTATCGAAGGCAATCCGGACCTTCCCATCAGCAAGACCTTCCTCGATTTGGCCCGTAATTTATTAGAAGACAAGGATTAAATATGACAGAAAGAAAACCTTTTGCCATTACGGTGCAGGACTTAGTGGCTCGCGGTCGGAATGATATTCCGGCAGAGCTGATCACGTCGACGCACCTCATCTATAATTCGCCGGCAGCGCTGGCCTTTAACTCGCCCGGTGCCCAAGGCTTCGGTGTAAAACGGGCGGGACTTTCCATTCCCGGCTCGGTCATGATTCTCATCGGCCCCGGCTGCTGCGGACGCAATACGACGATCCTCAGTGAAATGGGCGGCTACAGCGATCGATTTTTCTTCTACATCATGGATGAAACGGACATCGTCACCGGCCGTCATCTGAAGAAAATGCCCCAGGCCGTCTGTGAAGTCGTCGACAGCTTGCCGGAAAAGCCGTCGGTCGTCATGGTCTGCATGACCTGTGTCGACGCCTTATTGGGAACCGACATGGAACGGGTCTGCCGTAAGGCGGAACAGGCTGCGGGACTGCCCGTCGTGCCCTGTTATATGTACGCTTTGACCCGGGAAGGGCGCAAGCCGCCGATGGTCGATGTCAGACGGGCCATTTATTCCCTCTTGGAAAAGGAACCCCGTCAGCGACGGACGGTCAACCTCTTGGGCTATTTTTCGCCTTTACAGGATGACTGCGAGTTTTACGATATCTTAAAGGCCATCGGGTTTAACCAGATCAATGAAATTTCCCGCTGTGCCGATTTTGCCGCTTACAAGGCCATGGCTCGGGCTAATGTAAACTTTGTCCTCAATCCTGAATCGCGGCTGGCCGCTCAGGACTTGGAGCAGCGCTTGGGCATTCCCAGCATCGAATTGACCCGCCTCTATCAGGTCAGTCAGATTCACAACCAGTATCAGGCCTTAGCTAAAGCTCTGGACGTAACCATTGATGATGAACCTTGGCTGGAAAAGGCACGGGCCGTCGTCCATCGGATGCAGGAAACGTACAGCGGTACGACCGTTGCCATCGGCGAGATGCAGAACGGCAACGCCTATGAAATGGCCCTGGCCCTGACGCGCTACGGCTTCGTCGTCCGTGAAATCTATGCCAACCTCGGGCCGGACGACTTCGTTTACCTTCGCCACTTGGCGGAACTGAGCCCGGACACAAAGGTGTACTCCAATTATCGCCGTCCATGCTGTATTACGAAGGCGATGATGTATCCATCGATGTGACCATCGGTAAGGATGCTGCATACTATCACGAACAGGCTGCCCACCTTCATTGGGACGAGGATATTCAGCCCTTCGGCTATGCCGGGGTCGTTTCCCTGCTGAACCGTTTGGAAGAAGTCCTCTTGGAAAGGAAGAAACGATGAGAGGTTTATGGAAATATATATCGCCCTTTGCACCGGATCAGTCCGGGGCGGCAGCTGTTCTCTATGGATTAGACGGCATCGTCGTCATCTGTGACGCCGGCGGTTGTGCCGGTAACATTTGCGGCTTTGACGAACCGCGCTGGTTCAGCGGCCGAAAGAGTGCTGTATTCAGTGCCGGCCTGCGCGACATGGATGCCATTCTCGGCCGGGACGATAGACTCGTTGAAAGCTTGCGACGCTGCCGAAAAAATCGACGCCTCCTTTGCGGCCATCGTCGGTACACCGGTCCCGGCCGTCATCGGTACGGACTACCGGGCTCTCAAGCGAATGGCAGAAAAGAAACTCGACTTGCCGGTCATTACCATCGACACGACGGGCATGGACTATTACGACAAGGGCATTGAACATGCTTATGAAGCCTTGTTCCCGGCCTTTGCCGATAAGAGTCTGAAACCGGAAGCCGATACGGTCGGCATCCTCGGTGCCGTCCCCTTAGAGCTCATGCATCCCGGCGATATCGAATGGATCAGTCAGAGTCTGGCCGAAGAAGGCTGGAAGCAGATTCTATTGTTTGACGAAATAGATGATTACCGCAATGCCGGCAAGGCGACACTCAATATGGTCGTGTCGCCGGCAGGCCTTAAGGCGGCGCAGTACCTGAAGGAAACCTTCGGTACACCTTATGAACTGCATTACTTCGGCCTCGATGCCGTCGTCGACTTTGACGATAATTTATTTGCCGGAAAGAATGTTTTGGTCATCCATCAGCAGGCGGCGGCCTCGGCTATGGCGGCCATGGCCGAAGAAGCCGGAGCCGCACGTGTCATGACGGCGTCGTGGTTTATGGATAAGCCCGAAGCGCGGTATGAAAATCACGTCGTCTTGAAGGAAGAAGACGATTTGCGGGACCTTGCCGATAATGATAATTTTGACCTCATCCTCGGCGACTTGTATTATCGCCGGGCGCTGCCGAATTTCCACGGCCAATACGTAGATTTTCCGCATTTTGCCGTATCCGGGAGGGGATAAGATGAGGAGCGAACGGATCTGTGTCTTCGGCATCGTCCAAGGCGTCGGCTTTCGGCCCTTCGTCAGCCGCATTGCCGATGCCAACGGGATTTTCGGTTCGGTCTGCAATAAGGGCTCTTATGTGGAAATCATCGCTCAAGGTGATTCTGCCAGTCTCGCCGCTTTTCATGACGACTTGGCAAAAAAAGGCGCCTGAACGGTCGTCAATCTTGAAGGTTGTTACGACGACGATTGATAGTCCGGCCTACGATGATTTTCGATTATCGAGAGCGCCAGGGAAAAGGTGATATTTCGTGTCGCCGGACATTGCCATCTGCAAGGCCTGTCAGAAAGAGCTCTTTGACAAGGAAGACCGCCGCTATCTCCATCCTTTTATCAACTGCACGGCCTGCGGGCCGCGGCTGACGATTCTCGATTCCATGCCCTACGACCGGGAACGGACGAGTATGGGCGAGTTTCCCATGTGCCCGGCGTGCGAGTACGAATATACCCACGCCGAAACGCGGCGCTACGATGCCCAGCCTGTCTGCTGCAACGACTGCGGCCCTGAGGTCTACCTCTTGGACCGGTCCGAACGGGGGCGCGAGGCCATTACGGCGGCCCGGAAGGCCATCCTCGATGGGAAAATCGTTGCCATTAAGGGCATCGGTGGTTTTCACCTCTGCTGCGACGGACGAAACGAAGCGACGGTCGCTCTCCTGCGCAAGCGGAAGGGGCGGCCTGTAAAGCCTTTTGCCATCATGATGAAGGACCTCGACGCCGTTCGCCAGGAATGCCTTATCCCCGACGGGGCAGAAGATGTTCTCGACGGGCATCAAAAGCCGATTATCCTGCTGCCGAAGCGGGACGACCAGACGTTGGCGCCGTCTGTCGCGCCGGGCAATCCGTCCATCGGTGTCATGCTGCCTTATACGCCGCTGCACCTCCTGCTCTTTACCTATGACGACGGCCTGACCATGGTCGACAGCTTGGTCATGACCAGTGCCAATGAGTCCGGCGCGCCTATTTGTCACAATGACGACGAAGCACGGAAGGAACTGTCCGGCCTGGCTGACCTCATCTTGTCCCACAACCGACGAATCCGCCTGCGGGCCGATGACTCGGTCATGGACTGGTACGACGGCAAGCCATATATGATTCGCCGTTCGCGGGGCTATGCGCCGCTGCCCTTCTTTTATGGGAACGGGCAGGGAAAAGACGTGCTGGCCATCGGCGGTGAGCTCAAAAATTGCTTTTGCATTGGCCGCAATAATTTATTCTATCCGTCGCCCTATATCGGCGACATGAGCGATATACGCACCGTTCAGGCTCTGCGTGAATCGGTTCAGCGCATGGCTGCTTTGCTGGAAGCCTCGCCGTCGGTCGTGGCCTGTGACCTCCATCCGGCGTACAACACGGTGGCCGTGGCCCGCGAATTGGGCCTTCCCGTCGTGACCGTCCAGCACCACTACGCCCACATCCTGTCCTGCATGGCTGAAAACGGCTATGAACAGCCCGTCATCGGCCTTTCCTTTGACGGGACGGGTTATGGCAGCGACGGGACGATTTGGGGCGGTGAAATCTTGGTCAGCCGTCTTAATGGCTTTGACCGCGCCGCTTCCATCGAGCCTTTTTGGCAGCGCGGCGGCGACGTATCGGCCCGCGAAGGCTGGCGCATTGCCGTCAGTCTTGTGGATGGATTGTGGACAGATCGGCAGGAGGTTTCGACTATCGTCGAGACCTTGAAGATCTGCCGGCCGGAAGAGCTTTCGGCTCAATTTTTCCTGGCCGACCAGCAGATCAACAGCGTCATCTCGACCAGTGCCGGCCGCCTCTTTGACGGCGTCAGTGCCATCTTGGGCCTTTGCCGGTCGTCGACCTTTGAAGGTCAGGCGGCCATGACGCTGCAGTTTGCCGGGGAACAGTGGGAAGGGGAACACGGTCCCATTGATGTCGAGCCTGTTGAACCCATTGAAGGCGACGGACGGCTGTTGCTGCCGACGGCATCTCTGGTTAAAGATCTCGTTGAAAAACACCTTTCCGGCGACGATCCCCATAAGCTTGCTTATGAATTTCACTGCCGATTGGCCGGTATGGCCGTCGGCGCCTGCGAGGCTGTACGCCGTCAAACGGGACTTGAAACGGCTGCCTTGAGCGGCGGCGTCTTCCAAAAACCGCCTGCTCCTGCGCCTTTGCGACGAAGCGCTGCAACAGCGGGGCTTTACAGTCTTGAAGCACAGCCTGGTGCCGCCCAACGACGGCGGCATTGCCTTGGGACAGGCGATATATGCGATGTATTACGCTACTTTTAAATAGATGAAGGAGGGGTTATCATGTGTGTAGGTTTACCCGCACGTGTTATGAAAATACAGAATGGAATGGCGCTCGTCGATGCGTCCGGAGCGAAACGGGAAGTATCGGCAGCCTTGATCGATGAATTGGATCCCGGCGATTACGTCATGGTCCACGCCGGCATGGCCATCGCTAAGATTACGGCCAACGATGCCGATGAAACCGACGACATTCTGGAGGACTTGGATTGATGGCAGAAGGGAAGAAGCGGACGGCTCGTCGATATCATTCAGAATTACGACGGGCCGAAAATCCGCATTATGGAAGTCTGCGGGACGCATACCCACGAAATCTTTCGCCTCGGCATTCGCCAGATCCTGCCGAAACAGGTCGACGTCATTTCCGGACCTGGCTGCCCGGTCTGCGTTACGCCTGTCGGTTATATCGATCAGGCCTTGTGGCTGGCCCTTGAAAAGGGCGTTACCATCTGCACCTTTGGCGACTTGGTCCGCGTTCCCGGCACGTCGATGAGTTTGGCCGACGCCCGCAGTAAGGGAGCTCACGTTGAAATCGTTTACTCGCCGATCGATGCCTACGAATACGCCAAAAATCATCGCGATGAAGAAGTCGTCTTCTTAGCCGTCGGCTTTGAAACGACGACGCCTCCGTCGTGCCTGGCCGTCAAACAGGCGATGGCTGACGGGCTGACCAATTTCTCCTTGTTGACGGCCAATAAGACCATGCCTATGGCCTATGAAGCCATGAAGGGCAGTGCCGATGCCTTCTTGTATCCCGGCCACGTCGATGCCGTCATGGGCACCAAGGCCGGCGAAGCCATGGTCAAAGAAGGGATGTCCGGCGTCGTCGCCGGTTTTACGGCCAAAGAACTGCTCACGGCCTTTGCCGTCATCTTGGCTAAGTTCCCCCAAGGGAAGCCTTTCTTTAAAAACTGCTATCCCAGAGTCGTCACCGAGGAAGGGAGCCGCTCGGCCCAGGCCTTGATGGACGAATACATGGAACCCTGCGATTCGGAATGGCGCGGTTTAGGCGTCATCCCCAAGTCGGGCTTACAGCTGCGGGAGGCATTTTCCGCCTGTGATGCCCGCAAGAAATACAGCATTCCGAAGATGGACGGCAAAGCCAATCCGGGCTGCCGCTGCGGCGACATCCTGAAGGGCCAGTGCAAGCCGCCGGAATGCCCCTTATTTGGAAAATTATGTACGCCGGAACACCCGGTCGGCGCCTGCATGGTGTCCCACGAAGGTGCCTGCTCGGCCTATTATTTATATGGAGGAAATGCCCATGAGTGACCTTATTACCTTAGCACACGGTGCCGGCGGCAAGCAGACGGCGGAACTCATTGACCGCGTCTTTAAAGCTCATTTTTCGAATCCCCAGTTTACCGGGGACGATGCAGCGGTCCTGCCTGTTGGCGGGACGAATCTCGCTTTTACGACAGACGGCTTCATCGTGTCGCCGCCTGAATTTCCCGGCGGCAATATCGGGAAATTAAGCATCTGCGGGACCGTAAATGACTTGTCCTGCATGGGCGCTAAGCCCCTTTATTTATCGTGTGCCTTCGTCATTGAAGAAGGTTTTCCCATGGGAAAAAGTCGAAGCCTACGCCAAGGCCATGGCCGAAACGGCAGCCGAAGCCGGCGTGCGCATCGTTGCCGGTGATACGAAAGTTGCCGGTAAGGGCCAGGTCGACCACCTCTTCATTACGACGACCGGCATCGGTCAGATTATGGACGGCGTCCAAACTTCGGGCACCCTGGCAAAACCGGGCGATGCCATCATCGTCAGCGGCGACGTCGGCCGTCACGGCTGCACGATCCTCCTCGAACGGAACCAATTCGGCATCGACGCCGACGTGACCAGTGACTGCGCACCCTTGTGGGGGACGGTCGAAAGCATGCTCAACACGACCAAGGACATCCACGTCATCCGCGATGCGACTCGCGGCGGCGTCGGCACGGTCCTCTATGAAACTTGCCGCGCAGAGCAACGTCGGCATCCAGCTTGGATCCAGCCAGGCCATTCCCGTCGATCCCGCCGTCCGCGGTGTCTGCGGCATGCTGGCTAGAACCCTTGTATCTGGCCTGCGAAGGCCGTCTGGTCATCGTTGCCCCGCGTGAAGTGGCTGACGATATCGTCGCTGTCCTGCATCAGGGAAAATACTCGCAGAATGCAGCCATCATCGGCGAAGTCACGGCCGACCAGCCGGGCCGCGTCGTCATGCGCACGGAAATCGGTGCCGAAACATTACTGCCGCCGCCGGGCGGTGAATTGCTGCCCCGCATTTGTTAAGTTGGAGGTACGGGAATGATATACGAAAACGAAGTCAATCCGCCCCAGGCGCGGCGGTATAACCATGTAACGCCCGATGGGGCCAATATTGCCATTGGCAAAGCGTCCTTCCCCAAGCCCTTTTATATCGGCCTGCAGTACGCTTCGCCGGCTCGCGGCCATTGGACCATTGCTCATTCGCCGATGCTCATTCCCGGCTGCCATGAAATTTACGTCTGCTGCGCCTGCTGCCTTCACGGCGTCGTCTTGTCGGCCGATGAAGTGCCTGAAGGTGCCGGCCGTTTCTCCATGGTTACCCTGACCAATGAAAATTTGATCAAGGGCAATCTGGAAGAAATGATGATCGACGGCATTGCCCACATCATCGACGAACTGCCGGAACGGCCGAAGTGCGTCGAAGGCTTTACAAACAGAAAAACTCCCATTTTTTGAGTGGAAGTTTTTCTGTTACCCTGAAAGTATTATAGGCCTGCAGCCGTTTTATTACCTTTTAAGATTTATTACTCTGATCAGCCACAATATTTCCCTGTACAAC
>ENA-OQDL01001665-OQDL01001665.1-human-gut-metagenome-genome-assembly--contig:-NODE-1665-length-10470-cov-1.994779_pt1 | contig 10470 bp, 14 predicted proteins | sample MGYA00242782_ERZ504609 | MGnify/ENA primary metagenome ERZ504609 (study PRJEB26092, sample SAMD00036320) | human gut metagenome | host: Homo sapiens | study: EMG produced TPA metagenomics assembly of... | reverse complement strand
CGTAATAACGGGCATTGTCGGCACTCTTGGCACAGAACTCGTCGCGCAGGGACTGGGTAGCCTCGATAAAGGCCGTCTTGTCGATGGTGTAGAACTGGACGCCCATCTCCTTGGCACCGTCAATGTTTGCAAAGACTGTGTAACCTGAGCTAAGGTCCAGCCGTATCATGGATTTTAATATCGAGTAGAGAATACAGGCAGAGACTGATGGAGCGGTTTTGCCATAAAAGCTGTAAAAGTTCTGGTTCGACTTTAAAATAGGAGGCGGCATAGCCGTAGGAAATGGATTCGACATAAGTCGCCCAGCCTTCAATATAGCCACTGCATCCGAGCAGATTTCGGATAGGAGCAGGATTTTGATTTCCATAATATAAAGTCTGATAGAGGTGTCCCGGAAAGCCTTCATGGGCAAGTGTGGTAAAGAGTTCGGCAGGATTTACCTGTGAACTTCGATTGATATAAATGGTATTTGGACTTAAGGTATCCGCAGGCGGAGTTAGATAAAAGGCGGGACTGGAAAATTCTTCCATTGAGGTGGGAACATATTTCACTTCGTACTTGGGACTGTCTAAATCAGGAAAATCCGTCTGCATGGCTTTGTTTAGATAGGAAAGCATTTCTTCTGGTGTGGCAGAAAGAGAAAAAACAGAAAGATTTTGTGCAAGGGATGGATTTTGGGAGAGCAGAGTCTGCATCTGGCGGTAATCAAGGGCAAGCTGGGTAAAAAGCCGTTCTTCGATTTCGTTGGTACTGCGAAAATCTCCGACCTGACTTTGAATCAGATAGTGATAATAGGCAGTACCATCTGGAAAACCGGCAAGCCCTCTGTCATTTTTTTCACTGCCTTTTAGAGCAGAAAGCTTTTCTGAAAGTGATTGATAGGAAGGAATCACGCAGGTATGGATTAATTTTTCATGGAGGCTTAGATAGGAATCTGCCTGTTTTTTGGTAAGTGTATCAGCATTTTGAAGTGAATTAATCTTATCTTTAAAAGCAGAAGCAAGATAATCCGAGGAGAGCATGGTCTGACACTGTGTAAGCAGGCGCTCCAAAGAAGCATCACTCATAAAGAGTCCACGCTTCGCTTTTTGAGATTCAAATTCTGCCAGTTCGTTATAATAGTCGGGGAGGCAGGAGAGTAGAGAAAAATAGTCTTTGATATCGTTTCCTGTGCGGAAGGTGTATTCGGCAAGCAGAATCGGAAGCTGGGAAGAAATTCCGAGATGAGGACTTAAGGGTTCTTGAAGCCAGAAAAAGTTTTCACCGGAAAGCTGCGTGGAAAATTCCAGAGAGAGAATATCATAAGTCAGCTGGTTTTCTTTGGAAAGTTTTTGATAGTGAAAGTTTTTCAGGCGTTTTTGATTGGATTTTAATTTAGAAAATGAATTAGAATGAGCTTTTTCGTTCATTGAGCCAAGACTGATTTTATAATCCTTGATTCCAAATTTCTCGGGATGTGCAAGCGTATAATGCAGATTTAAAGTATTAGAAGAAAGTTCGGAAGTAAAAATAGAATCGGTAAAGTGTTCAAACTGTTTGTTTTCCAGAGTGGGTTCGAATTTTTTTCAAAAAGATGATAGAAAAAACAAGAAAGAAGCAAAAAATGAAAATCAAGATTCGATATTTGTTATGTAGGAAATTTTTCAAAGAACTGTCCTCTTAAAGCTTGAGAATTCTTTATTAGTTTATGAAAAAAATGAAAGAGTATGAATGCAGATAAAACATTCCCCTGCTTCAAGTGCGCAAATCGCGAAGCGACTGCGTTCATGAGCAAGTAGCGAAGCGGATTGCGAATGTCCGCTTTACCAATACAGACAAATTGGAAAAAGCCTCTGCTGGAAAAAGGCAGAGACTTGTGATAAGCTAATGAAGAAGTGAACTCTAAAATAAGGGAGGAAATGTAAGGTGAAAAAAGAAGATGCTGGTTTTATTTCTGGCAGTGGGAATGATACTTGGAGGATGCCAGAACACACAGGAAAAACCACAGACCGGAAAGGGAGAAGAAACATCACGGGACGAAACGGAAGACACGCCAGAAGAAGAGAAGAACTATGATGTAAAACTGTCGAAGAACTTATATGATTTTGAATTTGCAATAAATGATACGGTTTTCATTTGCCGCAGGCGCTGGATGATTGGAAGGAGACTGGATGGTCTTATGAGCGTGCCGAGTCGGAAGAAATGCTGGATGGTGATTCGTTTTTGGAGGGGGAGACATTAAAGAACGAGGAAAAAGAACTGATTGTGGATATTGTGAATCTGGATGGAGAAAAACAGCAGCTTGGCGCATGCAGTGTTGGGGGAGTGACACTGGAAAATACAGATAAGGATAATATGGTTTATCAACTGCCTGGAAAAATCACAGTGGGAGAATCCACATTAGATGATGTTTTAGATGCGTATGGAGACCCGGATGACCAGTATGAGGAAAAAGACTGGGTTTATGTAACCTATGAATATGGAATTTATAAGAAAGCGGATTTGGTATTTGACATTGAAGATGAAGTCCTTGAAAAAGCAGTGCTGAAAAATTACAGGGATTCTGAACCGGAAGAAACCAGCAAAGACGTGCCAAAAGAAGTGAGTGACTATCAGGCTCCGGAAGCTTTTTCAGAGAATCCACTGGATTTTATCGTGCAGTTTGATGGAGATTTTTATCAGCTTCCGGCACCGGTTTCTGAATTTATCAAAAACGGATGGAAAATCGATGAAGAAGGTTCCGATACTTCGGTAAAGGCAGGACGCCATGGCTATGTAACATTGGAAAAAGACGGACAGACGTTATATGGTGTTGTGAATAATTACTCTAAGAGTGCAGTTCCGATTAAAATAGTTTTCTTACCAATCTGCATGGAGATTTTGATGTGACAAAAGTGCCGATTCAGATTTACAGAGGGATTACGCTTGGAATGAATGAAGAAAGTATGAAAGAAGCGTTATCGGATGCAAAATATGAAACAAAAGAGGACGAAGAAGGAGTTTCTTATTATCTTTATGCAGATGAAGAAAAACGGGATTATGGCGGATTTTTGTAGATAAAAATTTAAAATTGGTGCGTGAAATTGAGCTGAGTAACAGTCCGGAAGGACTGGAAGAGAAAATGTTATCGGAAGAGGATGAAAAAAGTGTAGAGGCTTCTGCAATGTCAGGCAGTGATACTCTTCCGGAACAGGAATAAATTTAAGAAAGAAGAGATAACAGCTATGGAAGAAAAAATTTATGATATGGTAATTATCGGAGCAGGTCCGGCAGGAATGAGTGCGGCGGTTTATGCAAAGCGTGCAGAGTTTTCTGTGCTGGTGATTGAGAGAGATTTTGCAAGCGGTGGACAGATTGTAAAAACCTATGAGGTGGATAACTATCTGGGGCTGCCGGGAATCGGCGGATATGAGCTGGGTGAAAAATTCCGGGAACACGTAGATAAATTTGAAGTTCCGTTTGTAAGAGATAAAGTACAGGAAATTCAGTTAGATGGAAAGCTTAAAAAAGTAATCACGAGAAAGGGAGAATATCTTGCTAAGACTGTGATTCTTGCAGGAGGATCAAGCCCGAGGCTGCTTGGGATTCCTGGAGAAGAAGAATTTCAGGGAATGGGTGTTTCCTATTGTGCAACCTGTGACGGTGCATTTTTCAGAGAGCGGGTGACAGCAGTAATCGGAGGCGGAGATTCAGCAGTGGAAGATGTGGTTTTCCTTTCACGCATTTGTAAAAAAGTGTACATGATTCACAGGAGAGATTCGTTAAAAGCATCCAAATCTCTGCAGTCAGTCCTTGATAAACTTGAAAATGTTGAGATTTTGTGGGATACTGTAGCAGAAGCGATAAAGGGAAACAGTGAGGTAGAAACACTTCAGATAAAGAATCAGAAGACTCAGGAAAAACGTGAGCTTTCGGTAGATGGAGTGTTTGTTGCAGTTGGAGCAGTTCCGAATACCAAAGAATTTCAGAATTTGATTCAACTCGACGAAGCAGGCTATATCGCAGCGGAGGAAGATTGTAGAACCAATGTTGCGGGAATTTATGCAGCAGGAGATATCCGGACAAAGGCACTGCGCCAGGTGGTGACAGCGGTTTCAGATGGCGCAAATGCAGTTTACAGTGCGCAGAACTATCTATCTGAACTTGCATAAGGGACAGGGAAACACATAATAACACATGGCAAAAAAGAGGATTAAGGAGGAACTTTTTGATGAAAAACACAAAAGTACTGGTAGAAGAACTGGAACAGGGAAAATATGACAGCGTTCTCTTAGATTTATATGTGGATGCGGAAAAACTGGACTATCAGAGAAAACGTTATATTGAGACAATCAAAAAATATGAGGAAACATTCGGAGAAGGCGAAGTGGAAATCTATAGCGCATCCGGGAAGAAGTGAAGTAGGTAGGAAACCATACAGACCATCAACATGGAATGGTACTTGCAACTTCTATCAATCTGGATGCACTCGCAGTAGTAGGAGCTTCAAAAGATGAAAATATTCATGTAATGTCTGAAGGATATGACATGGTGGATGTTGAGATTGATGATTTAGAAGCCAGACATGAAGAAGAAGGAACAACTGCTGCTTTAATCCGTGGTGTAACCGCAGATTTAAAAGGAAAGGGTTATGAAGTAAAAGGATTTCAGGCTTACGTAACCAGCGATGTATTGATTGGTGCAGGACTTTCATCCTCAGCAGCTTTTGAAGTAATCGTGGGAACCATTCTTTCCGGTATGTTTAATGACGAAAAAATTGACCCGGTAGTGATTGCACAGTCCGGTCAGTTTGCAGAAAATGTATACTTTGGCAAGCCATGCGGACTGATGGACCAGATGGCATGTTCCGTTGGTGGTATGATTCATATTGATTTTAAAAATCCGGAAGAGCCGGTAGTAGAAAAAGTACCATCTGATTTTGAAGCTTATCAGTACAGCTTATGTATTGTAGATACAAAAGCATCTCATGCAGATTTGACAGATGATTATGCACAGATTCCGGCAGATATGAAAAAAGTAGCGAAATTCTTTAAAGAGAATTTCTTAAGAGAAGTTCCGGAAGAAGAATTTTATAACCAGATTTCTGCAATGCGTGGTCTGTTAGGAGATCGTCCGGTGCTTCGTGCGATTCATTTTATGGAAGAAGAAACCAGAGTACAGAAAGAAGTGGATTCTTTAAAAGCAGGAGACTTCAAAGAATTTCTTGAACTGGTAAAAGAATCCGGTAACTCTTCTTTTAAATATCTTCAGAATGTATATACCACAAATGACTTAAATCAGCAGGCCGTTTCTGTTGCACTCGCAGGAAGTGAGAGAATTTTAGGAAAACATGGTGTGTGCAGAGTACATGGTGGTGGATTTGCCGGAACAATTCAGGCATTCGTAGAAAATGATTTCGTAGAAGAGTATAAGAGAAGAATGGACAAAGTATTTGGACATGGTTCTTGTCAGGTATTAAAAGTACGTCAAAAAGGCGGGGTAAAAGTTCTCGGATAAGAAATATAATTTTCAGAATATTCACGGGAAAAAAGTGCACAAAAGATTTTAAAAAGTGGTCAAAATCACGAAAAATACGGAAAAAGTTATCCACATTTATTGTGGATAAAAGGCTGTAAAATCAAGTTATCCACAAATGTTATCCACATTCGTGTGGAAAATGTGGATAACTTTTTGATTTACATAAGATTCGAGCCAAACAGACGTTTTGTGCATAAGTTATAAAAGTGGATTTGTGGATAACTTTGTGGACAAAAAAATCACGAGAGTCAAATTCAATTATTGGGGAATAAACACTTAAATTGTATGAAATCATGAGAAAACTAAATATAATATCAGAAAATAATGAAATTCTATAAAACTTCATAAAGGACACAAAAAAACACCGTCCCCGCAGTATCAAGTCTCTGCAAAAACAGTGCTTTTAGTGCGCCTTCAGGGACTCGAACCCTGGACAAATAGATTAAGAGTCTACTGCTCTACCAACTGAGCTAAAAGCGCATTCGTTATTCCATTTCTTTAATGCAAAACTTATTATACTGGAATAAACGAAAAAATGCAAGGGGAATTTATTGTATTTTTTGTTTTTATTTAAAAACATGATGCCAAGGTCAAAAAGTTCAAAAATCGTTCGGGCTTGCACGACAAGATTTTTGACTTTGGGGCCGCCTAAACATGAAAATGTAGCGATTTACGTAGTAAATCAGCGGAATTTGAATGTTTATAGAATTGCGAGAGCTGTTTTACAGCGAAGCAATTCGTAGGCATCAATTAGAGTTTTTTAGAGTTTTTTCTTCAAATATTGCAGCGATTTCTCGGCTTCCATGGCGGCCTTCATAATTCGTGCCGCCTGTGTTCCCATTTTTCGATTGGTGTAAGCCCAGATAGAGAGTGTGGTCTGTAAAGATTTCTTTTTTGACAAAGCAAAGATTCCTTTTTATTTAAGTATATGAAAAGAAATCTTATCTTGCTGCAATTAATTTACAGATTGGATTTCCCTCAGAAGAGAATTTTTCTTCGTATTCGGTCATAATATTACCGATATTCATTTTTTCGTTGTGATGGAGGTCGTAAGTCCATTCGACCAGATGCCATTTGCTTTCATTGACTTCCTCTAAAGAGAAATCAAAGAGCGGGCGATTGTCGGTCTTAAATTCAATGACTCCGTCTGATTTTAAAATTGCATCATAGCGTTCTAAAAACTGACGTGAAGTAAGACGGCGTTTGGCATGGCGTTCTTTTGGCCATGGATCTGAAAAGTTCAGATAAATCTTATCGACTTCCTCTGCGTCAAAAATGAGTGGAAGTTCTCTTGCGTCCATGCGGACAAGAAACATTTGGAAGAGTGTTTCCATTTTCAGCACGTTCTTCCATTTTTGAAGGGCACGCAAAAGAACACTGTCGTACATTTCAAATCCGATATAGTTGATATCCGGATTCTGGGAAGCAAGATCCATTAAAAACGTCCCTTTCCCATTCCAACTTCAATGTGAATTGGATGATTGTTTTTAAAGATTTCATTCCAACGACCTTTATTTTGTGCCGGTTCGTGAATGACATAAGGACTGCTTTCGATGGCATCCTTTGCTCCTGGAATATTTCTTAAACGCATATTTTGTTCCAGCCTTTCTATTTATGTGATTGATATCTGATACAGTATACTGAATCTGAAATTGTTTGTCAAAGCCTATTCGTCAAAACGGAAGAAAGATGTGGGAAAATAGACAGAAAAGGCAGGAAAGGTTTAGAAAAATTGCATAATTTAATAGAAACTTTATGAAAAAATCTATGGATTTTTTCTGGAAATAGTGTATGATAGGAGACAAGTAGTAAATTATAGTTAAAAAGTAGCTTAACTTAAGATTTCATTTAAAACAAGGAGGAGCTTGCATGGATGATGTGATTAGTAAGCTGGCAGAAATAGAATTGGCTGCCTCCAAAATAATGGAAAATGTGGCGGAGGAGAAAAAAAGTCTTTCTTTAGAAAATGAAGCCAGGATGAAAGCCTTTGATGATGAGGTGGACAAAAAGACAGAAGAAAAATTGGAGGGGATACGAAAAGGGCTTGAAGTGGATATGGAGCAGGAACTGCTTTTACAGAAACAGCAGACGGAGGCAACCTTAAAGAAAATGGAAGCCGGATATGAACAGCGTGCCGAGGCAATGGTGCAGGAGTTATACGACAAAATATTAAGGATGTGATATTATGGGAACTCTGTTATCTTACAGTGGTCTTTCGACAAAAATCCGAGCGATGCAGAGCCGGCTGATGACAGAAAAACAATATCAGGAAATCGCACAGATGGAATCCGTGACACAGGTAGTTGCATATTTAAAAAGACAGCCTGGATTTGCAAAGCTGATGGGCGGATCTCGATGAAAGCAGTCTGCATCGTGGAGAGATTGAAAAACTTCTGACCCATACCATCCATCAAAATTTTGCAAAGATTTACCGATTCGCAAATCCATCGCAGAGAACCTTTATGGATTTGTATTTTAAACGATATGAAATTGCGGTTATGAAGGACTGTCTGAGAAAAATCTTTGATGGAAGTGGAGATGGACTTGATTTATCACTGTTTCAGGATTTCTTTGATAACATTCCAAATTAAATTTAGAGAAACTGACCAAATCAGCGACGGTTGAAGAATTTGTTTCTAATTTAAAAGGAACAGAGTATTATGCACCGCTTTCAAGGATTGGACAGGAGTATCATCCATTGTTGTTTGATTATGGAATGGCGCTTGACCAGTATTATTTTGCAAATATCTGGAGAATGAAAGATAAACTGTTTAAGAAGAGAGATTTAGAAGAGATTATAAAGGCTTATGGTAATAAATTTGATATGTTAAATCTGCAGTGGATTTATCGTTCCAAGAAATATTACCACATGGCACCGGCAGATATTTATGCGTTGCTCAGTCCGGTGCGTTATAAACTTTCAACAAAAGAAATTACAGAACTTGTAGAAGCTGTGGATGAGGAGGAGTTTCGCAGGGTACTTGATACTACGGCATATAAAAAGCATTATCCGGAACTGACACCTGATAAGCTGGAAGAATATTATAATTTCAGCATGAGGACGATTTTAGAGACGGAAGCAAGAAAGTATCCACATTCTGTAATCATGATATATTCCTACTTTTATCATAAGGAGCATGAGGTGGATCGGCTGACAACAGCAATCGAGTGTATCCGCTATGGTTTGGCTCCGGCTGAGACATTGGAATATATTCATAGAAATTAAACCGGAGGTAGCAGACATGATTGAGAAAATGAAGTTCTTAAGCATTACTGGTCCGAAGGCTGATATTGACCGAGTGGTTAACCAATATCTGGCAAAATATGAGATTCATCTGGAAAATGCAATGGCACAGCTGAATCAGGTACAAAACCTGTCTCCTTTTATACAGATTAATCCGTATAAAGAGGTGCTTGCAAAAGCAGAAGAATTTACGGGACTTCTTGGAGAGGAAAAACAGCTGAAATTACGGGATATCTCTTTAGAAGAAGCCACGGAATTGATTGACAGACTTGGAAGTGAGCTGTCGGAAATTAATGTAAAGTGTGAAGAAGAAAACAAAAAAGCGAACGAAAAGTAGTAGAAGATTTAAATCTGGTCAGTCCGTTTTAAAACTTCCAGGCGATATTGACCAGCTGGTGCATTATCGTTTTGTGCAGGTGAGGTTTGGAAGAATTGCCAGAGAATACTATGAAAAGTTTAAAGACTTATGTATATGATAGTCTGGACACTTGGTTTTATCCGTGCCACGAAGATGAGTATGTGTGGGGTGTTTATTTTGTGCCGTGGACCAGGATGGAAGAAGTCGATGCAGTTTTTTCCTTCTCTGCATTTTGAACGAATTTATTTAAAGAAAGATTATTACTATGGAACTCCACAGGAAATCTACGATAAGTTAAGGGTAGAGTTAAATGCAGTAGATAAGAAATTGCAGAATATAAGAGCCAGGCTTCTGAATTGTTGAAAAAAAGATGCAGTATCTGTTTTTTCTGCAAAAGAGAAATTAAGTGCACTGTCGGTTAACTTTGATGTACGTAAAGTGGCGGCCTGCGTAAAAGAGCATCACGAAACGTTTTATATTTTATGCGGATGGATGACGGAAGAAGATTCTATCGCATTTGCAAAAGAAATTGAAAATGATGCAAATCTGTTTTGTATTATTGAAGATGATAAGTATAACATCAATGTTCAACCGCCTACAAAACTGGAAAAATCCGAAGATATTTAAGCCATTTGAAATGTATATTAAGATGTATGGACTTCCCGCCTACAACGAGATGGACCCGACAATCTTTGTGGCAATTACCTATTCCTTTATTTTTTGGGGCGATGTTCGGAGATGTCGGACAGGGATTATTATTAGCAATCGGTGGACTCATCCTTTATAAAGTTAAAAACATGGATTTGGCAGCGATTATCGGCTGTGCAGGTGTGTTTTCTACGATATTTGGTTTTATGTATGGAAGCTTTTTTTGGATTTGAGGATTTAATCCCCGCCTTGTGGCTGAAACCATCGGAGGCAATGCTGTTGATACCGGGTCTTGGAAATATGAATACGGTATTCGTAGTTGCAATTGTATTTGGTATGTTCCTGATTCTGCTTACGATGATATTTAACATTATCAATGCAGTAAGAAGTCGAGATATCGAAAATATAATTTTCAGCCAGAATGCAATCTGTGGATTGGTATTTTATGGCGCATTGACCGTTACGATTTTACTTTATATCACAGGACATGCACTTCCGGCAACAGTAGTATTAGTTGTAATGTTTGTAATTCCTCTGATTTTAATTATGTTAAAAGAGCCGTTGACCCGTATTGTGGAAAAGAAAACACCGGCAATTGAGGGCGGAAAGCAATGTATTTTGTTCAAAGTTTCTTTGAGTTGTTTGAGGTAATGTTAAGTTATCTCTCGAATACACTTTCTTTCGTGCGTGTGGGGGCATTTGCAGTCAGCCATGCCGCAATGAT
>ENA-OQDL01001663-OQDL01001663.1-human-gut-metagenome-genome-assembly--contig:-NODE-1663-length-10490-cov-3.892020_pt1 | contig 10490 bp, 11 predicted proteins | sample MGYA00242782_ERZ504609 | MGnify/ENA primary metagenome ERZ504609 (study PRJEB26092, sample SAMD00036320) | human gut metagenome | host: Homo sapiens | study: EMG produced TPA metagenomics assembly of... | reverse complement strand
ATCTTTTCGATATTTTCCATTTCGGTGTCTCTGGGATGGAGAGTATATTTTATTTCTTCATAATGGTCTGTAAAAATTTTCTGCAAGATATTCATAAGACTATTATGAGATAGATTTTAGAAAAAAGGAAACCCCTAACCCCTCAAGATTGAGGGCAGGGAGTTGAATAGGCGAAGCCTATTTTTTATGCTTTTGTAAACGTTCTAATAACAGGGCAGAGCTGTGGCAGCCATTTCCGTTTTCCTTAATGGATGATTGTCAATAACCGGAATATACATAAAAAATTACAAAAATGTTAAAAGTGGGGACTACACCCAATTTTTTTGACAAAATTATACAAGGAAAATCGAAAATAAAATCACGTAAAATCAAGGGTTTGCGGCCACTAATAGTTTACATAATATGGCTAAAAAAACATTGTTTATAAATTAACAAAATTAATTATTAACAAAAATGTAATAAATACGTAAAAAAACAAACCGTTATAATGCTGATTTGAAGGATAAAATAAAGAAATAAATATACAAAACGCATAAAATAATTTACAAAAATCTCCACTGACAAATAAAACGTAACAAAGTTGTTACCCAATGGTTGACGTTTAGGATTTAATCCCATATAATTACCGATACATCCCAGAAAAACAGGCATAAAGTGGGGACTACATCCCACAATGGCACTTGGGAGCGGATGCAGTTTAACCGCTCTGAAACGGATTTACGAGGCAGTATGCTTCGGGAAAGAATATGAGGAGTATGTATGCTTACATGGCATTCATTCCTTCAGTCGGTGATGTTTTTTGTACGTTCTATTTCTGTTAAGGTGACAAAGAACCATTACCGTTCGTCTTCTGTCCTTATGTCAGGAGCCGTTGTGATTGCAGTAGTCGCTTTTTCAGCCAATGGATTTGGCGGAGGCGGAAAGAACGCAATGGCAGCGCCCAGAACCGTAGACTCTCTGGAAGCAGATGAGGAACCGGAGACAGAGGCACTTTTTGAAGGAAGCAGTTTTGTTACAGAAGCAAAAATACAATTCGGACTTTTGAACACAGGCAGTGAAGGTCAGCATCTGGCCGGTGCGCTGTTGGAGAGAGATGTCCGGGACAGACAGCGCAGGCAGGCAGATGCGCAGATAGAAATAGAAGCGCTTCAGAAACAGATATTAAAAGAAAAAGAAGAGGCTGAAGCAAGACGGAAAGCAGAGGAAGAGAGAAGAGCTGCCAGAAGGATTAAAGTGTCTGATGAAGATTATCAGGTATTACTTCGGATCGTTCAGGCAGAAGCTGGTGTATGTGATGAGAAAGGCAAGATCTTAGTGGCCGATGTGATCATCAACCGCGTTCTTTCAGGAAAGTTTCCTGGAAGCGTAAAAGGTGTTGTATACCAGGGTTCCCAGTTCCAGCCGGTGTCCAACGGCAGGATTAATTCCGTAAAAGTAACAGCTGAAACCATTCGGTGTGTGGACCGTGCACTGGACGGGGAAGATTATTCCAACGGTGCGTTATATTTTATGAACAGAAAAGCTTCCGGCAGAAAAGCAGGCTGGTTTGACTCCAGATTAACCTACCTTTTCGCACACGGAGGTCACGAATTTTTTAAATAGTTCAGCCATGCGCTGGCTTGAATGAGGGAGTGTGTTGCAAGCTTGCTTGCATAAGCACTTTCTCATTCGAACCAGCATATGGTGGAACCACAAGGCTTCTTGTTTTCATGAATATGGAAACAAGAAGATGTCATGGCTGGACTGTAATTAGTTTTTTTAAATAGCTGTAAGAAAGGGATTGAGTTTCAGGCTGCTTTGGGTGTATACTGGTAAAGACAGGAAACTGATAGAAAAATATCAATAAACTTGTCAATAACGACTCAAAGGAGAAAAAGACCATGATTTTTGATGAAAAACAGAATTTGGACTTTTACAGAAACTTAGGTATTGAGGGAAGATACGCAAAGGCAGTAGACTTCTTAAAGAATACCGATCTTGCAGCATTAGAGCCTGGAAAGTATGAGATCGACGGAAAAGACGTATATGCAAATGTTACCGCTTACACCACTATTCCGTGGGAAGAGGCTAAGTATGAGGCACATGAGCATTATACCGATATCCAGTACGTGATCGAGGGAAGTGAGGTTATGACCTACGCTCCTGTACATGAAATGACTGTAAAGACTCCTTACAATCCAGATAAGGACGTAGTATTCTTCGAGAATACCACAGACGGTCTGCAGGTAGTTGTAAAAGCTGGTCAGTATCTCATCTTCAATCCATGGGATGCACATAAGCCGAAGGCAGCTAACGGCGCTCCGGCACCTATCAAGAAAGTTATCGTTAAGATCAAAGAAGATTAATGGATCAGTAAGTTGATCGGATGATCAACAGATAACTCTGGGAAATGTAAATGAAATAAGTTTACGAAAAATATCGTCTGAACAGGACCATGAAAAATGGACTGTGCAGGCGATATTTTTTATTATGACTGAAAGTGAAGAAGGCTTTGTAATATATTCTTAAGAAAAAATACCCTTGTATAAATCATAAGATAATGCTATCTTAAGTGTATCACAACTGTATTAATATGATTAGTACAGTTAATACAATTCATACAGTCAAAACAGTTCATATATATGTTACAGGTGAACAGACAGAAAGGAGAGAGGCTAAATGATCGTGCTGGATTACAGGGACCGGCGTCCGCTGTATGAACAGGTGACGGAAAAACTGGAAGAGTTGATGTTTTCAGGCGTATTGCCGTCGGACAGCCGTCTGCCGTCGGTGCGCAGTATGGCAACGGAGCTTTCCATTAATCCCAATACTATACAGAGAGCCTACGCAGAATTAGAACGCCAGGGATATATTTATTCCATTCAGGGAAAAGGAAGTTTTGTTTCAGATGGAAGACATCTTGCAGAGGGGATACGCAAGGACTGGGAAAAGCAGTTTGACGCAGCCATAGAAGAGGGACTTCGCATTGGTGTAAGTTACCAGGATATGATAAAGATCTTAGAAGAGAGGGAAGGAGGTAAGGCAGATGCTTAAGGCAGTGAACCTGACAAAAAAATTTGACGATCTGGTAGCAGTGGATCACATTAACGCAGAGATCAAAAGCGGTTCTGTATTTGGTCTTATCGGAACCAACGGAGCAGGAAAATCTACGTTTCTGCGTCTGGCAGCCGGGATCCTTAAAGCAGATGAGGGCCATGTGACCATAGACGGAGAAGAGGTATTTGAAAACATAAAAGCAAAGAAAAAGTTTTTCTATATACCGGACGATGCTCATTTTTTCAGCAATGCTTCTCCTCTTGATATGATGGAATATTACAGCGTTGTGTATGAACGTTTTGACAAGGCCCGTTTCCATAAATTAATGGGTAATTTCGGCTTAGACGAAAAGAGAAAGATCCACACTTTTTCCAAGGGCATGAAAAAGCAGGTATCTGTGATCCTGGGCATCTGTTCCAATACAGATTATCTTTTCTGTGATGAGACCTTTGACGGCCTGGATCCGGTAATGCGCCAGGCAGTAAAGAGCATTTTCGCAGCAGAGATCGAAGACCGGAACATGACTCCTGTGATCGCATCCCACAACCTGCGGGAACTGGAAGATATCTGTGATCATGTAGGGCTGCTGCACAAAGGCGGCATCCTTCTTTCTAAGGATTTAGATGATATGAAGTTAAATATCCATAAGATCCAGTGTGTATTAAAAGAAGGAATGACGGCAGATGACTTAAAGGGACTTCAGATCCTTTCACAGGAAGGAAGAGGACGGCTTCTTACCCTTACAGTAAGAGGCACAAAACAGGAAGCAGAGGACATTATGAACCGGTATGAGCCAGTATTTTTTGAGTGTATCCCTCTGTCCTTAGAGGAAATATTCATCAGTGAAACGGAGGTGGCAGGTTATGACATCCGCAAGCTTATTTTTTAAACTGCAAAAAGAAGACTTAAAGCGCAGGATCTGGGTCATTGCCCTGTTGTTTTTAGGATTTTTCTTTGCCTATCCTGTAAATCTGGCGCTGATCATGGAAAACGCAGCAAACAGCCAGTTTGCCATGTACAACGGATATACGCCTCTGGTAGATACCGGAACACCGGAATACCTGGCAAAAGTGCTGGAATATAAAACAAAGGCGGTAGTGGATCTGGTTTCCTATGGAAATGTTATGCCATTATTTTTAATGGTAACAGCAGCGGTAGTGATCGGTGCAGCCGGTTTTGTTTATCTTCACAACCAGAAGAAGGTAGATTTTTACCACAGCCTTCCTGTAAGAAGGGAAATGTTGTATCTGGTATATCATGTAGATGGTATCCTCATACTGGCAGTCACCTATCTTATCCATCTTTTAGTGCTTACAGCGGCAGCTGCTGCATACGGCGTAAGCCCGGCAAAATTTGCAGGACCTATGCTCTTTGGCTTTTTCATGAACCTGCTGTATTACATGGTGACCTATGAGACCGTTATTGTGGCAATGATGATGACGGGAAAGATCATAGTGGGACTTTTAGCTACGGTTGTATTTTTCAGTTTCTTTCCGGTAGTTGGTGCTCTGATCGAGGGCTTTGAAGACATATTTTTCATTACGGCCAACCAGGTGCCAAATGAAGCGCTTTTTAATACACTGGGTCATTTATCCCCTGTAGGCGCGTACATTATGTCTCTGGCAGATATCTCCGCTGGAAAGACAGTGGAGGCAGATCAGATCCTGGGACTTTTGATCGCTATTTGTGCAGGAGCAATCCTGGGACTGGAACTTTACAGAAAACGTCCTATGGAAGCAGCAGGAAAGGCAATGGCCTTTAAAAAGACCATGGCACCCATCCGTATCCTTATTGTCCTTGCAGCTGGTATGGGAACCTCCATGTTTTTCTGGACTTTACAGAGCCGTCTGCGCTGGGGACTCTTTGGAATGGTTGTTGGCATCCTTTTAGCCCACTGCATTATTGAGATCATTTACCAGGCTGATTTAAGAAGCTGTTTTCCCATAAAATACAGCTGATGGGCGTGTGGCAGCAGGTGTCCTGTTTTTCTTATCCTTCCGCTATGATTGGTATGGCTATGACCGTTTTATCCCGGAAGAAGGAAAGATCGCATCAGCAGGTCTGGAACTTTCTATTGATGAAAACTTCTTAAACTGGTATGCACATGCAGTGGAAGAAGACGGTAAGTGGGTAGTTAAACATACCAGCAATATTGATTTTGTACAGAACCATATGCAGCTGACAGACATGGATACAGTACTTACTATAGCAGAAGCAGGCGTAACCCAGGCTGCCCAGGAACGGAAAACTCGTTTTGACCAGTTTTATGGAATATCCGTGGCAAGAACATCAGGTCTTGTGGTCCAGGAAACTGCCGCAGCAAATGCGGTTTCTGTGATCGGCGGGGCTGACGGTCCTACATCCATCTTTGTTGCCGGAAAAGTGGGTTCCGGTGAAAGTGATCCTTTAGAGAAAGATATTACGATTTCTGTGAATGTATTTTACAACTTAAAAAACGGTAAACAGGTGGGAAGATGTTATAATGTATCTTTAAACAGCATTATGAGTGCCTATGATACTCTGTATGCTTCAGAAGAATACAAAAAGGGTCTGTATCCTGTTTTTTGAAGAGAACACAGGAGAACTTTCCAAAGTAGTCTACAAAGAAGCAGGAAGTATCTGGTATCAGACACAGGACAGCGCAGTAGCAGAAGAGGTGTTAAAGGCATACCAGGCAGACCTTCTGACTCAGACTGTGGCAGACAGAAGACAGGAAGATCCGGTAGGAAGCCTGGTGTTTATAGATAACAATATGGCCGCTTTCTTACAGCAGCAGGGCTACTGGAAAGAGGTTATGGAGATGCCTGTAAATGTTATGGCAGGCGGGTTTGAGTCCGGATATTATTATGACGGTGATTATACTTATGATATAGCAGATGATTACTGTGTTTCCTGGCCAGTTTATCCTTCTTTTAAGAATACAATGGAAGTTTTAAAGAAGCAGTCCGTTGTGCCGGGAAGTTATATGACGGCAAAAAATATCCAGAGCATAAGGATCGACCTGCAAAGCCTATATGTAGGTGAAGAAGGTGCCATAAGACTTCCTCAGGGAGATGAATTAGAAAAGCTAAAAGAAGAAAATCCTCATTATTCTGAACAGGGACGTCTGGATATTACAGATTCTGAGGAGATCGCAGAGCTGATCGGCGCCTGCCAGGAAAGCTCTTTAGCAGAGAATAATGGTCTTTGCAGCAGTTTTAATGGAGATGAAGATCTGTTTGTCTACGTGACAATGAAAAATGGAAGCCAGATCAGGAGCAACTTAGACCTTGAAAAACTGACTTCCAGGGGAAAAGAGTTATTTACAGGAATTCCTGTAGCTTTTTAATAAAATGCAGTTATCCGGTCTATAGCCAGATAACCATGAAAATTTATGAATGACAGCCGGAACAGCCGCTGCATCCGCCGGAAACGTTGCCAGGACCGAATACCTGGTCGTGAAGCTTTCTTCCTGTTGGTGTGGCGGCTAATCCGCCTTCTGCTGTTTCTTTTAAGGTAGGTGACATAACATCGCCGATCCGCTTCATGGACCAGATCACCTCGTCAGCCGGGATCGCACTGTCAATGCCTGCAAGAGCCATTTCCGCAGCAACAAAGGCACCGGCTACACCGGAAGCATTGCGCTTGATACAGGGGATCTCCACCAGACCTGCTACCGGGTCACATACAAGGCCAAGGATATTTTTTAAGGCAATGGCAACTGCCTGGGAGACCATATGGGGAGTTCCGCCAGCCAGCTCTGTGATAGCAGCAGCAGCCATGGCAGCAGCAGAACCGCACTCAGCCTGACATCCGCCCTGGGCGCCTGCTAAAGAGGCATTGTTTGCAATGACCATACCAACGGCAGAGGCTGTAAAAAGTGCCATTACGCAGTCGTGGTCAGAACATCCTTTCTCTTCCTGCATGGTGATCAGGGCAGCTGGAAGGATGCCGCAGCTTCCGGCAGTAGGAGCAGCTACGATACGGCCCATGGAAGCGTTTAATTCAGAGACAGCCAGTGCCCGGTAGAGAGCACCGGAAAGGAAGGAACCGGTAAGGCTTTTGCCGCTTTCACTGTACCGGCGCAGCTTAAAGGCATCGCCTCCTGTAAGTCCACTGGTACTTTTTAAGTGTTCATCACAGCCAGGTTCGATACATTCCTTCATAACCTGGAAATTAGAAGCCATTTTTTCATATACGGTCTTTTCGTCCAGTTCTATCTGCTGTGCCTGCTGGCTCAGCACCAGGGCTGAAACGGGAAGATTATTTTTTTCTGCAGCCTGGATCAGGGAGGCAACAGAAGAGTAGTTAAAATCAGTATTCATGATGTAAAGAAACCTCCTTAAGATTTAATGTTCTCTTTATCAGATAGGCTGCAGCATAGTGCTGGAATAGATATTGGGAAGCGTATTGATCTTCTTATTGATCTCAGGACTTGGTTTTCCGTCCAGTTCAATGGTCATAACCGCCTCGCCGCCTTTTTTCTGTCTGGAAAGACGGAAATTGCAGATGTTGATGCCTTCTTCTGCCATGACTTCTGTAACAGCGGCAATGGTGCCGGGAGCATCTTTGTGAAGGACGATCAGAGTCGTATACTGTCCGGTAAGGGAAACTTCCATACCATTGACTTCCGTTACCAGGATATTTCCGCCTCCGATACTGGAACCCAGAAGAGAAACCTGCCGTCCGTTGGCATCTGTCAATGTAACTTTTGCAGTATTTGGATGGGCGCCGTCAATGTCACCTGTGGAAATGTGTACTTCCAGGCCGGCTTCTTTTGCCAGTTCCGGAGCCTGTCGGATACGCACATCATCAGTAGCCATTCCCATGATTCCGGCGATCAGTGCCTTGTCTGTACCATGGCCTTTGTAGGTTTTTGCAAAGGAACCGTGAAGGAGGATATCTGCTTTTACAGCAGGAGCTCCAAGGAGTGTCCTTGTAATACGGCCGATCCTGGCAGCGCCGGCAGTATGGGAGCTGGAAGGACCGATCATAACAGGACCAAGTATGTCAAATACGTTCATAAGTACACCTTCTTTGATTTAGATTTTTAAAACATTTTTTAAGAAAGCTTTTTTGCGATCTGAGATAAAATCATTACTGAAAGTATACATTAAAATGTAAGAAAAAACAACGCTTCTTCTATATTGACAATCGGGGGTATCAAGGATAAAATCAAGAGAAGCAAATGTGAGAGGAGAGCTAAGCTTATGAGACCATGGGAAAAAAACATCCGTCAGGTAGTTCCTTATGTACCGGGAGAACAGCCTGCAGGTGATAAGATCGTTAAATTGAATACAAATGAAAATCCATATCCACCGGCGCCAGGTGTAAAAAAGGTCTTAGAAGAGATGGAAGCAGACCGTTTACGTAAGTATCCGGATCCTACAGCGTCCATTTTAGTTAAGGAACTGGCTTCTTATTATGGATTAAACGAGGATCAGGTTTTCGTGGGAGTAGGTTCAGATGATGTACTTGCCATGTCATTTCTTACTTTCTTCAACTCAGATAAACCGGTGCTTTTCCCGGATGTGACCTATTCTTTCTATAAAGTATGGGCGGATCTTTTTAAAGTACCGTTTGAGACACCTGTTTTAAAAGAAGATTTTACCATTGATGTAAAAGATTATGAAAAGGAAAACGGCGGTGTGATCTTCCCAAATCCAAATGCGCCAACAGGTGTATATATGCCACTGGATCAGGTAGAAGAGATCTTAAAGGCAAATCAGGATGTGGTAGTGATCGTAGATGAGGCTTATGTGGATTTTGCAGGGCCTTCCGCACTGGAACTTCTGGATAAATATGAAAATCTTTTAGTAGTCCAGACTTTCAGCAAGTCCCGCTCCATGGCAGGTATGCGTATTGGTTTTGCAATGGGACATCCGGATCTGATCCGCGCTTTAAAATGATGTAAAATACTCTTATAATTCCTATACCATGAACCTTCCATCTCTCTTAGCAGGTGTGGAGAGTAAAGGATAAGGAATATTTTGAAAAGACAATTGAAAAGATCGTAGCTACCAGGGAACATGCAAAGAAGCGTCTTACAGAACTGGGATTTACCTTCCCCAATTCCCAGTCAAATTTTATTTTCGCTTCTCATAAGTCCGTTCCGGCAGAAAAGATCTTTGAGGCATTGAAGAAAGAACAGATCTATGTGCGCTATTTTAAAACACCTGGTCTGGACAACAGTCTTCGTATTTCTATAGGAACAGATGAAGAAATGGATACATTATTCCGCCTTTTTGGAAGCATATTTACCCCAATGCCTGAAAGGAAGATGAGTGAATGGATAAACATATCCTGCGTCTGATACTAAAGATCCTGCTGCCTGCGTCCGGATGGTTCTTTTATGCTTTTTCGGACCCAGGTGTTGAAAATTTTTTAGCCCTTTGTGATCGGCTGGCTGATCTCCATGCTGGCCAATCCGCTGGTGCGTTTTCTTGAGAGAAAGCTATGCCTGGTGCGAAAACACAGTTCCATGGTCATTGTAGCCGGAGCCCTGGCTCTGGTCATTGGCCTTATTTATCTGGCTGTGTCAAATGGTGCCAGGCTTTTGTGGTCTTTTATGAAAGACCTGCCTGACTTATATGCAGGGATCGAAGCGGAAGTTCAGGAAAGCCTGACCCATTTGGAAAATCTGTTTGCCTATGCACCTGCAGGCATCAGGACAGGCTGGGAAAAACTGGGAAATAATCTGGGGGAACTGGTAGGAAAGCTGGCAGGTTCCATTGCCCCGCCTACAGTAGAGGCAGCAGGGGCAGTGGCGAAAATGATCCCCTCGCTTATGGTGTACTCTGTTGTTACTATTCTGTCAGCTTATTTTTTTATTGCAGACAGAGACCGGATCCTGGCTTTTGTAAGAAGCCATATGCCTGACTGGGCAAAAAAATACAGCCAGTATATAAGGACAGAGGCCCGACGTCTGATCGAATGCTATTTTACTGCCCAGTTCAAAATTATGGCAGTGGTATGGATAATACTGACAGTGGGATTTTTCATACTTGGAGTAAAATATAGCCTGTTATGGGGATTTCTCATTGCATTTTTAGATTTTCTTCCGGTATTTGGAGCAGGAACAGCTCTGTTTCCATGGGGGATCATTAAGCTGCTGGGAGGGGAATATGCCTTTGCAGCAGGGCTTCTGCTTATTTATGTACTTACCCAGGTGATCCGCCAGGTAGTACAGCCTAAGTTAGTAGGAGACAGTCTGGGATTAAACCCCATATTGACCCTGCTATTCCTGTATTTAGGTTTTAAATTAAAAGGTATTGCAGGAATGATCCTGGCAGTACCCTGTGGTATGTTTTTTGTGAGCCTGTATAATTATGGAGCCTTTAGAAATATCACGGACAGCCTAAAGGAGCTGACAGATATCCTGAAAGCATTCATGAATGAAAAATGACAATGTCAGAAAGGTTTTTTATATAAAAGATATGGAAAAAAAATGAAAAAAATGATTCCTGTAAGTCCGC
>ENA-OQDL01001661-OQDL01001661.1-human-gut-metagenome-genome-assembly--contig:-NODE-1661-length-10503-cov-1.934271_pt1 | contig 10503 bp, 11 predicted proteins | sample MGYA00242782_ERZ504609 | MGnify/ENA primary metagenome ERZ504609 (study PRJEB26092, sample SAMD00036320) | human gut metagenome | host: Homo sapiens | study: EMG produced TPA metagenomics assembly of... | reverse complement strand
GCCCGGAACACTCCATTGTCAGGGACATGTTCCTTTTTCGCCTGTTATGCCGGAACCTCATATGTGGATGTGGTGGCTATCACTCCCGACAACCTGTCAAGGGACGATAATGGGGCATTGTGGGCTGAAATACCGTAGGGGCAAGAACGGACAGCTGAGCCGGGTGAAACTGCTGCCCGAAGCAATAACCCTTATTGAGAAATACCGTGACGATACACGGGCTACATTGATTTCCCGTAATTCCATACCAAGCCCTGAAATGGTGCCTGACGAGCATCAAAATGAAAGTCGGTATCAAGGGACGTTTGTCCTACCACATGGGACGGCACTCGTTCTCGACCCTCATGACCCTTGAAAACGGCGTACCTATCGAGACGGTCAGCAAGATGTTAGGTCACGCGGATATAAGGACCACCCAGGTGTATGCCCGTGTAACCTCTAAGAAACTTTTCGAGGACATGGACAAATACATTGAGGCAACAAAGGATCTGAAACTTGTTCTCTAACCTTTAAAAACGATTCAATCATGCGAAGTACATTCAAAATTCTATACTACATCAACCGTGGCAAGGTCAAGGCGGACGGAACTACCGCTATTATGTGCCGTATCACCATTGACAGCAAGAACAGCGTGTTTGCCACGGGTTATTACTGCAATCCCAAAGACTGGAAAGCCAAGACCGGAGAGGTCAGGGACGCAAGGACGAACAACCTCCTTGAAGCACTCCGCTCCAGAATAGAGACCTCATATGACAATCTGTTGAAGGATGCGGGCATGGTCACGGCAGAAATGTTGAAGAACGAGATTACCTGCCTGGCTACCGTTCCGGTCACGCTGCTGAAAGCCGGGGAAGAGGAACGGGAAAAGTTGAGAATCCGTTCCGAAGTGATAAATTCCACTTCCTCTTACCGCCAGTCCAAATCCTCACAGGCATACCTGCACGAGTATCTGCTGTCGCTGGGTATGCGGGACATCGCTTTTGAAGATATTACCGAAGACTTCGGCTGGGGCTATAAACTCTACCTGAAATCCAAAGATTGCGGGGCGGGACATATCAACCACTGCCTTACATGGCTGAACAGGCTTGTCTATATTGCCGTGGACAGGGAGGTTATCCGCTTCAACCCGCTTGCGGATGTCCCATACGAAAAGAAACCCGACTATAAGCTGAAGCATATCAGCAGGGCGGAACTGCAACGGATTATGGAACAGCCCATGCCGGAGAGGTTGCAGGAGCTTACCCGGAGGGCGTTCATCTTTTCAGCCTTCACGGGCCTGTCATATGTCGATGTAAAACGGCTTTATCCCTCGCATATCGGAACAACCGCGGACGGAAGACGCTTCATCCGTATCAACAGGAAGAAAACCCGATGTCGAGTCCTTTATACCGTTACACCCCGTAGCCGACAAATTTTGTCGCTGTACAATACAACCGATGACGGCAGACCGATATTCCCTCTACCCAACCGGAACAGGCTTTGGTACTGCATCCACGAGATAGGGATATTGGCAGGTGTGAAAGAGAATCTCAGCTATCATCAAAGAAGACATATTACTTTCTCTTACTCATTGAAAACAAGAAACTTACAAATATTGTCAGCTTGACAGGTAACGATTTGGAAACCAGCGGGCTTCTCTATTCTGCAATGTTCTGCATCAATCAAAAGAACGCTTCTCTCATTTGCAAAAGTAGTGTTTTTCTCCCTCACTGCCAAAACTATTCCTCTGAAAAATGAAGAAATTACACTTCACCAACACAATAATCCTATTAGCAACAGAAAAATTAGTGTTAGGTGTAAAGAACTTCTAAGATATTCTCTGCCAATTTTAAATCATAAATGCATATGGCATTATTTTCATCAGTGTTGTAACCAAGATAGTTGACACTGCCATACCATATCAAGGATTTGTCAATGATTACAACATCAATAGCCAAGGAATCATTAACTCTGACATTTGCTCCTGTTTCTTTTAACCGTTCTTCCTTTTCCAAATCACTTCTGATTACGGCAATGACTTCCACACCTCGTGCCAACAAGTCTTTCAGCATATCAGGCACAGATGAACGTTTAGAAAACCAAAGTTTTGTTGCGGAAATAACGACCGAACGTTTTGCTTGAGACAAATCATTGAAAAACTTACCTAGATATGTATGACCGTTAAAAATAACGCTATGGCTTTCATTGAATATGTTCATTGGCTCATTTGATTTTATCTGATAATCCACAGATGCATATCCACGTAGCCTCCGCTTGTACATGACATCACACATTGGTATGCGAATGTCGATATAATCGTAAATCCGAACTTCCTTTTTGCCCGGATACTCCCGATGCAAACGCCCTGCATATTGTGCAATAATGCATTTTTCAAGAAACGGGCAGGGCTAAAAACAGAGTGTTCAACCGAGGATAGTCGAAACCTTCACCCACATATTTCCCTGTCGCTACTATGACAAGCGGTTCCGTAGGAGAAATACCTTGTAGCAATTCCATTTTCTGATGTTTTTCTCTTGCCGATTCAGAACCGATAAGAGTAACAACATACTTGCAATAGGGAGCTAAGGCATTTGCCAATGTTTCGACATGGGTGGTAAGATTTGTCAATACTATGGGAGAACGTCCTTCCGTTAATGTCTTACGCACATCGTCTATGATAAGATTGTTCCGATTTTCATCTTTGACCATTTTCTGAATCATTCGTGCATAAGTGGACTTATCATCCGTCAATTCTCTGTAAGCAGTGAAACGGGGAACAAGCAGGCGCGTGAATGTTTGGGAGGTCATTTGGACCTTTGCATCTGCCGAATAGCGGATAGGGACGCATTGCATGAAAATAATAGGCTGGTGCCCGTCCTTGCGGATTGCGGTAGCTGTCAGTCCATAGACATAACTGGCATTGGCATACTTCAATATCCGTTCAAAATTCACTGCTGATACATGATGGCATTCGTCCACAATCAGCATTCCGTAATTCCGAACAAAAGATTTCACTCCGTTGTCTTCCAAACAGGATTGCATCAAGGCAATGTCTATTTTCCCATGCAGTGAATTTCCCTTAGAATCCAATGTACCGAACTGGTGAAAAGGCTTTTTTACGGCCACGTTTCTTTGGAGTATCTTCTTCCGTAAAGTCTATTTCCAAAAATTCTTCCAAACGGGATTTCCATTGGTCCAATAAAGCTTTAGTGTGTACAAGTATCAGCGTGTTTATTTTCCGTTCAGCAAGTAGGCCAATAGCCGTAACCGTTTTTCCAAATGCGGTAGTGGCATTCAATACCCCGTTGTCATGTGCTGTCAAACTGGCTATGGCTGCTTTCTGCTCTTCACGGAATTCGCCTTTAAACCTTACGGTTACGTTCTCTCCATGATTGGTCTTATCCTCTATCCGGTAGGTGATTTGGTTGCTTTCCAAAAGAGCAACAACCGCATCTTCACATCCACGGGGCAGGGTGATGTAATCCTCTTCCATATCGGCACAGGAAATGATACAGGGAATGTTGTAAGTAGACAAGCGCATACCTCGTCTGGCATAAAACTCCGGATTCTTGAATGAGGCAATCCGTTTCAGATGGTTGATTGCTCTTGCGGAAAACCCAGACAAAGGGATGTATAGCATATTGGAGCGTATGAGAATAGGATTAGCAGGAAAATCGTTAGGAGTGATTTTCTGAGGTACCGGAGTCTCCCACGGTTTGGATTCACTGGTAGTGGACAGTTCACCCAAATCGGAATCTGTCCTATGTTTAGCCAATATTGCATCAATCATTGTTTCGGAAATCCGTTTTATCTGAAGTAGATAGTCCCACTGGTCCTCGTAAACTGTAAAATTCTCGTTTACAAATACGCTGTTTCCTTCTTTGCGTGCTTTCCCTTGTAATGGCAATGCCACCAGATTCCCGAAACCACCCTCTGGCAATCTGTCTTGATTGGGAAAAGAAACGGTCGTATGATTTGAAAGTCATCCGCCCGTATCTTTCCATCGCTTCTGTCAATATTGTATTTCCAAGTCTTCGCGCTTTGGAAGCAGGCAATGACTGTTCAAAGAATATCCATACATGTGCACCGTTTCCGGAGCGGAGCGCTCGATGGAACAAGGAATATCCCAATCTTTACAGACCCGACATACGCCAACACATCTTTCTCGTATCCATGTTCGCAAGACTTGTCATCGAAATCCGCACACAGAAAATTGCAGTTGTTGTCGGCAAGAATGGCAATAGGCTCCGATTACATCCTGTCCGTCTGGGTCTTTCCCTTCAAGATGCCGGTATATATCCTCATACACTAACGGTTTGAACAACCTGTTGGGACATTCTGCGCACTTATACTTTTTCTTGTCACACAATTGCCTGTCCCATTCATTCCGGCACACTGGCTGGTAACCTGATTTTCCACTTGTCCTAACTGTACCATCTCCGTGCAAACACATCCTTCGCGTCCCTTGAACAGATTACGGAATACACTTACTTTTTCTTCCAAAGACAAATGTTGCTTCATGATGGGCTGTGTCATAGGAATATCCTTGCTATTTAATAATGCCTGTAGCCTATCTACCTCCTTATGAAGAAAACTCATTCTCCATAAGAAGCTTGTTGTATGCAGCCAACAGTTCTTGGTATGTAATCTGCTTTCCCATATCATTCAAAGCAATGGTGTCATATATAAAGGCATATACACAATCCCATCTTCTATTTTCATATCCTTATCGTGAAGCACGTAGGGCGTGGATAACTGGGAGCCGTATTTGGCGATACACTTCCTCAACGAGTTCAGTGTGTAGCGCTGTCCGGATTTTACCTCAATAGGTGAAATGTTATGCCTGCTGGTCGTTATAGGTTTGGCTATCAGGAAATCAATTTCCATACGGTCTTCGGCTGATGTCCGGGAACTGTTGCTGAAAAATGTAGAGTTTGTGTCCTGTCGCCGGAGCATTTGCGCACAATGTTCTCCAACCAACATACCTTCGTTTTACTTTCCTAGCTTGTCAAACATCAGTTTACGGTAAAGGTCCGCACTTACGATTCCACGTTCGTCAAAGGCGTGGCTGATGAGCAATCCCGTATCACCCATATAACACTTCAGTGTAGTACGTTCTTCATTCAGTTTCAGCCCGATGCTCGGTGCTGTCGAATTATAACAACAGTTGATGATTTTAGCGTCACTCAGCCAGAAGAAAGCCTGCGAATAATCACGCATACGGGCTTCACTCTGCAATGCGGACAAGACAAACTTCTTTTCATGCTTCTGCAATTGTCCCGGAAGCTCCTCAAAGATGGCGGCAACTTTCGTTTCCTGATTGTCCGCATATTTGTGGATGTCATTGCGGTAAAGAGCCAATATGTCGCGCTTCACCTCATCCACCTTTTCAAATCCCGTGTTTCCACATATTTCAGCACAGCCTGTGGCATTCCTCCGACAATCAGGTATTGCCGGAAATAGTCCATTGCCCGGCGGTGGAAAGCCTCCATCGGAAGACGTTTGTCAAACCGCATCCGGATGTAAGGCATCAGCATTTCATCACCCATTGCCCACAGGAATTCCTCAAAGTCCATCGGAAACATTTCAATGGCATGTTCTTCGGATGGCAACATGATGTCCTTGACATTCTTCTTAATGGAAATAAGCGAGCCAGTCTCAATATAGTCATAACGCCTGTCTGCAACCAAGTGCTTGATGGCTGCACGGGCACGGGGGCAGAACTGTACTTCGTCGAATATGACCAAGGAACGGGCTTCCTCGCCTTTCGTCTGGCGGGGAGTAAGTTTCCGCCTGAAGTAAAGTTCCAGACTCATGAAAAGCATATCGAGGTCATCCAGATAAAGGTTGAAAAACTCCATTACCTGAGGATTTACCTTGCTGAAGTCCACCAGAATGTAAGACTCGTATTCTTTGCGTGCAAATTCTTCCACGATATAACTTTTCCCTATACGCCTGGCTCCTTCTATCAAAAAGGGCAGTATCACCTTATGGTTTTTCTTCCATTCCAACAGTTTATCATATATCTTTCTTTTCATAATTCACCTATTCACCTTTATTGTCTGATTAATATTTCACGTATTCTAGATTATTATGTCTGCAAATATACACATTTTCTTGGATTAGAAAGAATCGCCACATTGAAAGGCGAACTCATTGTACCACCGATTTACTTCCTCTGAACTCTACTCCTCTAAATCCGCGCCCCATTAATGAAACTTTTATTTGAAGTTTCGCTGTTGTAAACCAGCACAACAGCACGACAGCAAACCAGCATATCATTGAAACCATGTTGCTTCCTATCTGCATTGAATTACTTTCTTGGTTGTCGGGTTCTGTTCTTCATTGTTTTAGCAAACCATTGGTTTGCTGAATTTGTAAACAAGCGAGGATGTATTTGCTCAAAATAGCATTTCCTTATTGGTCTAATGTCTGTTTTGGCTGTGATTGGCACATATTGACATCCGAATTGGCACTATTGTCTGTTTCTCAGAAGGATGAAAATCCGGCTTTGTTCTCTGTAAGCTCAATAAAGTGCAGGCTTGCACACCGCCCTCATTCCATTTCTTCTTTTGGCAGCTTGGGCATCGGGAAACGATGCTTTAAGAATGAGAATAACAGCATTTTTTCAATCCGTTTGCTGACGGATTATTGATTTCACGAGAAATCAGCAAGGTGTCCTTCGGGTAACCCGAAGGCTTTTCGGTTACTGCCGAAAAGTGGCAGCAGCAAGGTATGTTTTGAGTAACTCAAAACCTTTCGGGTTACTCCCGAAAGCCTTGCCGCTTGGTCGCTCCTCCGAAGTCGGGCAACCTGTTCCAAACCTGCGGTAATTACATCTTATTCCTTGTACTTGATGCCGTACTGTTTCATCTTGCCGTACAGCGTGGTGCGTCCGATGCCGAGCAGCTCAGCAGCCAAAGAGTGGTTGCCATTCGCTTGCTCCAAAGCACGGATTATCTGCTTCTTTTCCATCTCTTCGTTTTTCAAAGACAATGATGTTTCGCCGGACAATATGGGTGCTTCAAACTCCAGTTTGTCAGCCGTTATCGTATCCCCGTCGGTAAACAGCACCGCCGAGCGTACCGTACCTTTCAGTTCCCTCACATTGCCGCTCCACGGATGGACGAGCATCCGCTTTCTTGCTTCTGCATCAAAGCCTTTCACCTGTTTGCCGAACTCCTTGTTTGCAAGTTCACGGAAGAAGTCTGCGAGCGGCATAATGTCCTCACGACACTCACGCAATGGAGGTATGTTCAACGTGTATTCCTTAATCCGATGGAACAAGTCCTGACGGAAACGCTTTTCGGCTACTGCTGACTGCATTTCCTCGTTGGTAGCGGCGATGATGCGCACGTCTGCTGTCTTTTCCCTGTTGCCGCCTATGGGTCTGTACCGTTTGCTTTCCAATGCACGCAACATCATCTGTTGCACCTCTAACGGCAGGTTACCTATCTCGTCAAGGAACAGCGTACCGCCGTCGGCTTCCTCCCAATACCCTTTCCGTTTGGTGTCCGCACCCGTGAACGCCCCTTTCTCGTGTCCGAACAGGGCTGATGCGGCAAGTTCCTTCGACAGCAAGCCGCAGTCCACCGCGACAAAAGGCTTGCCTGCCCGTTTGCTCATTGTATGTATTTTCTCGGCAATGTGCTCCTTGCCTGTGCCGTTCTCGCCCAACACCAATACACCCATGTTTGTCGGTGCGACTAATCTTATCTTATGGTCTATCTCACGGAAAGCTACGCTCTGCCGCTCGTAAATGGGCGTTTCGTGCCGTTCCTTTCACGTAAGTTTTTCAGGAGCGGAGGCAGGCTCATTTCCAACAGGCCGTCGCCGTCAGGAAGGCGCATGTCGGCAAGCACGATGTCGTCCTCGCGCATCTTGGCGAACAGCTTGCGTGCCCCGTTGCAAGTGGAAGTGCTGACGGTTTGAAAGCCCTTGCTTTCCAACAGCCTGCATACATAGCCGGAAAAAGTAAGGTTGTCCTCCACGACGATTATCCTTTCCATCGTTCCATCTCCTTTCTTGCCAAGTCCACAATCAGTTTGCCTTGCGCCAATACCGCATCAACGGCTGCATTTACCTTGCTTTCCGATATATTTTCATTATGGATTGCTTTGTATAGTACCGTCAAAGGTTGTTCGGCTTTCATCAACATCCATGAGCTTCTAAGGTGGTGTATCCAGCCGTCCAACGCTTCCATGTCCTTTGTTTCCGCTGCCTTGCGTAATTCATCCATTTCTTTTTTCGTCTCCATTATCAGCCGTTCCAATGTGTGCCGCCTGTCGCCAAAGGCGAGCAAAGCCGAGAAATCGGGCTGTTGTCTATGCTCTTTATTGGCATATTGGGTTATCACGTTCAGCAGTTCAGCGATGGAAAACGGTTTGCCAAGCATGGCGGTGAAACCTGCCGATTGCAGTCCTTCTTCCGTAATGAAGCCTGCCGCCGTTGCAGCCACAATTGGAATTGTGCGTGAGTTGCCAATGTCGGACGTGCGTAAGAGCTCCAGTACCTCGTAACCGTTCATGTCCGGCATCTTCAAGTCGGTTATCAACAGGTCATAATCCTTGCCGCGCATTTTGTCTGTCAGTTCCCCAACACTTATGCAAGTGTCGCAACTTATGCCATTCTGTGCGCATATATCCCGTATCATGCCGAGCGTCACAAGGTCATTGTCTATCACCAATACGGAACTGTCGGATATAGACAAACCATTTGACGTTATCGGCAGATTAGTGTCAGTTTGGCTTTCTATTGCCATAGCCAGCGGCAGGCTGACGGTGAACTTGCTGCCCTTGCCCTTTTCGCTTTCCACCGATATACTCCCGTCCATCAGTTCCACAAGCTGTTTCACGATGGAAAGACCAAGCCCGAAACCGTCCTGCGTGGCGGCATTGCCCAACCGCTCGAAAGGCTTGAATATCAGTTTTTTTGTCCTTCACTGATGCCCGTACCCGTATCCTCCACCGTCAGCGTAAACACACCGTCCTTGCATTGGGTTCGTCAGCGTGATGGTGCCGTTTGTCCGTGAATTTGATGGCATTGGAAAGCAGGTTGCCGCCTATGCTCAAAATACGGTTCTTGTCGCCGTTCACTACTTTACTTGCGTGGTTGCGGACAATCAAGGTCAGATGCTTCGAATTTGCTTGCATGGCAAACTCCGTTTCGAGCGTGTCCGCTATCAAACTTAGTTTTGAAAGGTTTGGACAGGATTGTCACTTTCCTGTTGTCGAGCCTGAAATAGTCCAAGAGGCTGTTCAGCATGGATGCCATGCGTCCTGCCGATGCCTTTATTATTTTCGCATGGCGCATACGGCTATCCCTGTTGTCATCGTTCAGCAGAAGTTCGGCGTTGCCGCTGATGGCGGTCAAAGGTGTACGCAGTTCATGGCTTACATTCTGTATGAGGTTGCGCCGTAAGCGTATCAGTTCCTCATTCTTGGCATTGCTCTCCTGCAATTTGCCGATAAGTTCTTCACGTTTCCTTTTCTCGTCTGCATTACGCTTTAACTCCCTGTGAATTGTGAGATAGGATAGGAATAGCAGGATGATAGCTGCCGATATGGTAGCCGTGTATAAGCGCACGGATAAGTTTTGTGCTTCCGTTATTTTCTGTTCTCTCTGTTTGAAAGCAGACTGTGCCTGTATGTCAAGGCCGCTGACAAGGCGGTTCAGTTGTGTGTTCAATGTCCGGTTACGTGTGCGCAGGCTGTCGGCGTATGCGTCCATTTCTGCCGCCTGTTTCCGTTGCAGGGTAATCAGACTGTCGCTGAACTCGTGCAGTTCTTGGGCTGACGGAAGTACCTGCACTGTCTTTTTGCCGCCGAAGAAACCTGCGATGCCTTTTTTCTTTTGTTGTACGGTGCATACACGGGTTGCGCGCTTCGCCACTTCGGGCAGATAGTTTATCATAATACTATCTGTTTGCGTCTGCTTTCTAAGAACTTCCCAAATATGCAGTAAATGCGTTTCTTTGTCGGTCAACAGATAGCGCAGTGAATCTATTTGTTTGATACGAACATATTCCTTACAGCAGGGTTTCATAATTTGCAATAAACTGTCTGCTTGTTGTCGCATGGAATGATAGTGTTGATAATCAGAATTTTTCCACCCAATTATAGTTTCACCTGATATAGCAAGTTCTGTTATGAAACGGTGTACAATACCTATGCTTTTGCGAACATTGCGTATGTTGGTAGTTTCTGTTTCTATATTCTTCATTCGCTTCCGTTCATGTACCAATATAAAAGCCATGCTTATTCCGATGGCAAGCATGACTACATATCCAAACGCTATTTTTATCTGCAATTTTCGCTCAAACTTCATCTATAATATCAAGCTTCAAATCTTTAAAATAACCTCGAATGTAATAAGGATTTTATTTTTCATTAGAAGGACACTACTGTCCCGTTAAAAATGGGAATTGGTCTTTGAAATAATTGAAATATAGTCTTTTACAAGCATTTTTAAGGTGCGACGATTTGAATTTGCTAAATTGTAGTCTATAAGATAGACTGCATATGA
>ENA-OQDL01001660-OQDL01001660.1-human-gut-metagenome-genome-assembly--contig:-NODE-1660-length-10506-cov-2.785528_pt1 | contig 10506 bp, 24 predicted proteins | sample MGYA00242782_ERZ504609 | MGnify/ENA primary metagenome ERZ504609 (study PRJEB26092, sample SAMD00036320) | human gut metagenome | host: Homo sapiens | study: EMG produced TPA metagenomics assembly of... | reverse complement strand
TGCGTCGGGTCGGCATTAAGAACCAAATATTACGATGATCCGGAAGTAGAAGCTATTGCTAAGTATTTGTTTAAATTGGCAGATGATTTTGATGGAAATAACCGGATTCCCTGACTTAACTGACTATTTAGACGAGCGGTTAGGATACATGCAAGAAGAAATAGAAAAATTAAAAGCGGTAAATAAAGGCCGTGAAATGAGAAAGATTTTGTCTGAGATCGAATTTGCTTATAAAGCAGGTAAACAAGCGGTATTATTTGACCGCTCTCGGTGGATCAATGAATTTGGAAGCTCGAAGGGGGCTAAATAATGGCTACATTATACGAAATAAACGAAGCTATCCTGAATTGCGTTGAGGTAGAAGAAGGGACAATCGTAAATATCGAAACCGGCGAAGTCATCGACATCGCCGCACTCGACGCGCTCAACATGCAACGAGATGAAAAAATTCGGAACATTGCCTTGTGGTACAAGGATCTATTAAGCGACGCCGAGCAGATTAAGGCCGAAGAACAGGCCCTTAACCAGCGGCGGAAGCGGGCCGAAAACAAGGCTTTGCAACTCAAAAACTACTTGGCAAATGTTCTTGACGGACAAAAGGTAAAAGAATCTAAATTTGCCATTAGCTGGCGGAAATCACAGAGTGTAAACATTCTCGACGAACGGAAACTTCCGAAGTCATTCTTAGTCGAACAGGCTCCGAAAGTCGATAAAGCCGGTATCCGTAAAGCCTTGAAAGATGGGGCGACTGTTCCGGGGGCCGAACTCATCGATAGCGTTAACATTCAAATCAAATAGCGGGGTGACAAATAATGAAAAAATCAGATAGTATCACGGCCATTGCACCGGCGATGGCTGAGTTTCAAGCCGAAGTTAAGGACCCCGTAAAGGGCGCTAAAAATCCGTATTTCGATAGCCAGTATGTTGATCTTGGTAGCCTGCTTGATGCGACTAGGCCGGCACTCACGAAACACGGTTTGTCGATTATGCAATTCCCAACAGTCAACGAAAGGGCGGTAAGTATTACTACGCTGGTGATGCATAAGAGTGGGGAATGGATTGAGAGTGACCCGTTCACGCTCACCGCGGTAAAACCTGATCCACAGTCTATCGGATCAGCCGTAACGTATGGGCGCAGATACGCGTTATCTTCTATCCTTGGGATCGCTTGGGATGCGGACGATGATGGAAATATCGCGTCAAACCGAAATGAACAAGATAAAGGCGTACAAAAAACGGCACAAAAGGGAAATATTAGGCCGGTAAATAAAAAGACCGTACAGGCGAATGTAGAGCAAAAAAAGGCTAAGGTGACAGAAAATAAACAGGTTGAATCACCTCAGACTGTTAAAGACTACTATGATTTAACGGTTGAATGGGCCAAAAACAATCGGGCCGTTACCTTCATTGGCCCGCTGTTGCGCCAAAAATTCAACAAAGGGCGTTTCGAGGAATTAACACTCGTCGAAGCCAAGGCATTTTATGCCAACCTTGAAACGCTTGTTGCTGACGCTAAAAAGGCCGATGACGCCGCCTTGATGGACGGCGTAGGTTGATGCGCTGGACGACGAAGGGGGTGCAAGTCCTTCGGGGCATTGGGCTGCAAATCGTGGCCCCGGCCCCGAGGACTGAGGCCCTCAACGATATCGACGCGGAAACAGAGTACGTTGTAAGCATCGAAAAAATAAGCAAGCATAAAAAGCGGTCGTTGACGGCTAACGCCTATTGTTGGGCACTGTGCCAAAGGATCGCCGAAGCCCTATCAAGGGATGGCCAATATATCTCCAAAGAAGAGATATACCGGGAGGCGATACAGGACAGCCAGCCAATGCAACACATGTTGATCCAGTCCGTAGCCGTCGAAAAATTCGCCCGCACCTGGGGCGCGAATGGAATAGGCTTTCAGGCCGTGAAAATAGGGCCTAGCAAGGATCATGCCGGATATGAGTGGCTAGGGCTATATAGTGGCTCCTCGACATACAGCGTCGAGGAAATGAGCCGCTTAATAGATTGTCTTGTAGATAATGCTCATCAAATCGGCGTAGAAACGGAGCCGGATGAATATATAAATGCCTTGCTTGAAGATTGGAAGAAAAAAGATGAAAAGAGACTGGAAAAGATGGCGGGCCGTTAAAATGGCCGTAGCTCGTCGTGACGGCGGTTTATGCGTCTTGTGTGGCTGTAAGGCTAATGACGTACATCACGTTACCTTTAGGAGCCAGAGCGGCGCCGACAGCATTGATAATTGCGTATGTCTTTGCCGGGCTTGTCATGAGCTGGCACACGGTACCAATGCCAAAAAGATTCGGGAAAAGTTGCAAGAAATTTTACGGGAAGGGGCTTAAACAATGGCCAAAATGAAACGAAAGTTTAAGGGAATATGGATACCAGCCGAAATATGGTTGTCACAAAAAACTGACGCTTCAAGAAAAAATGTCTTATTGCTGAAATTGACTCATTTGATATGTTTTGGATGAGCAATAAGGGGATTGCGGAATTTCTAGGGGTAAGCAGCGAGAGAGCGCGAAAAGTGCTTATGCAGCTCAAAAATAAAGGGGTTATTGATGTACAGATAACGCGGGACCCCATACACCCAAAAAGTAGTCAGTAGAGTCATCACAATTAGAGACGACTTTCGCAAAAAATATTGCTAGTGACGACCATAGTATGGTTGAAAATGACCAGACCCCTCTGGTTAGAAATGACCAGACCCCTCTGGTTGAAAATGACCGCCCCCTCTGGTCAAAAACGACCAGTATAGAACAAAGTATAGAGAACAAAGTAATAGATAACAAATTAATAGAGATAGAGAGGGGGCAAGCCCCTAAACACCGCAAAAACCTTCCAGGCCCCGTCATTGGCTGAGGTACAAGCCTACTGCCAAGAGCGCGGGAACGGTATAGATCCTGAAAGATTCATTGACTTTTATGCCTCTAAGGGGTGGATGGTAGGCAAAAATAAAATGAAAGATTGGCGGGCCGCTGTTCGCAACTGGGAACGTCGAGATCGGGAGCAACCGAGACAGACACGAAACCTTAGCCGTTCCGAACGCCAACGACTGGAAGATGCCGAACTCGAAAGGATGTGTAGAGAATATGACAGCGGAAACAGCCAAAAAAATATTGATGATTTTCCGAGGAAGTTACCCGTCTGACAGCTGGAAGCTGGATGGGGATAACGCAAAAATGTTCGTTGCGGCTATGATTGCCAGCTTGGGCGATATCCAGATCGCCTTGTGTTGAGGGCTGCGGAAAAGGCTATTGAATCATCGCCCGGGAAAATTCCAAGTGTCCCATTGATGAGACAAATTATCAAGCAGGATATAAACACAATACAAGAGTATCGCGCCTTGCCGGAACCGCCTATTGACGAAGAGGGTAGGCAACGAATTAAAGACAAAATTGAATCTGTTCAAACCCGTTGGAAAGCGGTGAAAGAACGTACAAAAACTACTAAAAAGGATATAGACGACTTGCCGCGGGATATTGTGGAGTTTGCGCGACGGGTATTCCCTAATATGGACGATGACACCATCGTACGGAATGAAGATGTGTTTGCGGATGGGAAGCGGTCCATGATGCGGATGGGAGAAAATAAGCTGCGGCTTTCGTATGAGCCTGAAACGGGGCTTGTTGACCTTGTAGTTATACATAAGTAGGAGGGACAGACATGAATTATATCACGGTAATTGGAAACGTTGGAAAGGACGTTGAAACAAGATACACAAAGACTGGTAAGGCCGTCGTATTATTTAGCGTGGCCGACAATAAGAAAAAGCCCGGAACAAGCGGAAATAATCGTGATGACTGGGACGCGCAATGGTGGCGCGTTGTGGTGTGGGAGGACCTCGCCGAAGCGGTCGCGCAGGAAATCCATAAAGGCGTGCGCGTGGAGGTTACAGGCCGCGCCAACATCCGAAATTATACGGCGAAAAATGGAGAAGAAAAGACTATTGTAGAAATTACTGCCAATAGAGTATCGAAGGCCATTAAGCCTACCAAAGGCGATAACGGCTTTGAAGCTATGGGCGAGCCGGTAACTGATGAAACGGAAATTCCGTTCTAAAGGGGGCAGTAAAATGAAACAATCAATTATATATGAAAAGGCTTTTGAAGAGGTTTCAAAATATAGAAAAAGCGGTGAAAGTATTGCTGACATGGTTAATCGTGAACCCAACCTACCAATATATGCGATGGTAGATACTGACGTTGTAGCGGGAGACGATTATAGCAGCTGGTGCGGGGAATTTCGCAAGGCCGAGTTTGACGGACTGTATTACGGGAGAGAAAAGACATGGAGATATAGCGAGGTAATTAAGTATGGAACGAGATTAAGAGAATTTTTTAAACAAGAAGCCCCTGATTCACATATTGACCTCGCAAATAAATTGGGGAATACGGAAGAAATTACTGCATTCATGCGATGGTGGGTAGATTCTCTTAATTGGACAAAATGCATTTTGCTGTATATTGGGACGCCAGATAGCTTGTAAGGAGGGCGAAAAATGAAACTAGAATTTAAGGTTGATTACGCTTACTGCGAGCCAGAGTTTTTTAGAATCAACGGCATTGATGCCGATTACAATGATTTCGGCGAAAAACATGATTGGAGGCCAGATGAGTCCGAGCCGTATGGCTGCGGAGAGATGCGGTTTACATCATTCCGTCCGCGGAAAGATGTATTGGATAAGTACAACATCGGGTTTGCCGAGTATTACCAAATTTGTGAAAAATTGATAGACGAATTGAGTTTCGGCCACTGCGGATGGTGCATTTAGGAGGCGTAAAAACATGGAAAAACTGGGAAAATGGCTATACATGTTAAGTAAAGAAGACACCTATTACGAAAGTGATCTATACGATACGGAAGCGGAAGCCTTACAGGCCGGACTTGAAAAAGCTATTGATCTAGGAGGGTATAAAAAAATATCTATTGCCCAGATGGTTATTTTTGACCCTGAATTTGACATTGCCGAAAAACTTATTGACGATTTACAGGCCAAAGCCGATGACTATTTCGGCGAAAATAGCGATGGGTATTTAGAGGGAGTATCAAACGAGGCTTTATTCGATCTTGACGACCTGATTGCCGAGGCCTTCCACGAATGGCTTGAAATGCACCCGAAATATAACAAAGAAGTGTATCGATTGACGAATGAAAACGAATATGAATTCGCTGTCGGAAGGGAGGTCGGAAACGGGCATGAATATGGTTACAGCAGAGAAGACAATGTTCGGTAACTATAAGCCAGTTTTACACTGTATATTCGATGGAGTTGAAACTTGTATTTTCAAATTTTCTAATGGGTGTGAGGTTATCGTTGTTCGCGGGCCTCATACCTGCGGCGGGAAGTTGGGACTGTGGGAAGTGTCAATTTTTTCGCATGGAATTGCTTGCGAATTAAGTTGTGATAGTCCGGTTAAAGCTGACGTTGTAGGAGGATTGGCCGAATACGAGGTCGTTAAATTCTTGAAACTTGCTGAAAAAAATCAAGTGGAAAATGAATATAAGGAGGTTAAATAATATGCAAAAAATCATTAATCTTACTCCACATGAAATAAATATTTACGATGAAAATAACCGTCATGTTATGGACATCAAGTTGTCAGGGTTGCCGATTCCGAGATGCCAACAAAAACAAAGTATTGCTGGCTTTATTGGTGACGTTACTATTACTCGTCAGTATTTCGGAGTAGTAGAAAATCTTCCAGAGCGGGAAGAGGAAACTTTTTATATCGTTTCTAGAATGGTGGCTGACGCACTTCCGGGGCGAGGGGATTTGCTTGTTCCTGGGCCGCTTATCCGAGATGAAAAAGGAAATCCTTATGGTTGTAAGGGCCTGTCGGTTGTAGGCCTTTTGGATCCATTACCGCCTGATTTTGGGAAATATAAGCCCGATGAGTCATATATTTCCAGTACTACCGGGAATGAAACCAACATTTTCCATTTTGGAAATGGTTACGGAGCTAGCGTTGTCCGAGGGGAACATACTTATGGAGGGGATGCAGGTTTCTGGGAAGTGGCCGTTTTGCGTGGCGATGAGGTGTGCAGTAAGACCCCGATTACCGATGATGTCATCGGATGGTTAACTGATCGTGAAGTCGTCGAAATCTTATCTATGATTGAGGCGTTAAAATGATAAAAATATTGGAATTATTCGGTGGAATTGGTAGCCCCAGAATAGCACTAAGAAACATCGGTATACCTGTAAAAAGTATTGATTACGTGGAAATCGATGAAAAGGCCGTAAGATCGTACAATGCTATGTTTAGCGGCGACCTTACCTATAAGGCCCAGGACGTTCGCGGCTGGGATCTCAAGCCCGACGTCTTGATTCATGGCTCGCCGTGCCAAGACTTTTCGATTGCCGGGAAGCAGAAAGGCGCCGACCCGGAAGCGAAACTCGGTCGTCCCTTATGTGGGAGACGGTGAATATCATCAAGAATATGGGCGTGTGGAAGCCTAGAATTGTTATCTGGGAAAACGTTAAAAACGTCTTATCCAGATACATGGTTAGAAACTATCAGCAATATGTATTAGCCCTTGACCGTATGGGATATACAAGCTCGTATGCAGTACTTAATTCTATGGACTTCGGCTTACCTCAGAAGCGGGAACGGGTTTTCACGGTGTCTATGCTAGGAAGTAAGCAATTCGACTTTTCACGGATTGAACGGCGGAAAATGCGAAGCATCAATGAATTTTTAGAAGTTGGCGAGGTTGATGATTATTATACAGTAACAGCTCCGTCGATGCTGCGGGCAATTGGCAACAAGAAAGGTGTACGGCGGTTGCCGATAATTAAGGATTTCTGTTACACAATAACGGAACGTCCTGATCGCGCACCGGGAAGCGGATGTCTGCCTATCGGTAACGGTAAATACCGCTATCTTACGGAAAGAGAATGTTGGAAGCTACAAGGCTACAGCGACGAAGATTTTAATGCAGCTGCGGCGGTTAATTCGAGGCGGACGCTGTACCGCCAGGCGGGTAATAGTATCCCGGTAACTATTTTTGAAAGTATGTTTCAATCAATGTTATAGGAGGGGAAAATGGATGACGTCAGAAGATTGTAGACGAGCAAGTAGATTAATTAGGAAGTTACAAAAAATACATTGCCTAAACAATCCGCGATGCTTAGGATGCCCGGCAAATACATCGCGGGGAATAGACACACCTGTATGTGCGCTGGAAGTAGCCGACACGGTTATTCGCGACGAGGAAGAAATCGCACTTGATCTTGAAATTTACATGTGGGAAAAACGTGTGCTTTCAATCCCGGACCCGTTAATTTTGCGGGTATTTGATTTTTTGGAAAATAAATTAAGAAAAACTAAAAATATTAAGGAGTGGTTTAAGTGATTCCAGAAAAAATAAAATATAGAGCATGGCACAAAGAGAAGAAAATTATGTTTCAGATATCTGAAATTGACTTGAGAAAGAAACGGATAAAAGGTCGGGCCAATAATGAAGTTATTTCGTCACGATTTGATGAAGTAGATATTATGATGGGCGCCAATATTGAAGACAGTAACGGTGAAGAAGTATACGAAGGCGATATCTTGATGGCCGTTGCAGATGATGAAATGAAGTCTATTTTAGGGTATCTCGGTCGCCTTGAACACGTATATTTTGAAGTTAAGTATGACGACCATCAGTTATATTGCTATAATCGCTGGAAAAAAATTGCTGGCTGTCACTAGAAGATGTATTTGATTGCCGGACCGTCAAAGTGCTTGGTAATAAATACAGCTACGCAACGTTTTGGGATGAAAATTATAAATTGTTGCGTCAAATCTATATAGATGACAATGAGAACGTTGTTTTTGTGGATTAAGGAGTGATAACGATATTATGAATTTAGGCTATTACGGAACCTACTATTATATTGAGTGTGACGGGAGAATTTTAGAACGAGAATGGCAAGACATGGCGATGGATTGGCAAAACGATGCAATGGGGAATATGTTCATTTCACGGGGTTCTGCTATTCCAGAGGTCGCACGGATGATGAAGAAATATAAGCGCATCAAAGAATATATCATTAAGGGGGCCGATGAATGACGACGTGGGTAATAGACGGCCAGCCGAGGACGAAAAAAGAACTCGATGATGCGGACGGCGCACGGGCTGATACAAGGGAAAACGTACCGTGAATACGAGAAAGCCGCATTATGGCAACTACAGGGGCAAAAAGCGAAAAAGCATTTCGGCCCGGAAGATAGGATAGAAACGGGAGCGCGGTTACAAGTAAGGTATTGGCTGCAAAAACCGCAAGGGATTCCCTGACCTGTTGGGGCTGTTGCAAGCGACGGCGGACATCCTCGAAAAAGCCGGGATCATCGAGAATGACAGCTTTTCGTGATTTGACGGGAGCTTAATTGCTGGATTGATCCTGATTGGCCACGTGCTGAAATCAATATTTACGAGGTCGATAATTTACATCATCCGTGTTATAGCGTCAATCCGAAGCTTAACAAACGAGTTAAAGCGAAGAAGGTGACGAAATGAAGTTGGCACGGCATATTGTATGGCGATTCATATTAATTTATTGCGTGATCTTTTGGATTGCGATTACGTGGGGACTAATTTACATCATGAAGTGAGGCGGTAATGTGGGGACGGTAGTTATTAGTTATATGGACGAGGCGACAAGGGAGCGACTGAGACGGGAACGGGATGATAACCGAAGTAAGTACCCATGGAGGTATAACAAGGAGGAAGCGCGGAAAATTAATCAGTATTTCTGTGGTAAGGCCGCGGGACTCAAGGCGAAAGGGGCCAGAGCCAATTCTAAAAAACAGTGCGGAGGGTGGTAAGGTATGGGGCGGAAAAATAAGAACGGATTCCGACCCAATAACACGCCACTACATATAGAAATAGAGAATAGGCCAGAAAGACGGGGAAGCTGTTGCGCGTACTGCGGGCGGCCTCTCCGTCGTGGTTTGTGGTATTGGGTCGTAGATGAATACGGCCAGCGCGTTAAAAAGTGCATCGATGAACGAGGATGCAGAGAGCTTCGGAAGGAGGCGGCCGAAGAATCTTATCAAGCGGCCGTGAAGAATAATACGGCGTCGAAGAATGTATATTGGCTAAAGGGGGAAAGTGACCATGAACGAGCGGATTGAACGAACGAAAAAAGTATTATTACGATATGAGCGGATGCAAGCGTTTCTGAAAACGGCAAAAGCCGACATCGCGGATTATAAAGCAATGCTGGGGGAAAACCCAGGGGCAAAAACGCCCGGCTATGGGGTATGTAGCGGTGGCGGAAGCGGGAACATGAGCGAGGAAGAACGAGCCTTATATATTAATGAAGAAACGCGCAAAAAGATGGACAGCTTGCGTTCAGAGGTTGCGAGGGTTGAATTCACGACTAAGAGGGTAGACAGGGCGTTAGGATGCCTTGAACGGGCGGACAGAGCCGTTTTAGAAGCGCGTTATGTATACCGCTATACTTGGGATATGACAGGACGGCACGCGCAGATGAGCGTAGCATGGTGCCGTAAGCGGTTGCCGGATGCTTTGGCCTTATTAGCTGATATCTTATTCGGGCCTGGAGATATCCCAATACCGGTAGATTTATTTGCGATTTAACCATTAAGCCAATATATTTATTCATCCACAACGTAATCACAACGTGTGGATAAAGCCGCGAGCGTAGCACATTTATAGCATATTTGTAGCAACTTTATAGCAGATAACTATGGTATAATCATAGCATAGGAGATGGGGCAAGACGGGGTACTACAGAGGGCGCCCCTGCATGATGCTCGCCTGCCCATCTCTACAATGTGTATCTGTTGGTGCGCGATATGGTTAGCGGCTATAGTGCGTATTTGTGGGTGCATATTATGGGTGTAACGGGCAAACACAGTAGTGCGGCACGATTTCTTGCGCTGAGTAGTCGAGGCCGCGCCCGTAATACTCGTATCAGCATAATAATGGAGCTGTCACTTTGGGTGGCGGCGTTTTTTTATTGGAGGTGTTTCCGTGAATATAGTCGAGAAAGATGTCAACGAATTGATCCCGTACGAAAATAATCCGCGTATGAACGATAATGCCGTGAAACAGGTTGCTGAGAGCATCAAGGCTTATGGCTTCAAGGTGCCAATCGTGATTGATGGCGACGGGGTTATTGTATGCGGCCATACGAGATTGAGAGCCGCGAAAGCAGCATGCTACCCATGAACGGTGCCTTGTGTGGTAGCTGACGACTTAACACCGGAGCAGGTGCGGGCTTTTCGGCTGGCTGACAACAAGACGTCTGACTTTTCCATTTGGGACAATAAGAAGCTGTGCGAAGAGCTGGATGCGATTGGCGATGACTTATTCACGGGCTTTGAAAATAGTGATTTTTTGACGACGTGAAGAGCATGGCGGACGTATCTGAGCTTGACGAGGCCGAACGTGACGTAGTGGATAATAACGAGATCGGCGTTGAGTATAAGCTCGTGTTTAGAACGGAGGACAAAGAATTGTTGGACACGGTACGTCAGTTCATAG
>ENA-OQDL01001658-OQDL01001658.1-human-gut-metagenome-genome-assembly--contig:-NODE-1658-length-10526-cov-2.380037_pt1 | contig 10526 bp, 12 predicted proteins | sample MGYA00242782_ERZ504609 | MGnify/ENA primary metagenome ERZ504609 (study PRJEB26092, sample SAMD00036320) | human gut metagenome | host: Homo sapiens | study: EMG produced TPA metagenomics assembly of... | reverse complement strand
TAACCCATCACCTCATCCAGATACAGGCATCGGAAATATCCGTCCTCCGTTATGACAAACAAGTTCAAAGTCCTTTAATGAGATGCTGCAGATCTTCCACTGTAGCCCCCCATTGTTCAGCCAACAAATCCAGTTCGTTAAAATCGTGTTTGTATTCCTGTTGCCTTCGCAGGAACAATATCATTTGAATATATAATCCTATTCCCATGCATTTCATTTCGGCATTCAGCTTCATCATTTTGTAATCCGACATCAAGCTGCAATTCAGCCGGATAAACTGTTCGGTGTAATCCATTCCTTTGGTTTATTATATAGATGACAAAGTTACGAAAAAAATGTGAAACACAGAAAGATATAGTGATAGAATTGAGTTACAATAGTGTCGGTTGAACTGCCGATTATTCGTAAAGCCATTACAATCCCCGCCGAAACCAAATCCTGCCACCGCTACGTTACTTGTTCGTAACCATGCCCGAAAATAATAGTTACCCCATGGATTAAAAAAATCGTCACTGATGAAAAATCTTTATCCTCGACACCAAACGCTACAAAAAGGAATAAAATACAGAATCTTTAAAAACTTGTTATTCGCTATTCTCGATAAAAGCAGTACTTTTGTCCTCATTAATTAATTCACAAATTGAATGATCGCAAAAAAATCAGTCATAAAAGATATTAAGCTCGCCGATTTCCCCGAAGGAAATTGACGAGCAAAACAACATAAAAGTGTACGGAGAGACCAGTTGGGAAAATCAATTGGCTGTACTCAGCCATTATCTGCATAACAACGACTGCATCGAAAGCAAAGAAAGTAAGTGGGAAGTGATATACGCCATCCGTGAGTTTTTAGAGCAGAAAAAAGAGAGCAAGAAAGAAGAAATAACGGATGAATATGTGACCAAAGTCGCAGAAGATCCTACCGCATACGGTCTGTTCTCGGATTTCTTCAACGTACCATTTCCTGATCCTAAAAAACCAAAATTCACTTTCATCGACCTATTTGCCGGAATGGGAGGTTTCCGCCTAGCCATGCAGGTTATCGCGTGAATTCTGTTCGTGCCACTCAGTTCCGGCAGTGGTGTACGTTTGTACTCCGTCAGTTTGCCATCCGTGGATATGTACTTGATCATAAGCGAATGGAGAACGGGGCTTTCTTAGGTATAGATTACTTTGAACATTTGCTTGCCGAAATAAGGGAGATAAGGCTGAGTGAGCGTCGCTTTTTATCAGAAACTGACCGATATTTATGCTACGGCTATAGACTATAACAAAGATGCTCCGACAACCCGTCTTTTCTTCAAGAAGGTACAGAACAAAATGCACTATGCTGTGCATGGGCATACTGCTGCGGAGTTGATAGTCGAACGAGCCGATGCGAATAAGGAACACATGGGATTGACCACTTGGGAAAACGCTCCGAATGGAAAAATTGTCAAAACAGATGTGTCTGTAGCAAAGAACTATTTGCGAGAAAAAGAATTAGAAGAAATGGGTAGGATAGATCAATGCGTCGCTTGATATGGCAGAAAGTATGGCTATGCGTCATATACCTATGACAATGGAAGATTGGGCAAAGCAAATAGACAAATTCATTAATTTATTTGAGAGCCCGATATTACAGGATAGCGGAAAGGTTTCTGCCGAATATGCCAAAGAGTTTGCTGAATCAGAGTTTGAAAAGTACAGGATCATTCAAGACCGTCTTTTTCAATCTGACTTTGATAGATTTGAAGATAATAGTCTTCCTGCATTGGATATTGAATAATTATAATGTCATTTTGAGATTGGCAAAATCGCCTTTGGGATATGGCAGATTCATGTCGTTAAATTGGCAAGTGTTCGGACAATAGATTCTGTGTTCATCATCTAGTATCTGCATTTATGGTGACCGATGTTACTCCAGTATACCACTTAAAAGCAAGAAAAGAGTTCACATAAGAGTTCATAAAAGAACCAGTAGGGTTCATAAAAGAGTTCGTAAAAGCACTCTTGAACCGAACTTGTCCGTACCGATTATCAAGAAGAGTCTATTGAGAGATATTACGTACCTAACCAAATATGAAGGTGCGTTGGAGAGGCAAACGCACTCCAAAAGCCAAAATTAAGCCAAATCCTGCTTGCTGGGGGATTGGCAGATTCTCACGAGCGATTTATCGCTTGGGGTATTGAGTTACCCTAACTCAATAGAGGTCGTATAATGGGCAAGCCCAGGGCGCAATTAAGTGTGCAAATTTCGCTTTTTGTCGAGAAAGACGAGGAAGAGGCTGGCGAAAAGAAAAAGTGCTTAAATAACGCTATTTTTCATCCAATCAGCTTGCTGGAAAATTGGCATTCTCAAACGGCCGATTGGTCGCTTGGGGTATTAGGCTCCCCATACAAGATAATGTCTGTACAACGGGCAAGCCCGTGGCTTAAAAAAGATGTGCTTTGAAGTAAAATGTTTGATATTTATGGCTTTGATTGACTGTCAAAGACGATTTAGAGAGAACAATTTTCGTATAAATGTGTATTTATATGGCAACTTAAATGGCATTAATGTCACATTTGGTGTTACAGTAGTGCCAATTCAGAACTTCTAAATTGTATCAGAACATTTAGCCAACAGAGAAAGTGAGCAAAAGGCTGAAATTAGTTTGGCATTTGGCATATCGTTTTGCCGGTACTCGAATATGAATTGTTCCAGCAGGTTTGCCGAAATATAACAGAGGCTCATATTGAAAAACAGCGAAAACAGAAATTATTGACAAAGTAAAGTGTCATTTTATATACCAATACAAAGATTGCTGTTTTGTCATAACCTTAATTGTACAGGCGGCAAAATCTATAAATGGCAGAAGAGGAACACTCTTTCCATACTGATTGCCATAACCTATTCCAAAGGAATTATCCACAAGGGCGTTGGTAAATAAAATGGCAACGACCAGTTTCGAGAATTTATCATGAAACCAGTCGTTGCGCTTAAACTTTAACATACATCCAATACACGCTTTTAGATAAGTCAAGTGGAGAGTCAATAGTGGTAATCCGGCATGAACCGATAAATGCCACGGCTTTCCTGAACCACCATCCGTTTGTTCGTGAGAAACTGAATTATCTTCACAATCTTGTTGTGATTAAATTTCGTTCCTGCCAGTTCGTAGGCTGTGGTCAGTTCTTCTTCCAAAGCCTTATATCCCGAAATCGTCTCTTTTCCGTCAAAAGCCAATTCAAGAGCTTTGCGATGGATGGCTTCATGGATGTCTTTATAAGGGGAGAACGGTTCCAGTTTGGGACGACCTACGCTCTTTTTTGTCGGCACATAGTCCGGCAGAAGTTCGGGAAGTGATTGGGCATTGATGCAGAAGGCGAATGGCAGGAAGTCCTTTGAACGGGTATGCACACTTTCCACTTTGCTGATGTTACTGTCGTCCTTGTCCTTCTCAATATGGATGACCGTTTCCGCTTTGTTGTTGATTTCCGTGCCAATGTGTCCACGGGCGTTTTCATCGCTTTTGTTCTGATGAAGGATGGTGTGAAGATGAATCTGGTATTCGTCAGTCCACTGCATGAGTTTGGAGATTACGCACGTGGCTTCGCTCGGAGAATTAATGTCATAGACCAAGTCGCGGATTCCGTCAATCACCACGAAACCGAGACCCTCAATCTGACTGATTGCATCATCTATGATAGCCAAACGCTCCTTGGGGTTGAACTTGCGTAGTGCGAGAAAATAGAAACGGTCGCAATCCTCATTAGTCGGCAACTCTGCCAGTTTCATGATACGATGCATCACAATCATACAATGGTTCTGACTCTGTTCGGTGTCAATATAAAGGATGCGGTTCTTTCTATCGGGAAAATCTGTTGTGTAGTTAAGAACTTCCTTCCCTGACAAAGCTGCTGCCACCATAGCTGACACATTGAAAGTCTTTTTGCTTTTAGCTTTGCCTATGGATGCACTGAAATTTCCCAATGTCCCGATAGGTACTCCGCCTATTTTCAGAACTTCCGGCTCCTGTTCGTACTCCTTTTCCAAACTGAGCATGGTATCTTGCCATCTTGTAGCGACCTGAGCAAGATCTTCAATGGGTGCTACCGTTTCCATACTCACCAGCTTTTAGGATTGGCTTTGCGACGTGTAGTTGCAAGCATTCGGGCGTGTTCTTCCTCTATGCTTATAGGCGATTCTCCTTTTCTGCCGCTTTCCAACCATTTGTCCAATTCATCACGATAGACAAACAAGTGTTTTCCTTGTTTGATGATTGGAATACCACCATGCTTGGCTTTGTAATAAAAGGATGATTTCGAGATACCTAAATATTCGCAGACTTCATCAACGGTCATTGGAACATGGGTGTCTTTTTTTACCTCGTTATGCTGCTGATGAAGTTTTTCTGTCAGCAGATTTTCCATACTTGAGATTCTCTCGCAGAGTTCGCCTACCACTTCCGGTAGGTCATTGAAGGTCAGTTTGTCTTTTTGCATATATAACATTGTTTTTGTTAAAACATGCTGCAAAACCAACACAATGATGTAATGCTGACAACTATCAGAAGGCAATAATATTTCAGTCTGTGTTGAAATAATCCTAATCGGTTGAATTTGCTTTTTATTCTTGGGCTTCTTTCATACATTTGAAGTGATAATCTCCGGTTTTAGGAATATCAAGGGCTATTTTGCAAAACTCCGCATGTCCGGAGATTTTTAGCCAGATATTTAATCGAAGCATCTTTTAGTTCATGTGGGAATATAGTATGTATGAATGTTGCTCTATCTATAAGAGAAATGCCCAATCTCTCTCCGATGTTCCATACGAAATGCATCAGATCAATAGAACGGAGGGAATTATCTACTTTTGAACGGATTGGCTTGTATAAATCAAACTGTCCGTGCGCAAAATACTCTATGTTTTCATGCAGAATTTCAAGATCTTCTTTTGAGAGAAATTCCGTCATTACAAATGTGGTATCACTAGTGTCCACTAAAAATTTTTTTGGTCACTAGTCGGTTAAAAATTAAATAAATTTCGATTCACTTGAATCATTTAGCTCTTTGATATTTTTGAAATTCGATTTGTCGAACAAATCTCTAAGATGAGTTTTATCGGTTAGCGAGATGCCGAGTATTTGCAAGGTTTCGTAGATGCTTCGCTCTAACTTCATATCGTGTTGTACTATCGCCACAAGGCAGTAAGTAATTATGGCACAATATATTTGTATGCGTACAGCATTCTCCGAAGTTCCCCAAAACCTCTTTATCTTAAGGTGTTGTTTAATCCATTTGAAAAACAGCTCCACACTCCATCTATTTCGGTATAACCGAGAAATCAGCTCAGCCGAAGCGTCAAGATTGTTCGTCAGGAAAATGTATCGTGTGCCACTTTCGGGGTCTTCAACAATGAGCTTTCTAAGTTCATCGGGGTAATCCTTGGAACTTTTATAAACCGTAAAACATCCGATGACATCAGAAATGACACCTTCAGGCAATCTTCGCTTCCACGTTTTGGGCTTGATGCGTACATTGGTTTTGGCTCGTACAACGAAGAAAGCACCTATGCGGTCTATCGTATACAAGTTGCCAAAATCGTTGTAACCACGGTCAAATATATAATGCGCACCACGTTCATAAGGAATCACAGACATCGCTTTTGTATCGTGAATATTAGCAGGAGTAATATGCACAAATGCAGGAACTTCCGCTTCCACATCGTAGAGCGTATGCATCTTGATTCCGCCTTTATGCTTGCGGAATTTAGCCCACTCGAACACTGACAGACAAAGGTCAATCGTGGTGGAATCAAAAGCATAGACATGACCGTCAAGCTCAAAGATTCTTTCGATTCTACGCTTGCGCGCTTCGGCTATCATGAAGGTTGCATATTCCTGGAAGATGCGATAGTCACGTTGCTCGTTAGCCTTGCTAAGATTGCTTCGTGTTACGGACTTGCCGATTCCCAGATGATAGAGTTTTCCGGTGTGAGCCTCCAGTGACACGATGAGGTCTCTTAAACTCTCACGGTTGGAAAGTTGACCGAACATCATCGTAAGCAACTGATTCCAACAGGTATAGCTTTTAATGTATTTGTTGCCTTCATACTTCTTGACGATACGCAAGAACTTGAACTCATCAAGAAATGTGACTAATTGAGAAAAAACATATTTGTCTTTATTCATAACAGTCTGATTCAGACTGCAAAAGTAATTTCAAATCGTTGCGCACCAAATACCATTACAACAAACTGAATTTCAACAATTTCAAAGAACGACTATGATTTTTTAGTGGACACTAATGATGTGGTATATTCATGAATGACACGCTTAATGTCTGCCTGCCTTTCGGCTTTTTTACGTTCAATTTCGGCGATACGCACTTCATAATTATCCATATAATCATGTTTTACAACTAAGTTTTCCGGATTTATATCCTTGTCCTTTGGGCACTCCGGATTAATCTCCTTAATTTGTTCGGGTAGAGGTCTTACTTGCTTGCCAAAAGACAAACCCAATTCATTCTTTGTAATGAATCGGAAAAAGAAACGCTGAAGTACTCCACAGGCGAGTATCATTGCCGTGATATATAAAATAGCTGGAGTGGAATACTCCATCAGGTTGATATGGCAATTGAGATATAAATAGGAGTCTGTTGCCCAGTAAAGAATGACACTTGCTGAAAGTATGAAACTGGTTCTTTGAGGAGAGATTTTAATACTATTCGTCATAAACTGATACTATTTGAGTTTTACAATAAGACAAATGTATATGCAGATTTCCAAATAGTTGCAGTTTGCGATGGATAATCGTTTAGAATTTAAGAAAAAATATGCTCAGAATATGATTTGATGCAAAATATCATACTCTGAGCGATAAAGACGGGATTATTTGGACTTTAATTCTTACTTGCGGATTAAAGAGATTCTGTTGCTGGCTTCACGCTTGTTGCTGTCCACAACTTTCATGTACCGTTGTGTCGTGGTAATACTTTTATGTGCCATGTTACTTTGAATGGTACGTATATCTGTGCCGGCTGCTCCTTGAAGTGTTGCGTATGTTCTTCGGTAGGAGTGGAAAGTGATATTCTTGGTAATACCGGCTTCGCGAATCCACTCTTTCATGGGTTGCTGTGTCCAACTTCGTTTCAATCCTTTAAATACTAATCCGTTTTTTTCCGGAGAATAGCCGATTAATTGCAGGGCTTCGTCGCTGATTGGAATGATGTCCTCTGTTTTGGTCTTTTGGGTAATTGTATGGACACATTTCCCTCCGGCTGCAAAGTCAACGATTTCATGCCATTGTAACGATAGTATATCGCTGATTCTGAGACTAGTCAAACATGAAAACAATGCTGCTGTCTTCAGAATCGGCTTTTTGCAAGGTGTCTCAGCCAATTTGTAAAGTTCTTCCACACTTAGATAGTCTTTTGGAGTATCTTCTGTTTCGATTTTATCCAAAAAGTCATTGATATTGGTTTTGATTAGCCGATTGCGATAAAGGATTTTCAAAAGTCCCCTGAATGTTGACCAATAGCCGGAAGCAGAGTTCTTTGAAATGCGACCGTCACGCCTGAGTTGCTTGGCATTTAGCAGATACTCCCGGAACTTATTACAAAGGTCAATATCAATTTCTTCAAAAGTACATTTGCCATGAACGAAGTTGTAGAAATGGTGGTACACAAATTCCCACTTTTGGTCATGCTTGCGAAGTTGCTTGCGATAGTATTCCAGAAAATCCGCTTTGAGTTTGTGCCTGTCAAAGAAATCATACCTGTCATTTACGATAGATTCAAAGCGTCGACATCGGATGGCTTCTGCCTTTTCCGACATAGTGGCATTGAAGTTGCGTTCGCGCTCATTCTTGGGATTGGCATAAATATAAATGTTCAATCCTTCGTGGCGGATGGTCTTCATTGTTTCCTGGTCACGATAGCCTGGATAATAATCCAGATAGTAAGAAAGCATCCCGTTTTTCAAAGGACGTGTTCTCAATGTTACTGTTTTACATTCTAACATGGTTACAATTATTATTAGTTTATACTTGATTTGCTGCAAATGTCCGTAATGACTTGACGCAGACAATGCTCATTTTTAGAATCATTTTCTGGTCTGCCTAAATTCAGACTTAGGCTTATTTTCTGACGCCCATTACATGATCAAATTCCACTTTCAGGAACCTGACGAAACGCCCTTTCTTCTCACGTTTGATTTCGTGGAACTGCAGAATGCCATAGACAGAATCCCGTGTGAGATTGTATCTCTTCATGGCTTCTTGCACGGTATAGTATTCCGAAGCATTATCTTCGGCAGTCTGCTTGGATAGGTCAAAATGTAGCTTCGAGTAGAATATCTGACCGTGTTCTTTCTTAGACGGGATGTTGTTGCGATAGACATGGGAGCGGATGGCAACCCGACTCATCCCATACTTTTGTTCTATCTCTTCGGGAGTGTACCATTCAGTCAGATCATTATCTGTCTTGTATTTGGCAAAAGCAGCATCAATGTGCTTTTTGCTGTAATAGTTGAACTGGCGGATACGGATTTTGGGGATATTGTTCTCTCTTGTATATGCCCAAATCCATTTTTGCGATACTTTGTACTTTTCGGAAATTTGCTCGGCAGTGTAGTACTCAGTTATATCAAGATCATCTTTTACTCTTCTTCGTTCATAGGGGCGTGTTTTGAGCATCAGTTCAATATCGGCTCTGCGAATGATTGACATCCTTGCACTGATTCTTGAAGCTCTCAACTTATCCTCTTTGACAAGCTTGTAAATGTATTGACGAGAAACGCCCATCAACTGTGCGGCTTGTGCAAAAGTAAAGTAGTCTTGATGGTCAAGTTTACTTTGACTTCTATCAAATCCTGTAACTCACGAAGTTCGAGTCTTCGTTCTCTCATACGGTGTTTGTAGCCTTGACTGGCACATTGGTGACTACAATAATTGGTGGTAGTTTTCTTCGCAATGAATGGCTTACCACACCATTTACAAATTCTTTTTACTTCCATGTTGTTTTTCTCCATATTTTTAGTGAAACCATATAGTTTTAATTTCGCTTTTTGTCTACCTATGTAAACCATTGTCAACACATGTTGTTGACTACCTCAGTGTGACATTGGGGACAAACCCCAATTTGTTTCGCGGTAGAAATACGGTAGAAAAATATGGTGAACAACACTATCCAATCGCTATGAACTGGATTTTGGGTAAATAAAAAAGTCGCTGAAATTCAGCGACTTCATTATAGTTGGTTCTAAATTCGTTGCGGTTAATTGCGATATATCATTTGCCGATAGCAAAAATCGTTGAAAGATATTTTGAAGCACCATATCATTCGTAACCTCCCCCGCTATGTCCGAAATGAAGAAGATACACTCTCGTATGTCTTGCGAAAGAAAATCCCCGGAAATCTGCGAATCAAGTCCGTTTTGTACTCTATGAATAGCTTCCAAAGCTTTGTTTAAAGCTTCGTAATGTCTTACGTTTGTCACAATAATATCATTCTGTGTCACTGTAGGCAAGTGTGCGGCATCAATAAGCATTTTTTGTAGCTCACTTGTATTCTTCCGTTGTTTGGCCGAGATGAAAATAGATTCCGTAGATTCTTTGGGGAAGTCTTTTAATAAAGATAATAAATTCTCTTTCTGTTTATCTTCAATCAAATCAGCCTTATTGAATACAACAATCAAATGTTTTCCTTCGCAACGTGGAATTATTTTCTCCGATAACTGTTCAATTTGAGAAGCGGCATTCACAGCATCTACCATCCAAAGAACAATCTCCGCCTGATCCAACTTCTGAAAAGTACGTTCAATACCCAAACTTTCAATCGTGTCATTGGTTTCCCGGATTCCGGCGGTATCAATGAACCGGAAAGTGATTCCTCCGATATTGACAGTATCTTCGATTACATCACGTGTTGTCCCGTGAATATCACTGACAATGGCTTTATCCTCATTCAATAATACATTCAGTAAAGTCGATTTTCCGGCATTTGTTTCACCGATGATAGCTACGGGAACACCATTCTTAATGGCGTTGCCGACACTAAATGAATGAGCCAACCGCGAAATGACCTGTTCAATTTCATCTGCCAGTTTCCTTAATGCCGAACGATCGGCAAATTCCACATCCTCTTCGCTGAAATCCAACTCCAATTCAATCATGGAAGTGAAATTCAACAACTTGTTGCGTAGATCTGTCAGCTCTTTACTGAATCCACCCCGCATCTGGCTCATAGCCAATCGGTGAGTGGCAGCAGATGAAGAAGCAATCAAGTCCGCCACAGCTTCTGCCTGACTTAAATCCATCTTTCCATTGAGGAAAGCACGTTGCGTATATTCTCCTGGCTTGGCCATGCGGCAACCGTTCTTAATAAGCAGCTGCATCACCTGTTGAAGAATATAAGTGGAACCATGACACGTGATTTCCGTGCTGTCTTTCTCCCCGTATATGAAATGAGGAGCACGGAAAAGGCTGACGAGCACTTCATCAATCATCTCATCTCCGTCATAAATACGTCCGAATGTCAAAGTATATGGTTTTTGTTCGCTTAAT
>ENA-OQDL01001656-OQDL01001656.1-human-gut-metagenome-genome-assembly--contig:-NODE-1656-length-10544-cov-2.843717_pt1 | contig 10544 bp, 13 predicted proteins | sample MGYA00242782_ERZ504609 | MGnify/ENA primary metagenome ERZ504609 (study PRJEB26092, sample SAMD00036320) | human gut metagenome | host: Homo sapiens | study: EMG produced TPA metagenomics assembly of... | reverse complement strand
GAGCGGGCCCTTCAGAAGGCGCGGCGCCGGGTCGTCATTAAAGAACGGGACTTTCGCCAATTGTGTCGGGATTTCCCCCAGGCTAAATTGTATGGCGGCAAATACAGTCACATTGGCTATGCCGTATTGGAGTGTGAATCATGGAAAAAGTAATTGCCATCATCGGTCCGACGGCAGTGGGAAAGACAGCCCTCAGCTTTTCCCTGGCCGATCACTACGGGACCGACCTCATTTCCGGCGATGCCTATCAAATTTATCGCCACATGGATATCGGCACGGCCAAGCCAACGGCCGACGAACTGTCCCGGTACCGCCATTATTTAATCGATATCGCCGACCCCGATGAGCCGTATTCGGCTGCTAAATTCTGCTGCATGGCAGGTGAGGCTATTACAAAAATCAATGGGGAAGGGAAGATACCCATCCTCGTCGGCGGTACGGGCCTTTACGTCCAGTCCCTCCTTGAAGGCTATGACTTTCAGGCCTCGCGGATGACGGAAGCCGATAAGCGGCGGGCTCAGGCCACATTAGCAGGTCTTGACGGGGAAGCTCTCAAAGCGTATATCCGGAAAGAAACGGATTGGGAGCCGCCGGACTGGCACGAACTCCTATCCAACACTCACCGCTTGACGCGATTGGTCAGCGCCATCGAGCAGGGCGAAGGAAAGTCTTCGTCCGCCAGGGAAAGGCTCATGACCTTGTCTATGATGCCTATGTCATCGGCCTTCGCCTGCCGCGGGAGGTCTTGTATACCCGCATTGAAGAACGGGTCGACGTCATGGTAAAAGAGGGCTGGATTGATGAAGTCCGAAACCTTCTCCATCTTGGCGTTTCTCCCGACAGCCAAGCCATGAAGGCCATCGGCTATCAGGAACTGGCCCGCTATGTACAGGGAACGATGCCTCTCGACGAGGCCGTCCGTCAGATCAAGGCCCGGACGCGGCATTTTGCCAAGCGTCAACTGACCTGGTTTAAGCGGATGCCCTATATTCACTGGTATGATAAGGATCACTATGATAACGAACAAGGATTGATAGCCGCCGTCTTGGAGGATATTGATTTTTAGCTTATAGATAGAAAGGAATCAACTACATTGTCTCTGGATTTAGAAGTATTACGAAAAGAAGCACTGGCACTCTGTGCCCCTCAGTTTGAACGCATTGATACCATTTGTCTGAAAAATACGGAAAAAGTATTGAAAGCCTATAAGGACGCGCAAATTTCTTCCTATCAGTTTGCCGGCACGTCGGGCTACGGCTACAGCGACATGGGCCGGGAAAAACTCGATGAAGTCTTTGCCCGGGTCTTCAAGGCGGAAAAAGCCTTGGTCCGGCCCCACTTCGTGTCGGGAACCCACGCCTTGGCGACGGTTTTACTGTCCCTCCTTCACACAGGTGATCTCATGATGAGCCTCATAGGCGCACCTTACGATACGATGCAGGGCGTCATCGGCTATGCCCGCCATACGCCTCACTCCTTGAAAGAAATCGGCGTCGCCTATGAAGAGGTACCTTTGAAGGACAATGCTTACGACCTTTCCGGTATTGAACAGCAGGTTGGCGAAAAGCAGCCGAAGCTGGTCCTAATCCAGCGCTCTCGCGGCTACAGCACGCGGGCGTCGCTCACCATTGAGACATTGAAAAAATTATCGCCGTCGTCCGGAAAGTCAGTCCGAAGACGATCTGCTTCGTCGATAATTGCTACGGTGAATTTGCAGCCGAACGAGAACCCATCGAAGCCGGTGCCGATATCATCGCCGGTTCGCTCATCAAGAATCCCGGCGGCGGCATTGCCCCGACGGGCGGTTATATCGCCGGCAAGGCCGAATTGGTCGAAGCGGCAGCCGACTACCTGACAGCGCCGGGACTCGGTGACGAACTCGGGTCCTATGCTGCCGGCTACCGCCTCTTCTTCCAGGGATTTTTTATGGCCCCTCACGTTACGGCTCAGGCCATTAAAGGGGCTGTATTTGCAGCTGCGGTCTTTGAAAAAATGGGCTTTCGCGTATCGCCGGCTGTTACGACGCCGCGCGTCGATTTGATTCAGACTATCTATTTAGAAAACGAGCAGAATATGTGCCTCTTTTGCCAGGGAATTCAGGGCTTTTCGCCTGTCGATGCCCATGTCACGCCCATTCCTGATGATATGCCGGGCTATGCCGACAAAATCATCATGGCAGCCGGCGACTTCGTTCAGGGCTCGTCTATTGAGCTGTCGGCCGACGGTCCCATTCGCGATCCCTACATGATCTACCTCCAAGGGGGCATCGTCTTTGAACACAACGTATTGGCTATTTTGAGCGCGGCCCAGTACATTGCCGAACATCGGGAAGGAGAGGCTCATGATTAAGGAAGTCCTGGTCGTCGAAGGAAGGTCTGACGTCGCCCGTATCCGGGCCAGTCACATCGACGTCGACATGATTACGACCGATGGGTTCAACTTAAAACCCCATACGCTGGACCAGATTCGCTGTGCCTATGAAAAGCGGGGCATCATCATCTTGACCGACCCCGACCGGGCCGGCGAACAAATCCGAAAGTTCCTGACCGACCGTTTTCCAGAGGCCAAGCACGCCTTTATTCCCCGGAAAGATGCCATTGCCAACGATGACCTCGGTGTCGAACAGGCGTCGCCCGAAGCCATCCGACTGGCCTTGTCCAAGGTGCGCTGTGCCGCCTATGAACCGCAGGATACCTTTACCATGAGCGACCTTACCGGGGCCGGATTGAACGGCAGTCCTGACGCATCGGACCGCCGGGCTGAAGTGGGGGCCATACTCGGCATCGGCTACGGCAATGCCAAACAGTTTTTGAAGCGTTTAAATCATTACGGTGTTACCCGCCAAGAGTGGAATCAGGCTATCTGCCAGATCGATGAGGTGAAATAAATGAAAGAAGTCGACTTATCTAATCCCGACGTCGTCCGCTACGTCGTCAACCGCTTTGGCCTGCGCATGAATAAGAAGCTGGGGCAGAACTTCCTCATTCGCCATAGTGTCGTCGATGACATCGCCGATGCGGCGGATCTCGGTGAAGGCGATCCGGTCCTTGAAATCGGGCCGGGCATTGGGACACTGACCCAGGCTTTAGCAGAAACGGGGGCAGCCGTAACCGCTGTCGAATTGGATGACCATCTGCTGCCTGTCCTCGATAAGACCTTGGAACATTACGACAACGTTCGCGTCGTCCACGGCGATATTATGCGTACGGACATTGAAACTCTCATGAATCACAAGCCTTTCAAGGTCTGTGCCAATCTTCCGTACTATATCACGACGCCGATCATCATGAAGCTGTTGGAACAGAAACTGCCTATCGAACGGATCGTCGTTATGGTTCAAAAAGAAGTGGCTGAACGAATGGTAGCCGTACCGGGTCATAAAATCTACGGGGCTCTCTCCGTGTCGGTCCAGTATTATACGGAACCGAAGATGCTCTTTGAAATCTCGCCGAAGTGCTTCATGCCGGCGCCGGAAGTCACGTCGGCCGTCGTCGCCATGGACGTTCGCAAGAATCCTCCTGTTGAATTGACCGATGAAAAAACGGTTCTTCTCGGTCGTCAAAGTGGCCTTTCAGCAGCGGCGGAAAACCTTGTCCAATGCCTTGAAGAATACGGGCATGACCAAGGAACAGATCGCCAAGGTCTTGGAAGCAGCATCGATCGACGGTCAGCGCCGCGGTGAAACCTTGTCGCTCCAAGAATTTGCCGACATTGCCAACTATTGGGTTAAAACGACGAAGGGCGAAGCCTTGTAAGCCAGGGCAGCGCCGGGACCGGTCGTCGTGCCTTGCGTTTGTGAGAGGATTCCCTATGAATGGAGTATAGCGAAACCTCCTTCATAGGGAGCAGGCCTCTTCCACCCCAAGGAAGCGCGCTGGCAAAGACGTTTCGAAAGGGCGGCTTTCCTGTCGACGACAGGGAAATTACCTGGAAATTACTTGACGAATAGTATGTGCCGTGATATACTAATTAAGTCTTTTGTGGAGCGGTATCGAAGTGGTCATAACGGGGCTGACTCGAAATCAGTTAGGCCGAAAGGTCTCGTGGGTTCGAATCCCACCCGCTCCGCCATACGAAAAGCCGCACTGGTAAGCCTTTTATGGGTTTAACAGTGCGGCTTTCTTTTTTTTATAATTTCTATTGGCTGAGGGATTTCTCTATCCCAACATCTACCCCAAAAGCGTTTTTCGTGCATTTATCGTGCCTTCCGAAGGGATACATATCTTCTAGTCAGGCGGGGGCGGTATTGTAATCCTTTCACACAATCCAAGGTCAGAATGATTGCTTCCGGCCGTGTGAGCCCTTTAGGATGAACTCGCGGCTTTGTGATTGCCGCGAGTTCATCCTCATTTTCTTATCAAGCATCGAGGCTGTCTTCGGCCGATACCATATGGGTGTGTTTTACACGCCAATTCGTCATTTTATTGTAAAGCCAGAGACCATAGATACCTATGGTAATCAGGGTGAAGAACCACCATTTTATGTAATTGCCGAAGAGCTGTGTCCCCGTTCCGTCGAAATAGAGGCGATGGCCGTCGATGACCGTATTGCGGCAGAGCCAGCGCTGGAACATGACGTAGCCCCAGGGATAGGCAATGCCTAAGGTGAAAATGGTCAGGAGGGTCATGATCAGGTAGTAGCCGATAAAACCGAGTACCGAGCCTTCGAATTGAGATTCTTTTAAATAATTCATAGATAACACCTGCTTTCTTTAGATTTTGCCTCGATAAGGCGTCTATTCTCGCTGTGAAGCAAGGGAATGACGACCTGTTTTTATGACATGGGATAACCCCTTTTTATTTGGTTCTGCGGTCATGTCCCTATTTCCGCTGTCGAGGCCGTATTGATTATTTCTATTATACCAAATTTTTGTCGTTATTATACTATTTATACAATTTCTTTCCGTCATCTTAAAAAAGGGACTCTCGTAATCCTCGAAATGGCAGTCCTCGAAAAGGGCGATTTCCACTTCGTTAAGAGAGAGGGATGGCGCTGTAAAACAGGAACGATTTATTTAAGTAAAAACAAGTGATGGACGGATAATGGCGGAGTGATGCGAAAAAAACAGCAGGCGTTATGGGTGTAATGAATACATTATAATCTTACAAAAGACGCGATGGAGGGGCCAAATTTGGCTGGACTGACTATTTTTTTTCGTGTTATAATAACAAAAAGTAATTTTTAATAGCATTTGAAAACTGGAAATGGAGGATGTTACTATGCAGAAAAAAAGTATGTTAATTGCAATGTTTTGGGTTTTAGCCGCAGTATTACTTCCTGTGTCGTCGACTTCTTTTGCAGCTACGATCGTTCCCGCCGGTCAATCATCGTATTCCACGGCGCCTCTTTACGGAACCTATCCGTTTATCGGCTCTGATGAAGACAGTAACTACTATCTGGATCCTTCCAGCACCTATTTTTCCAACCGTGAAAGCAGTGTTCCTGCTTTAGGTGGATTGGTTTACAAAGTACAGAAAGGCAGCGGCGATGTTGCTATCAGCCAGCTCGACCCGTACAACGTTACCTTCTCGACCTACACGGGCAACTCCGAACGCTATATCTCCGTCGACCGCGTTATGCATAATGGCGTAAACGTCAGACAAGAAATGACGGAAAACAACCAGGCCTTCTTTGACGGCTTGTTCTGGAAAATTGCTGACATTACGGGCGCAACGGAATACTGGAGAACCCACGTTAATAACTAATCTGTCGTAGCGATTATCAAACCCTGCAATGAATTTTGCAGGGTTTTTTGCTGTCTGTGACGAAGTTATTAAGGACGACAGTTTTTGTCTGGAAACGGGTGAGTCTATGAATGATAGAAAATATTCAGAAGAAGAGTATTTACAGGTTGCAGAAATTCAACACTTTGCCTTCTGTCCTCGCCAGTGGGCCTTGGATTATTTGGAGGGACAGTGGCAGGAAAATGTCTTGACTATTGAAGGTCATGCCCTGCATGATAAGGCCCATGACCCCATGAGCCGGGAAAAGCGAAAGGGGAAGATCATCGTACGGGGGATGCGCGTTTTTTCAGCGTCTTTGGGGATTTCCGGCGATTGTGATATCGTGGAGTTTCATCAAAAGAAGGACGGCGTCTTTATTCCTTCTTTTGAGGGCACCTACGAGGTGGTACCCATTGAATACAAGCGAGGCCGGCCGAAGGAGGGCGAGGAAGATGTGTTTCAATTAGCCTTGCAGGCCCTCTGTTTGGAAGACATGTTCTGTACGACCATTCCCTACGGCTATATCTATTACGGGGAGACGAGGCGGCGTGAAAAAACGGTATTTTCGGAGGACCAGCGGGACACGATCACGAAGCTCTTGGAGCAGATGCGCCAATATATTGCCCGAGGCTATACGCCGAAAGTACGGCGCCGTAAGGGATGCCGGAAGTGTTCCTTAGCCGATATTTGCCTGCCGAAATTAAAGCAAGATACTTCGGTTCAAGATTATTTAGAAAAGAAGTTGATCGAATGAAGCCTTTATTGAATACCTTATTTGTAACGACGGACGGGGTCTACCTGTCTTTAGATGGAGAAAATATCGTCGTCTTAAAAGATCAGGCCGCACTGGCTCGATTTCCTCTCCATAATTTTGAGCAGATCACGACCTTCAGCTATTTGGGAGCCAGCCCGGCTCTGATGAAAAAGTGCGCTGATATGAATATTGCCTTGAATTTTATGTCGCCTCAGGGACGGTTTCAAGCACGGGTCATCGGAAGGAGCAACGGTAATGTTTTGCTTCGAAAAGAGCAGTATCGCCGGTCAGACAGCGAAGAAATGTGCTTGCCCTTAGCGCGGTCCTTTATTTTAGGGAAGCTCTATAACGGCCGATGGGTATTGGAACGGATGATGCGCGATCACGAGATGCGGCTGCCCATGGAGGAATTTCAAAAGACGTCAACCCTTATGAAAGAGGCTTGCCGGTCCCTGATGTCGGCTGCCGATTTAGGAGAGATACGGGGGATTGAAGGGCAGGCCGGAGCCGCTTACTTTTCCGTTTTCGATGCGATGATACTGAACCAGAAAGACGACTTTTTCTTTACGGAGCGAAATAGAAGGCCGCCCCTCGACCGAATGAATTGCTTACTGTCCTTTCTATACGCTATGCTGGCCAATGATGCCGGAGCAGCCTTAGAAGGCGTCGGCCTTGATTCTTATGTGGGATTCTTGCATCGCGACCGGCCGGGACGCCAGTCCCTGGCCTTGGATTTGATGGAAGAGCTTCGACCGGTCATGGTCGACCGTACGGCCCTGGCTATGGTCAATACCAAGAAAATCAAGGGCAGTGACTTTTATGAGGAAGAAGGGGGCGCCGTCTTGCTGACCGACGAAGGACGCCGAAAGGTCTTGTCGTACTGGCACGATCACAAAGAAGCGACGATTCAGCACCCCTTCTTACAGGAAAAGATGAAGTGGGGCCTCGTTCCTCATGCGCAGGCCTTGTTGTTGGCACGGTATCTGCGCGGTGATTTAGACGGATACCCGCCGTTTATGTGGAAGTAGGGATGATCATGTACGTCTTAATTACTTACGATATCAGCACCGTCGACAGTGCTGGGAAAAGCCGTCTGCGAAAGGTGGCTAAGGTCTGTCAGAATTACGGACAGCGCGTCCAAAACTCTGTCTTTGAATGCAAAGTCGATCCGGCGCAGTGCAAAACCTTAGAACTGAAGTTGGAGAAAATCATTGACGAAGCTACAGACAGCCTGCGGTTTTATTACTTAGGCAAGACCAAAGAACTGAAAGTTAAACACGTCGGGGCAAAGCCGGCTTACGATATCGAGAGCACTCTCATCATATAAGGTGCGAAAGGGAAGAACATTCCATTTACAGACCTGTTTGTGGGACTTTTAAGGAGAAATAAAGATAGAACAGGAAGAAAACCAATATGATTTAGTATAAAAGTGGAAATGGAGCCCAATTTTCTCGGATAATAGCTGAGAGAACATTGGGTGTCTCGTCGCACCCTGACGGGTGGGGGGGGAGAGAAATGTAAGTTGTATTTTCGTGATTATGTTGCCCTGTTTTTTTCGTTAAATGGCCGTGGCGATTGAAATGGCTGGGGCGTGAATGGTATAATAGGTGTGTAAGTGTCACACACTTTTGATTTGTATCGATTAAAAGTGTGTGTGGATTGAAAGATATATGTTGTGGTTAGCTTACCACAAACGATATCGCACCCTTTTTGGGTGCGCGGATTAAAGGCGTGATGCGGCAAGTGGTTCTTTGAAACTGCTTGCCGCATCTTTTATGCAGGCACGTTTCGGAATTACGGCAGCAAGGTGAGAAGGACCGCAGCTGTTTGATCTTTCCTATCAGATATCGAAATCCTGAGTGGGTACATATTGGGCAAAGGCCCTGAAAATATGGTATACTTAATGAGCATAAGTGAGGAGTGATCTTTTGAAAGGTATTGTATTGGCTGGCGGAAGCGGAACTCGTCTGTACCCGCTGACGACAGTGACATCGAAGCAGTTATTGCCGGTCTACGACAAGCCCATGATTTATTATCCCTTGTCGACCTTGATGTTGGCCGGAATTCGGGATATTTTGATTATTTCTACGCCGACGGATTTGCCGAACTTTGAGCGCCTCCTCGGCGACGGCTCTCATTACGGGATCCATCTGAGCTATAAGGTTCAGCCTTCGCCTGACGGCTTGGCTCAGGCCTTTATTCTTGGGGAAGAATTTATTGATGGGGAGCCGTGTGCCATGATCCTCGGCGATAATATTTTCTACGGTGCCGGCCTGACCCGTCATCTGCAGCAAGCCGCTAAGATGCAGGAAGGGGCCACCGTTTTTGGGTATTATGTCGACGATCCGGAACGCTTCGGCGTCATTGAATTCGACGGTGAGGGAAAGGCTATTTCTATCGAAGAAAAGCCGAAGCAGCCGAAGTCGAACTACGCCGTAACGGGCCTTTATTTCTATGACCGCCACGTCTGCGAATATGCCAAACAGGTGAAGCCGTCTGCCCGCGGCGAACTGGAAATTACCGACTTGAACAAGATTTATTTGGAAAAAGGAAAACTCGATGTCGTAACCCTGGGACGAGGCTATGCCTGGCTCGATACGGGAACGGTCGACAGCCTGAGTGAAGCCTCTTCTTTCGTAAAGGCCGTGGAAAACCGAGCAGGGATTCAAATCGCCGCCTTGGAAGATATTGCTTACGGTCACGGTTGGATCACCAAGGAAGTTCTCGAAGAGAGCGCTGAAAAATACGGCAAGAGCCCTTATGGGCAGTATTTGAAGAAAGTCGCGGAAGGACGGTTCCTGCGGGACGAATAACACCTTACAGGAACGTCTTATCACAAGGTTACATCGAGAAATGGGAGGAACTTTTTCATGAATATCATCGTCACCGGCGGTGCTGGATTTATTGGCTCTAATTTTGTCTTTTATATGTTAAAAACACATCCTGAAGATCGGATTATTTGCTTGGATAAATTGACCTATGCCGGCAACTTGTCGACGCTGCAGCCGGTCATGGATCAGCCGAATTTTCGCTTCGTAAAAGCCGATATTTGTGACCGAAAAGCTGTCTATCAGCTCTTTGAAGAAGAAAAACCGGACATGGTCGTCAACTTTGCGGCAGAATCCCATGTCGACCGCTCTATTGAAAATCCTTCGATTTTCTTAGAAACGAATATCATGGGGACGGCGGTTCTCATGGACGCCTGCCGAAAGTACGGCATCGAACGCTATCATCAAGTATCGACAGACGAAGTCTACGGTGATTTGCCCTTAGATCGTCCGGACCTGTTCTTTACGGAAACGACACCCATTCACACGTCGAGTCCGTACAGCTCGTCGAAGGCTTCGGCCGATCTCTTGGTTCTGGCTTATCATCGGACGTATGGACTTCCGGTGACGGTGAGCCGCTGCTCCAATAACTACGGCCCCTATCATTTTCCGGAAAAGTTGATTCCCCTCATGATCATCAACGCCTTGAACGACAAAGCGCTTCCTGTCTACGGCGACGGCCTCAACGTCCGCGATTGGCTCTATGTTGAAGATCACTGCCGGGCTATCGACCTCATCCTTCGCAAGGGCCGTGTCGGCGAAGTCTATAACGTCGGCGGCCACAATGAAATGAAGAACATCGACATCGTTACCTTGATCTGCCGGGAACTGGGGAAGGACGAAAGTCTGATTCAGCATGTAACCGACCGCAAGGGCCACGATCGCCGTTACGCCATCGACCCGACCAAGATTCACGAGGAACTGGGCTGGCTGCCGGAAACGAAATTTGCCGACGGCATTAAAAAGACCATCGCCTGGTACCTGGAAAACAAAGATTGGTGGCAGCCCATCGTCTCCGGTGAATATCAGACCTATTATCAAGAGATGTACGGCCATCGCGGTTAAATCCGATGAAGGGAAAGAGGGACATACTATGAAAATTTTCGTGACCGGTGTCAATGGACAACTGGGACATGACGTGATGAATGAATTGGCCGAACGCGGTCATGTCGGTATCGGCAGCGATTGGCCTCGACATACAGCGGTATTGCTGATGACTCGGCAGTCACCAAGGCGCCG
>ENA-OQDL01001655-OQDL01001655.1-human-gut-metagenome-genome-assembly--contig:-NODE-1655-length-10550-cov-2.396623_pt1 | contig 10550 bp, 9 predicted proteins | sample MGYA00242782_ERZ504609 | MGnify/ENA primary metagenome ERZ504609 (study PRJEB26092, sample SAMD00036320) | human gut metagenome | host: Homo sapiens | study: EMG produced TPA metagenomics assembly of... | reverse complement strand
CAACCACGTGGTCCTGTGTTCCGAAGTTCAGCGTGGCGCGGGCAAACATTCCCGGACGTACGCGCTGATCACGGTTGACAAGCTGTATCTCTACCGGGAAAGTACGGGTAGCCGGGTCGATGGTAGGATAAACAAGGCTGATTTTGCCTTCGAACTCCTCGTCACCATAGACATCTACTTTCACGGATACGGGAGCGCCCTTCTTCACTTTGGTAAAGTAGCCTTCGGATACGTTGATGTATAGTTTTACCGGAGTGATTTGCTCCACTACCAGTACCGGTTCTCCACCGCTATACATATCTCCGTTATCGTAATTGCGTGCCGTCACCACCCCGTTAATGGGACTGAGCAACGAGGTGTTCTCCAAGAGATTCTTATAGGAAGTCTCACGGATGTCGAGATTCATCTTGGCGGTATCCCACTCCGACTTGGAGGCACCGCCTACCTTATACAACTCGTCAATACGCTTGAACTCTATCTGCTGGTTGTCCAACGATATTTTATCTGCTTCAGATTGGCAGCATCCATGCTGACCAGCTTCTGGCCTTTCGACACGCGGTCGCCCACCTCCACAAAGATGCGGTCTATACGCACCGGAGAAGAGGGAGCAATATTGTTTTTACTTCGGCTTCCACCGTAGCGGTGTATTCCTGAATCTGTTCCACGGGACGGGACGACACCTCGGCCAGTTTCACCCTCGGCTTCTCGTCCACCTTCTCAGCAGCAGCTTTATCACTACCTCCGCTACATGCCCCCAAACATGGCAACAACCAGCAGGGCCATCCATTGAAAACCTTTTTTCATATCGTTGTTCTTATTTCTATTCTTCATTCTTAGTTCTTCATTCTTCGTTCTCTGCAATATAATCCTTTCCCAGCACTTGGTCAAGGTCAGCCTTCGCTACCAGATAATCATAGATGGACTGATTGTAAGTCAGTTCAGCCTCCGTAAGCTGCACTTGTGATGTGTTCAGTTCCAACACCGTACCTTCGCCTACCTCATAGCGTTTACCGGCAATCTGCACAGCTTTCTGTGCCTGCATCACATTCTCGCGGTTGCTGACAACCTGCTCGGAACTGGCAGCCATGTTGTTCTGGTAGCTGGTAATCTGCATGTTCAGCTTTCGCTCTGTGTCCAGACGGTTCTGCTCCAACTGACGTATCTGAATACGGTTGGACTTGAGCTTGGTGAAATTGCTTGCCTTATACAAAGGAATACTCAGCGTAAACATCAGTGCGGAACTTCCGCTCCAATTATAATCGAGGATGTTCCAATCCTCGTTGTAGAGTGACTGGTACTGGTAAGAATAGTTCATACCCAAAGTAGGCATGAAGTTGGCACGGAGTGACTTGATGTTCTGATTGAGCATCTTCCGGTTCAAGTCCAACTGCTTCATCGTCGTATTATTGTTCAGATTGGCAGCGGGCTGATTCAGTTCATTGGCAAACAGCTCCGTCTCATAGTTGCCGAGATTGTCGGCAATCTCTATATCCACATCGGCCGTTACCCCCATCAGTACTTCAACTGCAACTTGGACAACGTCACGGCATTACCCGCTGAAATCACATTCGGCTTAATGCTGCGCATCTGCACCTCGGCACTGATTTATCGAACTCGCTGACGGTACCCTGCTGATACTTGGCATTGACAATGTTGTAGTTGTCTTCTGCCAGCTTATAGCTCTTCTGCAACACATCGTAGGAGTCTTGCGTCAGCATCAGCTGATAGTAACCCTTAGTTACCTGGTTCACCAAGTCCAGCTTAGAAGCCCGTGACTTTTCCACAGCCAGTTCAATGTCTGTCTTCGTCATCGACATGGCCTTATATACGCTAGGGGCGAATATGGGCAAACTGATATTCAGCACCCCGCTTACCGTATTCGAATTGTCCATACCCATCTTGAACGACTGTCCACCAAGATTCATCTGTGCCGCACTGATGGTATGATTCCACGTACCGTCAATGCTTGCCTGCGGAAGCAAGTTCTGCCAGGTTTCCTTGTGAGTCACTTTCTTCAAAGCAATTTCTTCCTCCGCCACCTTTATGGTAGGATTGTCGCTTAAAGCAATCTCCAAGGCACGGTCAAGGGTCAGGGTCAGGGTATCCTTTGCCTCTTGTGCGCGCACATAGCCGCCGGCATACAGCACAGCAACTGCCAACAGTAGTGCTCTTCCTACCCAAAATCTCTGCATCTTCATAAATCAAAATAGATTATTTATTAAACTACTCCTTCGTTTCATCCGGCTTTACCTGATTCTTGCGATATTCGCAGATAAAGTCCTCCAGGACACGGGCACCCTTCTCCGTAGAGATACCGCGCAAGAAAGTGAACATGATAGATTCGTACACTTCAAGGAAAGAATACTCATTGCAGATGTCCGAATTCATCAGCAAATCGAGCTGGTCGCGCACGAGCAGATTGATAATGGCGAAATTCACATCATCACGAAAAATGCCTTGCTTCACGCCCTCTTTGAAGAAGTTCACTGTATCTTCCGAGCTCCGGTTCCGGTTGTTCTTCATCAGCTGATAAGCCTTGGGATATTTCTTGATATCCTCAAAAAACTTCTTGTTCGTGGCATGAAAACGCTCTATGCTCCACTGATAACATCTCAACAAAACTTCCAATACGTTACCGGAAGTCTCTATTACTCCTTTCACAAAAATATCACCATCCTTCTGGGACTTCAGGATACATTCTTCCAACAAGGTTTCCTTGTCCGGAAAAACTTCGTTAGAGAGTGCGCTTAGAGATACCCAAAGATGCGGCATCTCATCCATCGTGATACTTTTATTCCATTGTGTAAATAATTCTACGGCGGCCAGAATGATACGTTCCCTCAGTTCCACCCGTGATGTTGAATGCTTCGTGTGTTGCCCATTTTTCTCCCTTTCTAAACTAAAACTATTTTTATTCATTATCGGAATAAAACGGGACAAATATAGAAAGAAAACTCAATTCGCCAATTAAGTTTCCTTTCTTATTGTTAACAGATTAATAATTATTATGTTTCTGGCAGATTTATTGGGAAGTTCCTAATAATCAAACTTTGTCCGGTTGAGGAAAGCGACTGTCTTATGGATTTCCTTATACATCACGATGTCTTCCTTCACAAAGGGGACTTCCTTGCGATATTCGTGCAGGAAACGCTCCAGAACGGGAGAAGTCTTTGCCGGACGGCGGAAGTCGATGCCCTGAGCGGCATTCATCAGTTCGATGGCAAGGATATGCTCCAGATTGTCCATAATGCGATAAAGCTTAGTAGCTGCATTGGCACCCATGCTGACATGGTCTTCCTGCCCGTTGGAGGAAACGATGGAGTCGCTGCTGGCGGCATAACAGTACATTTTATTCTGGCTTACCATAGACGCGGCAGCATATTGCGGAATCATGAAACCAGAGTTCAGACCGGGATTGGCCACAAGGAATTCCGGAAGTCCACGCAGCCCCATGATAAGCTGGGCGATACGCCGCTCGGATATATTGCCCAGCTCTGCCAGGGCAATGCCGAGAAAGTCGTAGGAAATGGCAAGCGGCTGGCCGTGGAAGTTACCGCCCGAGATGATACGGTCCTCATCGGGGAAGATGGTGGGATTGTCCGTCACAGAATTGATTTCCGTCAGCAGGACGGAAGCCACGTAACGGATGGCGTCTTTCGTGGCCCCATGCACCTGAGGGATGCAACGGAACGAATAAGGGTCTTGTACATGCTGCTTGGGACGGGCTATCAGCTCGCTGCCTTCCAATAGTTTACGGAAGTTGGCACCCGTTTCTATCTGGCCCTTGTGTGGACGAATCTGCTGGATACAGTCCATAAACGGATCTATACGCCCGTCGAAAGCTTCCAGGGAGAGGGCGGCAATCAAGTCGGCTTTCTTGGAGAGACGGAAGGCTTTGAGAAGAGCAAAGACACCGTTGGCACTCATAAACTGGGTGCCGTTGAGTAATGCCAATCCCTCTTTACTCATCAGCTTCACCGGTTCCCAACCGAACTCGTCGAGCACACTGATAGCCTCGCGCTTCTTTCCTTTATAATAGACATCGCCCACACCGATAAGCGGCAGGAAGAGGTTGGCCAGAGGAGCCAGGTCGCCGGAGGCGCCCAGTGAGCCACGGTCATAAACGATAGGCATCACGTCGTTATTGAAGAAATCGAGGATGCGCTGCACGGTGATGACCTGCACACCGCTATGCCCCAAAGAGAGAGCATGCGCCTTGAGCAACATCATCAGTTTGATGATGACCGGGCGTATCTCCTCGCCCACACTGCAAGCATGGCTCTTGATGAGATTTTCCTGCAAGGTGCCCAGCTCGTCCGACGAAATGCTCTTACTGCACAACGAGCCGAAACCGGTGGTAATGCCATACAAGGGTTCTTCCGACTCCGCAATCTTCTTGTCCAGATAATCGCGGCACTTCTGTATCCGCAGCTTGGCTTCCGGAGCCAGCTCCAGTTTCAGATTTTCATTGATAATACGTTCGATGAGGTCGAAGGTCAACTCACCGGAACCTACATAATAGACATTGTTCATACTTTCAGCTCTTGATTGATTTCGTCCAACAATTCCTTTTCTTTCGCACAAGCCAAGTGTTCCAATTCGTCGGCTTCACTTTGGAGCTTGGACACAAACTCCTTGTCCTTCAGCGAACCCAGGTTGATGCGTACATTCATCAGTGCGCCCAGCACAGCCGAACGGGCAGACATCATGGCCACACAAGCATCCGTAACGGCATTGCGGTTGCCCAGGCGAGCTACATCCATGATAACCGTCATCAGCTCATACGCATTGCGTGCCACCTGCATGGGAACAAGGGCGGCAAACTTGGTAGCCGCCTGGATGGCAGTACTGCGCGCCGCCTTTTCCTCATCCGTAGCTTTCGGCATCTTGAAGCAGGCAAACACCTTGTCGTAGGCTTCAGAGTCGCGGTCTATATCTTCTACAAAAGCCCCCTTTTGCTGCAAGGCAACTCCGGAGATATGGCGCATCAGCTCTTCGTGAAGTTCATAACCTTTCTTACCGATGGTGAGGTTAGCAACCATAGCGGCAAGAGCAGAAGCAATAGCACCGTTCAAAGCGGCAATACTACCGCCACCGGGGACGGGATCGCTACCCGCCACTTTATTCAAAAATTCCTTTACTGTCAAATCAACTAACATGATATTAAATATTAAAGATTAAGGATTAAGAGGGGATATCAGCACTTCTTAAAGTACAGGATAAAGCACTCCCCCCTTTATGGTGGTATTGACACAATTCATACCTACATAATAAGGTAAAAAGTGATAATTATCCGTATTGAGCACTACGAAGTCTCCTTTCTTGCCCACCTCGATACTACCAATGCTGTCCGCACGGTTCAGAGCGGCCGCACCGTTCAAGGTCAGAGCAGTGATGGCCTCTTCAATACTCATTTTCATATAAATGCACGCCAAGGCAAATGTCAGGGGGATGGAACCGGAGAAACAACTGCCCGGATTGAGGTCGGTGGCAAGGGCCACGGCACAACCAGCATCAATCATTTCGCGCCCACGAGCATAGGGTTCCTTCAAAGCAAAGGCTGTCAGCGGAAGAAGGGTCGCCACAACTCCCTTGTCGGCCATGGCGCGGATGTCCGCATCCGAAGCATGCAGCAGATGGTCGGCAGAGACGGCAGAAAGTTCAGCAGCCAGTCCGGCACCCCCTAATGGTACAATCTCGTCGGCATGGAGTTTCAAGGCAAGTCCCATTTCCTTGGCTGCCAGCAAAAGGCGACGGGACTGCTCGATGGAGAAAACGCCCTGCTCACAGAAGACATCGCAGAACTCTGCCAAATTATTATGAACCACTACGGGCATCACTTCGCGGATAATGTAGTCCACATATTCATCTGTCCGCCCGTTGTATTCTGCAGGCACAGCATGTGCGCCGAGAAAAGTGGAGACAACGTCTACACGTTTGTGCTCGTCATTATTAAGGCTACGCATCACCCGGAGCTGCAGGAGCTCGGTTTCCTTGTCCAGACCGTAGCCGCTCTTTCCCTCTACGGTAGTCACTCCCATAGCACTCATCTGCTTCAGAAAGCTCTCCGCCTTGCTGCGCAACTGGATGAAATTGCATGCACGGGTAGCCTTCACCGTACTCACGATGCCTCCTCCACGTTCCATGATGGACATGTAACTCTCTCCCCTCAAACGCCAGGAGAACTCCTCGGCACGCTCGCCACCAAACACAAAATGTGTGTGTGAGTCCACAAAGCCGGGTAGCAGACACTTGCCGCGGGCATTGTAATGCCAGTAGTGCTGATAATAGCCGTCACGCTCCTCTCCACGGTTAGGTCCGACGTAGGTGATGATGCCATCGGTCACTTCCACCGTAGCATTGTCGATGATGCTCAGTTGCTCCATCTCCTTGCCGCAACGGGCAGAAAAGCCGAGGGGGTCACTACACGGGTATTGAATATAATAAGGTTTTCTGTCATAAAGCCTCTCTCCTAACCCCTCCCCCGTAGGGAGGGGAATTAAGTTAGTACTATTTAATTCGGTTACATTCGTGCTTCTAAGACTTGCTCCATGGAGAAGTTCTCCAATCCCAGATAGTAGGACGCTGTATCTATCAAGGCCTCCATCGGCACCAGACCGATAATCTCACTGCCCACAATGCTGACGCCGTAGCGGCGGGCTTCCACACGCACCAGCTCGAAGGCACGGTAGAGGGCGGTGCGGGTATAGTCCGTCATGTTGATGGATACCTGCGTGATGCCGCGGTCCTTCAACTCCACTCCCATTGCCTTGCAATAACGCAGTCCTCCGCCGATGAAACGGATTTTCTTAGCGATGTCATGGGCTATCTCCAGACTGGGGGTATTGAGGTTGATGTTATAGGCCACCAAAGGCATGCGGGCACCGATAGCCACTGTGCCTGCGGTGGGATGACGTTCGGCCAGTCCGAAGTCGGGATGCCATTCCGGTTGCTTTATCTTCTCGGCCATACCTTCGAACTCCCCTTTACGGACAGCAGCCAAATTCTCCCGATGAGGGGCAGAAGCAGACTTTTCATATAAGAAGACGGGAAGATTGTAACGTTTTGCAACCTCCTTGCCCACTTCTTTGGAGAGGGCAACGGCTTCTTCCATCGTCACATTCCGGATGGGGATAAAAGGTACTACATCTACAGCACCCATACGAGGATGCTGTCCCTGATGGTGATTGAGGTCTATCAGCTCTACCGCCACGCCGATAGCTTCGAGCACAGCATCACGAAGCGGTTCCGGCTCGCCCACTACGGTCACCACAAGGCGGTTGTGGTCTTCATCGTTACTGTAATCCAACAGTTTCACACCTTGTTTGCCCCGAAAAGGAGCTACTATCTTATCTATCTTCTGCAAATCGCGCCCTTCGCTGAAATTGGGGACGCATTCCATAATCTTATTCATAATGCTCTTTAAAAAAAACTATATATACTCTGATTTTTCAGACGCAGATGACGCGGATTCTTTTTATCGGAATACAGAGACGTCGGGATTCTTTTGAAAGAAAAAATCCGCGTTATCCGCGTCTAAAAAATGAAATCATCACTTTACTTACTCCTTCACCACTTTCTGCACCAACTTCTCATCAGCCACATACGGCATCGTGATATGATAGCCGTCTGCATGCGTACGGTTAAACTCCTCGCTCGTCTCCATAGCATGCGGATTGCGTGCCCACGAACGGCGGGCCACACCACCCATCACATCCCACAACATAGCGGAACGCAGGATTTCGTCTACCCGCTCACTACCGTCGCACACCATGCCGAAACCGCCGTTGATGGCTTTTCCGATACCTACGCCACCTCCATTGTGCAAGGCCACCAAGCTCATGCCACGCGCACAGTTTCCAGCAAAACACTGCACCGCCATATCTGCCATGACATTACTGCCGTCCTTGATATTGGATGTTTCACGGAATGGAGAGTCTGTACCGCTGACATCGTGATGGTCGCGTCCCAACATAATGGGGCCGACCTCTCCCTTGCGCACCATTTCATTGAAGCGCAAAGCTATATTCATACGTCCCACGGCATCCTGATAAAGAATACGAGCCTGCGTGCCGACTACCAGATTGTTCTTCTCCGCATCACGAATCCAATTGTAGTTATCCAAATCTTGCCCGCGACGTGTAGGGTCGATACATTCCATCGCCGCACGGTCGGTCTTCACCAAGTCTTCATGTTTTCCACTGAGGCACACCCAGCGGAACGGACCATAACCATAATCAAACAGTTCCGGTCCCATAATGTCTTCCACATAGCTGGGGAAGATGAAGCCGTTCTTATCATCTCCGTCCCGAGCGATTTCGCTCACACCGGCATCGTAGACGGCTTTCATGAAGGAGTTCCCATAATCGAAGAAGTACGTGCCGTGTTCCACCAGCCTTTTTATAGCTTTGAAATGACGCTCCAAGGAAGCATCCACCAGGCACCGGAACTCCGACGGATTCTCGTGCAGCATACGGGTACGTTGCTCAAACGTCAGTCCGACGGGACAGTAACCGCCCTCGTAGGTGGCATGGCAGGAAGTCTGGTCGGAAAGTAAATCTATGTGCAACTGCTTCTGCACCGCATATTCCAGCAAATCGACGACATTGCCGTGATAGGCCACAGAAACCGGGCGACACTCGTCCATAGCTTGTCGAGCCAGCGAAAAGGCTTCTTCCAGAGAATCTGTAACGTGTCCCACCCAGCCCTGGGTATGGCGGGTTTCATGCGGGAAGCATCCACCTCGGCAATGATTGCCGCCGCCCCTGCCATCTCGGCAGCATTTGGGCTGCGCACCGCTCATGCCTCCCAGACCGGAAGAAACAAACAAGCGTCCGCGCAAATCGCCGTCCTGCGGAATGCCCAGTTTCAGACGGCCTGCATTCAGCAACGTGTTGAACGTGCCGTGCACGATGCCCTGCGGACCGATGTACATCCAGCCGCCGGCAGTCATCTGCCCGTAGTTGGCAACGCCCATCTGCATAGCGGTGTGCCAGTCCTTCTGATTATCATAGAGCCCCACCATCAGCGCATTGGTAATGATGACACGGGGCGCCTCGGGCTTGGACTTGAAAAGCCCCAACGGATGTCCGCTTTCGATGACCAGTGTCTGTTCGCGCGTCAACACTTCGAGGTACTGCTTGATGAGCCGGTATTGCATCCAGTTCTGGCAGACCTGTCCCGTCTCACCATAGGTAACTAATTCATACGGATAAAGGGCGATGTCGAAACAAAGATTATTGTCAATCATCACCTGGAATGCCTTGCCTTCAATGCAGTTCCCCTTGTATTCGTCGATGGGTTTCGCTTTGAGGTCGCCCTGCGGGCGGTAGCGGTAGCCATAGATACGTCCACGTGTACGCAGTTCTTCCATGAACTCCGGAGCGAGGGTTTCGTGCAGCTCTTTGGGGATGTAGCGCAAAGCGTTCTTCAATGCCGTAGCCGTCTGCGCAGGGGTAAGGGTGTAGCCACGGTCGGGTGCCCGCCGGATACCCTCGACAAAGGAAGGATAGGAAGGCAATGTTTTACTTAAGGTTATCTCCATGTCCTATAAAGATTAAGGATTTACAAAGTGTCAGCCCACAAGGGTTATATTTGCCGCAATATAGAAATAAATCCCGACATTCGCAATGGAATGCCGGGATTATTTATCTTTTAGTCAGAAACCAACAAAGAGGAATTCTATTTTAAAGCCATTTTATTGATTTTCATTATCTGATAGACACCTTCATAATCGGCGGCAAATCCGTCATCGGCTTTGCCCATATCGATTACTTCCAACTCTACGTATACCGGTTTTCCGTTTTTAACTCCTTTCGTCATATCATCATATTTTTGCATGAGTTCTCCGGTCTCATCCACAATCCAATAATCGGCAGAATCTCCTTCGGCCTTGAAGGAACGCACCTCATGGCCGATGACCAGCTCGCCTTTTACCGACAAAAGTTTCTTGGCAGGGGTAAGCACCGCGGCAGGTATTGTTTCTTGATTCAGTGCTTCATTGTTCCTGGCATATTTCAAGAGCAACTCTCTTCTTTTGAGAATCAGGCTGTCCTGCGTCAGTTTTTCTATTGTCAGCGTATCCGTGAAGGAAATATCCTGGTGATTGCCGATGCTGGTACCTGAAAGCAACAACCGGTTTCCTACTTTTTTCCCATGCCTCATATTTCAAGGTGGCCATGTTAATGGAAGAAGCGCTTCCGTCCCCATCAAGAACGAAACCTTGCTGCATGCCGGGCATTCCCGGAACCGGCTCCACCCAGGAGCCTTCAATGGAGGCGTTGTTGCAAGCAGTTAAAGCAACCATGCCAAGAACAGCAGTTAAATCTCTCAATCTTTTCATATCTCTTCTCTTTTTAAAACTATATTTCTAAACAAAGGAGCTCTTGTATTTCCTCTATTCTCTTGCAAAAATAATGTTTTTTCCTGTACCGATCTGGCTTCGTCTCTCCTCTGCCTCTGCATCCTGCTTCTTCTGAAGCTCCATGTCATAGAGCTTTGTACGAAGAAGTGCAAAAGCCTTTTCCTTGTTCTGTATCTGTGACTTCTCA
>ENA-OQDL01001652-OQDL01001652.1-human-gut-metagenome-genome-assembly--contig:-NODE-1652-length-10561-cov-2.125264_pt1 | contig 10561 bp, 9 predicted proteins | sample MGYA00242782_ERZ504609 | MGnify/ENA primary metagenome ERZ504609 (study PRJEB26092, sample SAMD00036320) | human gut metagenome | host: Homo sapiens | study: EMG produced TPA metagenomics assembly of... | reverse complement strand
GTGATCCGTTGAATATCGATGCGGATGAATTCATTGCTGTCAAAGGTTTCAAAGCCAAGGGAAACGTATTACTACCTATGCAGTGGAGACAATCAATGAGCTTGAACCAACTCGCTTCCCCGAACCCTCACAAGAACAACAGGAAGTTCCTGAAGAGGAGACCGGAAAATCTGGATCCGGACAGCGGCAAGAGCGAAGGCGATATTATTGATGAAATCACCGGGCAGTGAAATTATTCTGATGAAGAAAAAACTAATATACCTGGGGCTGACAGGTTGCATCCTGTTCGCCCTTTGCACAAGATTACAAGCGCAGATCGACAGTCTGCAAGCCCATCGGTATGTAACACGTGCCACCATGTATGGTGTCGGATTTACTAACGTTTTCGACACCTATCTTTCACCGCAGGAATACAAAGGAATCGACTTCCGTGTTTCCCGTGAATTGATTCGGATGACCAAGTTGTTTGATGGAAATGTATCTGTGCAGAACTTCTTTCAGGCAAACATCAGCTATACGCACAACCGGGCCGATAACAATAACACTTTCTCCGGATTAGTCAACTGGAACTATGGATTACATTACCAGTTCCGCCTGACAGATAATTTCAAATTATTAGCCGGAGGATTGATAGATGTCAACGGAGGCTTTGTCTATAATCTCCGGAACACCAACAATCCGGCATCCGCACGGGCATACGTCAATCTGGATGCCTCCGGAATGGCTATTTGGCACCTGAAAATCAAACGGTATCCGATGGTGCTTCGTTATCAGGTCAATCTGCCGGTTATGGGAGTGATGTTCTCTCCCCACTACGGACAATCTTATTACGAAATATTCTCTTTGGGAAATTCGAGTGGAGTAATAAAATTTACCTCCCTGCACAATCAACCTTCGTTGCGACAGATGCTCTCCGTCGACCTGCCGATAGGATATACCAAAATGCGCTTCAGCTACCTGGGCTGATTTGCAGCAATCCAAGTTAACATATCAAGACACATACCTACTCACACGTATTCATGGTAGGATTGTGAAAGACCTATACCGTATCCGAAATAAGAAAGGAACCGCTCTTCCTTCATCGGTTAGAGCTTACTAAGAGAACAAAATTTAATGTTGAAACTTCAAGTGAGAGATCAATTAATGATGAGAAATAAGATTAGACAAATACTTTGGCTGCTCTGCTGCCTTCCGGTGCTGACTGGTTGCATTGGGAAGATGACTACGCCAATGATCCCAGAGGTAATTTCGAACAACTATGGAAGATTATTGACGAACAGTATTGTTTCCTGGATACGAAAGGTATTGACTGGGATGCTGTTCATGACGAATACAGCAAACTGATTATTCCGTCAATGTCTAATGATGACCTGTTCGACATCCTAAGCCAAATGCTTTATATCTTGAAAGACGGGCATGTCAATCTATCTTCTGCCAGTCGTATTTCTTATTACGATGCATGGTATCAGGGCTACCCTTGGAATTATAGAGAAGATATTCTTTATAACTATTATCTGGGTAGTGCCAATTCAGGCTATCGCACATCTGCTGGTCTTAAATATAAAATATTTGACAATAACATAGGATACATACGTTATGAAAGTTTCAGTGCCGGAGTTGGAGATGGCAATTTGGATGAGGTCCTTTACTATTTACAAATCTGCAATGGACTAATTATCGATGTCCGTGATAACGGAGGAGGTAATCTAACCAATTCTTCACGCATAGCTGCCCGGTTCACTGATAAACTGGCATTAACAGGATATATCCAACATAAGACAGGTCCGGGACACAATGATTTCTCAGAGATGGAACCCATTTATTTAGAACCCTCCAACAGTATTCGTTGGCAAAAAAAGGTCGTGATACTAACCAAATCGTCGATGTTATAGTGCCACAAATGATTTTGTTAACGTAATGCGCAGCTTAAACAATGATAACGAAGATAAAAGAATCATCCAGCTGGGCGATCAGACCGGTGGTGGATCAGGGCTGCCATTTCATCAGAATTACCCAATGGCTGGAGCGTCCGCTTCTCTGCCAGCCCCCGACTTTGATAAGTATGGAAAGTCATTGGAAGATGGAATAAAACCTGATGTATACGTAAACATGGATAAGATTCTGGAAGAAGGGATAGAGCAGGGTGACATAGAATCACAAAAGAAAGATCCACTGATTGAAAAGGCATTCGAAATCTTAAGTGAATAACTTTATTGCCAAATTATTTGCCAAATCAGAAAATCTTCCTATCTTTGCACCGCTAAACAAAAAAGCTACACATGCGGCTGTGGCGTAATTGGTAGCCGCGCCAGACTTAGGATCTGGTGTCGTGAGACGTGTAGGTTCGAGTCCTATCAGCCGCACTAAAAATAAACTAGAAGCCTTCAAGATACTATCTTGGAGGCTTTTTAATTGGTTAGACATGAAGAAACATCAACTCTGCTGCATCGGTCACATCACATTAGACAAAGTAGTCACTCCCCAAAAACACTGTCTATATGCCGGGAGGAACGGCTTTTTATTGTCACATGCCATCCGCCATTTTAACGACATCGATTACGCTTTAGTAACAGCTGTCGGTGCCACTGAAATGAACGTCGTAGAACAACTACGTGAAATGGGTATTCATGTAACCGCCCTGCCAAGCAAATATTCCGTATACTTCGAGAATATCTATGGCGCCAATCCGGACACCGTACTCAACGTGTATTAGTAAAAGCCGATCCGTTCATTGCCGGTCAGCTGAAAGATATAGATGCACAAATCTACCATCTCGGCTCTCTGCTGGCAGACGACTTCTCGTTGGAAGTAATCAAAGAACTATCTCAAAGAGGGTTGATTGCAGTAGACTCACAAGGCTATTTACGTGAAGTGCGTGACACTCACGTCTATCCGGTGGACTGGACAGATAAGCGGGAAGCTTTGCAATATATCCATTTCCTGAAAGTCAACGAGCACGAGATGGAAGTGCTGACAGGTCTTTCCGAACCGCATGAAGCTGCTCGCCAATTACATGAATGGGGTGTGAAAGAAGTGCTTGTCACCTTGGGAAGCATGGGATCACTCATTTTCGACGGAAAAGAATTCTATCGTATTCCGGCTTATAAACCCAAAGAAGTGGTAGATGCAACAGGGTGTGGAGACACTTACACCATCGGCTATCTATACCAACGGGTATCAGGAGCCTGGCATTGAAGAAGCAGGACGTTTTGCAGCCGCCATGTCAACTTTAAAAATAGAGAAATCAGGTCCTTTCATGGCAGCAAAGAAGATGTCATTCAATGTATGACCATCTGCGGAACAGATGTTTTAAAACAGGAAATCACAGAACGAACAGCGTATACATAGGATATACCTTCCCCGACGGGTAATCCTCATCCCATTATTCAGGCACGAACAACACCGGTTCGTGCCTGAACCTTTTTCAACAGTCACCTCCCTTTTAGTGTTAAAATCAACCATTCCCTCTTTTTTCCAAAATCTTTTTTGAATTTCGTTTGTTTCCTTTGTTACTCTCGCCAAAAGACGGCAGAAAAAAGACTTCAACCTAAATAATAACAAATGGAAAAATTTAATGCAATGAGGACTAGACTTTTACAACATCTTCAGAAAAAAGCCATCAGGTCAAGGAGCATCATGACGCTTGTTTGCCTGCTACTGGCCTCTGCATCAGCCTTTGCACAGACAAAGACGGTGACAGGAACAGTGACGGACGCTGCCAATGAACCATTGATCGGCGCATCGGTACTCGTACAAGGAACTTCCACCGGAACCATCACAGACATGGACGGTAAATATTCAATCTCTGTCACTCCGGAGGACGTACTGGTATTTTCATACGTGGGGATGACTTCGCAAACCATTAAAGTGGGGACACAGAACGTCATCAATGTCACTTTAAAAGAAGATTCACAAGTACTAGCCGAAACAGTCGTTATCGGATACGGTAGTGCAAAGAAAAGAGACTTGACAGGTTCTATCACCAATATCAAAGGAGAAGAGTTAGCCAACAAACCGGCAATGAATCCGCTGTCTTCCCTTCAGGGGAAAGTGGCAGGTGTGCAGATTGTAAACTCCGGACGAGCCGGATCGGACCCGGAAATCCGTATTCGCGGAACAAACTCCATCAACGGATATAAACCGCTGTACATTGTCGACGGATTATTCAATGACAACATCAATTTCCTGAATCCGGAGGACATCGAATCTATGGAAATCCTGAAAGACCCGTCATCTCTGGCTATCTTCGGTGTTCGCGGTGCGAATGGTGTTATCATCATTACCACAAAAAAAGCCAAAGAGGGACAGACACTGGTCAATATCAATACTTCTTTCGGTTTCAAGAAAGTGGTAGATAAAGTGAAACTGGTGAATGGTTCACAATTCAAGGAACTATATAACGAACAGCTCGCCAATCAGAAAGATGACCCTTTCGATTATACCGGCTGGGATGCCAATACCGACTGGCAAGACGAAATTTTCCAGACTGCTTTCATTACAAACAATAACATCAGTATTACAGGGGCTTCGCCCAAACATAGTTTCTATCTGGGTGTAGGCTACTCTTACGAACAAGGCAACATCGAGCATGAGAAATTCAGTAAGGTAACCATCAACGCAAGTAATGATTATAAGATTACGGACTTTTTGAAAGTCGGTTTCCAATTCAACGGTGCACGTATGCTTCCTGCTGATTCCAAACAGGTATTGAATGCCCTGCGTGCAACTCCTATCGCTCCGGTGTATAACAACGAATACGGATTATATACGGCTCTGCCCGAATTCCAGAAAGCGCAGATCAACAACCCGATGGTAGACGTCGAATTGAAAGCGAATACTACCAAAGCGGAGAACTACCGGGCATCCGGTAATATTTATGGTGAGGTAGACTTCCTGAAACATTTCACGTTCAAAGCGATGTTCTCCATGGATTATGCGTCGAACAACGGACGGACGTATACACCGATCGTAAAAGTATACGATGCCACTGTCAACGGAGGAATCTCTACTTTGGGAACAGGCAAGACCGAGGTCAGCCAGTTTAAAGAGAATGAAACCAAAGTTCAGAGCGACTACCTGTTGACATACACCAACAGCTTTGATAATGGAAATCATAACCTGACAGCTACTGCCGGTTTTACTACCTATTATAATTCGTTGAGCCGGTTGGACGGAGCACGCAAGCAGGGGGTCGGACTGGTTATTCCGGATAATCCGGACAAATGGTTTGTCAGCATCGGCGATGCGGCTACCGCTACCAATGGAAGTACTCAATGGGAACGCAGTACATTATCCGTACTTGCACGTGTGATCTACAACTATAAAGGTAAATATCTGTTCAACGGATCTTTCCGCCGGATGGTTCTTCCGCTTTCTCCTACACAGGCAATGAATGGCAGAACTTCTTCTCGCTGGGTGGAGGTTGGTTGATGTCCGAAGAAGAATTTATGAAAGACATCAAATGGCTGGATATGTTGAAAATCAAAGCATCTTACGGTACGTTAGGAAACCAGAACCTGGATAAAGCCTATCCTGCCGAACCCTTATTGACCAATGCTTATTCGGCCGTATTCGGTAAACCGTCCATCATTTATCCCGGATACCAGCTTGCCTATCTTCCTAATCCTAACCTGCGTTGGGAAAAAGTAGAAGCCTGGGAAGCCGGATTTGAAACGAACCTGCTTCGCAACCGCTTGCATTTTGAGGGTGTTTACTATAAGAAGAATACCAAAGATTTGTTAGCCGAAGTTCCCGGGATTTCCGGAACTATCCCCGGTATCGGAAACTTGGGAGAGATTCAGAATAAAGGAGTGGAAATAGGCTGTAACCTGGCGCGATCAGATTGGTGACTGGGGATATTCCGTCAGTGCCAACCTGACTACTATCAAGAATGAGGTAAAAAGTCTTGTTCAGGAAGGATATTCCATCATTGCAGGAGATAAGCAGCAAAGTTACACAATGGCAGGTTATCCTATCGGATATTTCTATGGTTATAAAGTGGCAGGCGTTTATCAGTCACAAGCAGATATTGACGCATCACCCAAAAATACACTGGCTACCGTTACCCCGGTGACCTGAAATTCGCCGATGTGAACGGTGACGGAGAAATCACCCCGGAAGACCGTACCATGATAGGCAACCCGACTCCAAAGGTAACTTACGGTTTCTCTCTCGGAGTAGACTACAAGAATTGGTCGTTAGGCATCGACATGATGGGACAAGGTGGAAACAAGATTTTCCGTACATGGGATAACTACAATTTTGCCCAGTTCAACTACCTGGAACAACGTTTGGACCGCTGGCACGGAGAAGGTACGTCCAACACCCAACCGTTGCTGAACACCAAACATTCTATCAATAACTTGAATTCCGACTATTACATTGAGAACGGTAGTTTCTTCCGTATCCGTAATGTACAGTTAGCTTATACGTTCGACAAGAGCTTAATTTCCAAAATACGTCTGCAAGCTCTGAAAGTCTATGTCAACATACAGAACTTGAAGACATGGAAACATAACACCGGATATACTCCTGAACTTTGGAGGAACTGCCACCGCATTTCGGAGTAGATAACGGTAGTTTATCCTGTACCTGCAGTCTACACCTTCGGCATTTAACCTAACATTCTAGTGACAAGATGCCACTGCCAGTTTTTCCATTGCGGAACACAACTTTTAATTTTTTAAAACTATCATTATATGAAACTGAATAAATATATATTTGCAACCCTTATTTACTTCAACTACATTATTTCTAGGTAGCTGTAGTGACTTTCTGGATCGTAGTCCGCAAGGACAGTTCACGGAAGATGACAATCCGAACGCTCTGGTCAACGGTAAGATTTATAATGTCTATACGATGATGCGTAACTATAATGTGACAGCCGGCCCTCCTGCTTTTGCCATCCACTGTTTTCGTTCGGAAGATTCGGAAAAAGGAAGTATTGCCAGCGATGGCTCTGATGTAGCCGAAATGTATGATGATTTTGTGTATACACCGACCAACGGCCTACTGGGTGCTTATTGGGGACAGAATTATGCCATCATCTACCAATGTAATGAGATTCTTGATGCCATTGCAGAAAAAGAAACAGCCGGACAAACAGAAACTGAAGACATCATCAATAAGGGAGAGGCCTCTTTCTTCCGCGCTTATTGCTACTTCAATCTGGTAAGAGCTTTCGGCGAAGTTCCTTTGGTGACTTACAAAATCAACGATGCTTCGGAAGCCAATATCCCGAAGACAAGTGCTGACAAAATCTATGAGCAAATCGACAAGGATCTGAAAACAGCAGAAGAGTCATTGCCGGAAACATGGAGCAGCGAATACACCGGACGACTGACTTGGGGAGCTGCCCGTTCCTTACACGCGCGTACTTATATGATGCGCAACGACTGGAACAATATGTACACAGCCTCCACCGACGTCATCAAAAAGGGGCTCTACAACTTAAAGACTCCGTATAATGAGATTTTCACGGATGATGGTGAAAATAACGGAGGTTCTATATTCGAGTTGCAATGTACAGCTACTGCCGCTCTTCCTCAAAGTACCGTTATCGGTAGCCAGTTCTGTGAAGTACAAGGCGTACGCGGAGCAGGTCAATGGGACTTGGGCTGGGGATGGCACATGGCAACAGAGTATATGGCGCAAGCATACGAACAGGGTGATCCACGCAAAAACTCTACCCTACTCTACTTCCGCCACTCGGACAGCGATCCTATCACACCGGAAAACACCAACGAACCATACGGTGAATCTCCGGTTTCTCCGGCAATAGGTGCTTACTTTAACAAGAAAGCCTATACCGACCCGGCTTTGCGTAAAGAATATACCAACAAAGGATTCTGGGTAAACATTCGTCTGATCCGCTACGCAGATGTACTGCTGATGGGAGCCGAATCAGCTAATGAAAAAGGTATTCCGGGTGAAGCAATCGACTATTTGGAACAAGTACGAGCACGCGCCAGAGGCACCAACAGCAATATATTGCCTAAAGTGACGACTACCGATCAGGGAGAATTGCGTGAGGCCATCCGCCACGAACGCCGTGTGGAATTAGGGTTGGAATTCGACCGTTTCTATGACCTCGTTCGTTGGGGCATTGCAAAAGAAGTGTTGCACGCAGCCGGTAAAACCAATTATCAGGACAAAAACGCACTGCTTCCACTGCCGCAGACAGAGATCGACAAGTCTAAGGGAGTGTTAGTACAGAACCCCGACTACCAATAAGAAAGTTCCTCGGTGCCGAACGGTTGTTTCCTCGGTGCCGAAACTACTGTTCCTCGGTGTCGAACAATGTCCTCCTCGGTGCCGAACATTCAACGCATCAGGAGGACTTTATATGAATAGAGATAAAAGTAACTATAATAATATGATATACAAAAAGTTAAGTCTATCCATTCTGTTGTTTGCCGCAGGTTTTCTAACCGCGTCGGCACAAAAGTCGCCACAGGATATGGATCGTTTCATCGACGTATTGATGAATAAAATGACGCTGGAAGAAAAAATCGGACAGTTAAACCTTCCTGTCACCGGAGAGATCACTACGGGACAAGCTAAAAGCAGCGACATCGCCGCAAAAATCAAGAAAGGCGAAGTGGGAGGATTGTTCAATTTGAAAGGAGTAGAGAAAATACGTGAAGTACAGAAACAGGCTGTGGAAGATTCCCGGCTGGGTATTCCGTTATTGTTCGGGATGGACGTTATTCACGGATACGAAACGATGTTCCCTATCCCGCTCGGTTTGTCTTGCACCTGGGACATGACAGCCATTGAAGAGTCTGCCCGCATTGCAGCCGTAGAGGCAAGTGCCGATGGAATCTCATGGACTTTCAGCCCGATGGTGGATATTTCACGTGACCCTCGTTGGGGACGCGTATCCGAAGGTAGTGGCGAAGACCCGTTTCTCGGTGCCATGATTGCCGAAGCGATGGTGCGCGGCTATCAGGGGAAAAAGCATGGAACGGAATGACGAAATCATGGCCTGCGTAAAACACTTTGCGTTATATGGGGCAGGCGAAGCCGGCCGCGACTATAACACCGTGGATATGAGCCGCCAACGAATGTTCAATGATTATATGCTGCCGTATGAAGCAGCCGTTGAAGCGGGTGTAGGCAGCGTGATGGCTTCTTTTAATGAAGTAGACGGTATTCCGGCCACTGCCAATAAATGGCTGATGACGGATATTCTCCGCGGACAGTGGGGATTCAACGGTTTGTAGTGACTGATTATACGGGCATTTCAGAAATGATCGACCACGGTATTGGCGATCTTCAGACAGTATCCGCCCGTGCCATCAACGCCGGAGTGGATATGGATATGGTAAGCGAGGGTTTTGTAGGGACACTGAAGAAATCCGTTCAGGAAGGAAAAGTCTCTATGGAAACATTGAATACGGCTTGCCGTCGTATTCTGGAAGCCAAATATAAACTGGGATTGTTTGATAATCCTTATAAATATTGCGATCCGAAACGTCCGGCACGCGACATCTTTACCAAAGCCCATCGTGATGCAGCCCGCAGAATTGCAGCAGAAAGTTTCGTTCTTCTGAAGAATGACAGTCCCGACGGTAATCCGAACGGAAATCCGTTGTTGCCTTTCAACCCAAAAGGAAATATTGCAGTTATCGGTCCGTTGGCAAACAGCCGTAGCAATATGCCGGGTACATGGAGCGTAGCAGCTGTGCTCGACCGTTGCCCTTCTTTGGTAGAAGGATTGAAAGAGATGACAGCCGGAAAAGCGAATATCATGTACGCTAAAGGAAGCAACCTGATTAGTGACGCAAGTTACGAAGAACGGGCAACGATGTTCGGCCGTTCCCTGAACCGTGACAACCGCACCGACCAGCAGTTGTTGGACGAAGCATTGAACGTAGCCCGTCGGTCGGATATCATCATCGCAGCGCTAGGCGAATCTTCTGAAATGAGCGGTGAAAGCAGCAGTCGTACAGACTTGAATATTCCCGACGTACAACAGAATCTGTTGAAAGAACTTTTAAAGACAGGCAAACCGGTGGTACTGGTGTTATTCACCGGACGTCCGCTTACGCTGAACTGGGAACAGGAGCATGTGCCTGCCATTCTGAATGTATGGTTCGGAGGTAGTGAAGCCGCTTACGCCATTGGTGACGCCCTCTTCGGTTACGTCAATCCGGGTGGTAAACTGACTATGACTTTCCCGAAGAATGTCGGCCAGATACCTCTTTATTATGCGCACAAAAATACCGGACGCCCATTGAAAGATGGCAAATGGTTCGAGAAATTCCGCAGCAACTATCTCGATGTGGATAATGATCCGCTTTATCCGTTCGGTTACGGCCTTTCTTATACGACGTTCTCTTACAGCGACATCGACTTGAGTCATTCTTCCATGGACATGAACGGTTCGTTGACCGCGGCAGTGGAGGTTACCAATACCGGAACATGGCCCGGCTCGGAAGTGGTACAGCTTTATATCCGCGACGTTGTGGGTAGCAGTACCCGTCCCGTCAAAGAGCTGAAAAGGTTTCCAAAAGATATTCCTCGAACCGGGAGAAATGAAGATTGTCCGTTTCAAGAT
>ENA-OQDL01001649-OQDL01001649.1-human-gut-metagenome-genome-assembly--contig:-NODE-1649-length-10574-cov-4.069685_pt1 | contig 10574 bp, 13 predicted proteins | sample MGYA00242782_ERZ504609 | MGnify/ENA primary metagenome ERZ504609 (study PRJEB26092, sample SAMD00036320) | human gut metagenome | host: Homo sapiens | study: EMG produced TPA metagenomics assembly of... | reverse complement strand
GAACTGAATGAGAACTGTTTCAGAAGATGCTGAAAATGATTTTGAGGAGAAATAATTATGCGTGTAGGTATGGGATATGATGTTCATAAGTTAGTTGAAGGAAGAAAACTGATCCTGGGTGGAGTTGAGATTCCTTACGAGAAAGGTCTCTTAGGACATTCAGATGCAGACGTTATGCTGCATGCCGTAATGGATGCACTGCTTGGAGCAGCAGCACTTGGAGACATTGGCCTTCATTTTCCGGATACAGATCCAAAATATAAGGGCGCATCCAGTATAAAACTGCTCGAGCACGTAGGCGGACTTTTGGAAGAGAATGGATATGTGATCGAGAATATTGATGCGACGATCATTGCGCAGCGTCCAAAGATGCGTCCGCATATTGATCAGATGCGGGAAAACATGGCGAAAGCGCTTAAAATTGACGTTGATCAGATCAATGTAAAGGCTACAACAGAAGAGGGCCTTGGCTTTACCGGAAGCGGCGAAGGAATCTCATCCCAGGCGATCTGTGCGATTGAAAAATTTACGAATTACAGTAGCGTGGATGTGATGGAGAAGCCTGCAGGATGTGGTGGATGCTGTGCGGGAAAATAAGATGAAGATTCGAAAGCTGGACCAATCAGAGCATGGGAAAACCAGGAGCTTGTGGGAACAGGTATTTTCAGAAGACAGTCAGGAATTTGTTGATTATTACTATTATATCAAGACAAAAGACAATACGATTTATGTAATAGAGGAAGACGATGAGATACGTGCGATGCTGCAGCTGAACCCTTATCAGGTAAAGTTACAGAAAAGTGTCGTTCCATCGGATTATATCGTGGGAGTTGCCACGCAGGCAGAATATAGAGGCAGAGGATATATGAGAAATCTTCTGATTCATGCATTACAGGATCAGTATTCACAGAAGATGCCATTTACTTTCCTGATGCCGGCGGCAGAAGCAATCTATTATCCTTATGATTTCCGATTTGTTTATGAACAGAAACAAATCGAGCTTGATGAAGCATTTTTTTCTGCAAGAAAAGAATATAAAAATGATGAATATAGAAATATATCACAAGAGCGGATTGTAGACCGTGATGCAAGATTTATGGATGCAGGGAAGATGGCGGCATTTGTTGAAGAGAATTTTTCGGATTGCTGGAATGTTGTTGCTTTAAGAAATGCACAATATTATCAGACACAGATTCTCGAACAACAGAGCGAGTTTGGCGGGATGCGGCTTGTCTTTGAAGAAGAGAAGCTGGTCTGTATCTATGCATATGCGAAAGAAGAGGGACTCGAGATCAGGGAACCACTTTATCTGGAAGGGAAAGAAGATCTCTTCTGGGCGTCGGTGGATGGTCTTAGAGAACCGGAAGAAAAGGTTTCGGTTTATGGGCTTAAGGAAGCACCTGACTGGCCAGATGATGAAACGTCTGCATATAAAGAAAAACCGCTTATTATGATCAGGATCGTTCATTTACAGGAACTATTTTCTAAAATGAAAATCCCGTCAGAATGTGAGATCCATTGCTCTTTTGCGGTGATCGATCCGATTCTTCATAAGAACAGCAGGATCTGGAAACTCAGTAGCTCAAAAGGAGAAGAAAGCCTGAGCGTGTCTGAAACGGAAGATTCACAGGGAGTACTTTCCATTGCAGCATTGACGGAAATATTGTTTGGATATAAAACTCCTGAAGAAATACGTGCTGAGGAAAGCGTAATTCTTACAGAAGAACTAGAGGAAGAACTGAGGAAATTTCAGAACTTCTGTCCAATATTTTTGAATGAGATTGTCTGAATAAAATGTTAAAATGCAGTTGATCGGCAGAGATAATAGTTGACAAAAAGTGATTTTTTGCATAAGATAATAGAGATGTTGAAAACAATAAATATTGGTAATAAAATTGAGAAAGACAAAGAACGGGAAGAGTAACAGAGATTTGGACTCATAGAGAGAAGGTGTCACCGGCTGAAAGCACCTTTGAGAGAAGAAACTGTGAAGTGCCCCCGGGAGTCGATCCTGTGAAGAGAGTAGCAGGGTACGTCAGGCACACGTTACGTGCGTGAAAGTGAAAGAAGTTATACTTCTTTTATTAGAGTGGAACCGCGGATAGAACTTCGTCTCTAGATTGAGACGAAGTTTTTTGATATACAAAACAATCCGTTTAGGGTGTTAAGTGCATTCTTGAATAAGAAAGGAATGATAAATATGGGAATGATATCTTATGTCAAACAGGAGATAGAGGTGATCCGAGAGCGAGATCCTGCGATCAAATCAAACATGGAAGTATTTTTGTATCCAAGCTTTAAAGTAATCTTAAGCTACAGAGTGGCGCATAAGCTTTACCTGAAAAAGCATTATTTCTGGGCACGCTGGATTTCTCAGAGAGCAGCGCGTAAGACAGGGATTGAGATCCATCCGGGTGCAACAATTGGAAAGGGACTTTTTATCGATCATGGAACAGGTGTGATCATCGGAGAAACTACGATCATCGGAGATAATGTAACACTGTATCAGGGGGGTTTACGCTTGGCGGTACCGGAAAAGAACAGGGAAAACGTCATCCAACGTTGAAAGATAATGTTATGGTGAGCGCCGGCGCAAAAATCCTGGGTTCTTTTACAATCGGAGAAAATTCTAAGATCGGAGCTGGTTCTGTAGTACTTGAAGAGGTTCCAGCGAACTGTACAGTTGTCGGTGTGCCGGGACGAATCGTCCGCATGGACAATAAGAAAGTCCCAAGAAGTGATATGGATCAGGTACATTTACCGGACCCGGTACTTACAGATATTCGAGAACTGCAGGAAGAGAATATAAAACTTCACAAACGTTTGGAATCTATGATAAAATATATGCGATGTGTGGAGAAAGAAAATAAGGAGAGTAAGAACGATGAAGATTTATAATACAATGTCAAAAAGAAAAGAAGAGTTTGTTCCTCTAGAGGAAGGAAAAGTAAAGATGTATGTATGCGGTCCGACTGTATATAATTACATCCATATTGGAAATGCAAGACCAATGATCGTGTTTGATACTGTCCGCAGATATTTTGAATACAAGAATTATGATGTGAATTATGTATCTAACTTTACGGATGTCGATGACAAGATCATCAAGAAAGCAAACGAAGAAGGCGTTACAGCAGAAGAAATCTCACAGCGTTATATTGCAGAGTGCAAGAAAGATATGGATGGCATGAATATTGAGCCGGCAACAAAGAATCCGCTTGCAACAGAAGAGATTGACGGTATGATCAGCATGATTGAGACACTGATTGAGAAAGGCTACGCATACGAGAAGAACGGAACTGTATATTACCGTACAAGAAAGTTCAAAGATTATGGTAAATTATCCCATAAGAACCTTGATGATCTTCAGTCAGGCGGACGTACCCTTCTTGTAAGCGGTGAGGATGAGAAAGAAGATTCTCTGGATTTTGTTCTCTGGAAACCGAAGAAAGAGGGAGAACCATCCTGGCCTTCACCATGGTGTGACGGACGTCCGGGATGGCACATTGAGTGCTCAGAGATGTCCAAGAAATATCTTGGTGAGCAGATCGATATTCATGCAGGTGGGGAAGACCTGATCTTTCCACATCATGAAAATGAAATTGCACAGAGTGAAGCAGCGAACGGAAAAGAGTTCTCCAGATACTGGATGCATAACGGGTTCCTGAACATTGATAACCGTAAGATGTCCAAGTCTCTTGGAAATTTCTTCACAGTTCGCGAGATCAGTGAGAAGTATGACCTTCAGGTACTTCGTTTCTTCATGTTAAGCGCACATTACAGAAGTCCACTGAATTTCAGCGCTGAATTGATGGAAGCAGCAAAGAGCGGACTTGAGAGAATCATTACAGCAGCTGATCGTCTGAAATTCCTTATGGGAAGCGCGAAGACAGAAGATATGGCAGAGACAGAAGCAGAGAAGTTTGCAAAGTCAGCAGAATATGTTGGAAACTTTGAGAGCGCTATGGATGATGACTTCAATACAGCAGATGCGATCGCTGCAGTATTTGATCTTGTAAAATTCATTAATACGATGACAGACGAAGACAGTTCCAAAGAGTATCTTGAGAATCTGTTTGACCGTCTGGTAAGACTGACAGAAGTACTTGGAATTATTGTTGATAAAGAAGATGAGATTCTTGATTCTGACATTGAAGCACTGATCGCAGAGCGTCAGGCAGCAAGAAAAGAGAAAAACTTTGCAAGAGCAGATGAGATCAGAGATGAGCTTCTTGCGAAAGGTATCGTTCTGAAAGATACAAGAGAAGGAGTACAATGGAAAAGAGCATAACAGCAGGTTTAGAAGAGTATATCCGGACAATTCCCGGTATGAAAGAGATTGATGCAAAGCAGTGTTCCCCACTGGTTCTTGCTTATGTGGGAGACTGTGTTTATGATCTGATCATTAAGACGATGGTGGTCGGCCGTGGAAACAGGCCGGTCCACCGTCTCCATGAAGAGACAAGCCAGTATGTGCAGGCATCAGCACAGTCCTTTATGATGCGTTCCATGCAGGAGCATCTGAATGAGGAAGAACATGGAGTTTACCGGAGAGGAAGAAACGCACGATCTGTATCTCCGGCAAAGAATCAGTCAATTACAGACTACAGAAGAGCGACAGGTTTTGAGGCATTGATCGGACATTTATATCTGACAGGTCAGTATGAACGACTGACAGAGCTTGTAAGTATCGGACTTGAAAGCATTGAAAAAGAGATAAAGGAAAAAGGAGCAGAACATGCAGGAAAATAGAGAACAGGGAACAGAGACATTTGTAATTGAAGGAAGAAATGCCGTACTGGAAGCATTTCGTTCCGGACGTACGATTGACAAGATTTATGTTCTTGACGGATGTCAGGACGGACCGGTAAGAACAATTGTACGTGAGGCAAAGAAATATGGCTCACTGATCAATTTTGTGACAAAAGAAAGACTTTCCCAGCTCTCAGAGACTGGGAAGCATCAGGGTGTAATCGCGCATGCGGCAGCATATGAATATTCTACGATTGACGATATGCTTAAGCTGGCAGAAGAGAGAGGCGAAGCTCCGTTTCTGATTCTTTTAGACAATATTGAAGATCCGCACAATCTTGGCGCGATCATTCGTACAGCGAACCTTGCAGGTGCACACGGAGTCATTATTCCAAAGAGAAGAGCAGTTGGTCTGACAGCGACAGTTGCGAAGACATCTGCCGGAGCTTTGAATTATACACCGGTCGCAAAGGTGACGAATCTTGTGAAGACAATGGACGAACTCAAGGAAAAAGGACTCTGGTTTGTATGTGCTGATATGGATGGCGAGCAGATGTATGACCTGAACCTGACAGGACCGATCGGTCTTGTGATCGGAAATGAAGGTGAGGGCGTTGGCCGCCTTGTGAAAGAAAACTGTGATTTCGTTGCAGGAATTCCAATGAAAGGTCAGATTAATTCTCTGAATGCATCTGTGGCAGCAGGCGTTCTTGCTTATGAGATCGTAAGACAGAGGATTTCGCAGAAATAAATATGAGTATTGCTCGAAAAAAGAGTGATAACAGGTGATAATCGGATGAGTAAGTATGACAGAATGACAGATGAGCAGCTTTTATGTGATTACAAAAATGGAAATCAGGAGATTATGGATTACCTGATGGTGAAATATAAATCCATGGTAAGGAAGAAAGCGCGTGCAATGTATCTGTTGGGGGGAGAGAACGAGGATCTGATCCAGGAAGGAATGATCGGTCTGATCAAAGCAGTGCGGGATTTTGATGTAACGCAGAAAACATCATTTTCAAGTTTTGCAGAACTTTGTGTTTCCAGGCAGATGTACTCAGCGATTGAGGCGTCAAACCGAAAAAAGCATCTGCCTTTGAACTCCTATATTTCGCTGTATGAAGACAGTGAACAGGAAGGAGAAGGGAGAAGTCTTCCTTTAATTGACACGATAGAATCATCGAAGGAGAATGATCCGGAAGTTCTTTATTTTGGAAAAGAATATACAGAAGCTTTTGCGGAGCAGCTGAAAGAATTGCTCAGTCCATTAGAAAATCATGTTCTTTATCTGCATTTGATGGGAACCGACTATAGAACAATTGCAGAATTGCTTGGAAAGAGTCCGAAGTCAGTGGACAATGCACTTCAGCGGATCAAGACAAAAGCACAAAAGATTCTGCCGTAAAGGAGAAATACGGATGAAGAAAAAATACAATTACCTTTTGGCACTTGCAGTCTTTCTAGTGATCATGATCTGCTTTAACAAATTCGGATACATCATTTCTTACCTGGCCGCAATTGGCGGGTCTCTGGTTATGGGAAACAATGGAACAATGGTGGTTTATGAGTTCCTGATGAGTCATTTGAATCTGGTATCGGCAATTTTGTACCTTATGGTTCTTCCCATTCCTGCTTTATGGTATTATCTTGCTTTTCAGCTGCGTGAAGGAGGAATCCGTGCAATCCCAGGCAAATGCAGAAGAGTCGGATTGGAAGGATGTGTTTTAATTGTACTGTTTACTTTTGGTATGATACATGTGACCAGCATTATACTGGCAATCGTAGCACAGGTACTTCCGGATGCGATGGATAATTATCAGAATCTGATAGAAAATTCCGGCCTGACAGAATATTCGCTGATGTGGGTTTTCAGTACATTGATTCTTCCACCTCTTGTGGAAGAAATGATTTTCCGGGGTTTGATCCAGAAATATCTTGAACGTGCCGGAATGCATTGGATCCTGGCGAATGTTGTACAGGCGGTTCTGTTTGGAGTGTTCCATCAAAATCTCGTACAGGGAATTTATGCGGCACTTTTGGGGTTTGCACTTGGATTTGTGGCGCATCGCTATAACACCCTGGCGGCATCCATACTGATGCACATGTTCTATAATCTGATGGGAACGCTGATCGTAGATCTTGAGAGCAGATTCCTTCCGGGAATAATAATGGGAATGATTATCCTAGTCAGTATTCCAATGACAGTGAGTGCTGTGACGTTGATTTGTCTGACAACAAATAATAAAAAAAACAGAGGTTTGAGAAGATGAGATTTGTAATACAAAGAGTAACAGAGGCATCTGTTACGATTGATGGTGAGATATCCGGAAAGATTGGAAAAGGGTATCTTGTTTTGATTGGAGTAGCAGATACAGACACAAAAGAGATTGCAGACAAAATGATACGAAAAATGATCGGACTTCGTATTTTTGAAGATGAACAGGGAAAAACAAACCTTTCGCTTGCTGATGTGGACGGAGGTCTTCTTCTGGTTTCACAGTTTACGTTATATGCAAACTGTAAGAGAGGAAACAGACCAAGCTTTATTGAAGCAGGAAAACCGGATATGGCGAATGAGATGTATGAATATATCATTGAAAAATGCAGGGAATCAGTGGATGAAGTACAGACCGGAGAGTTTGGAGCTGATATGAAGGTTCAGCTGCTCAATGACGGGCCATTTACCATTTTGCTGGATTCAGATCAGCTTTAACTTGACAATCAAACTCAAGTAGTGTATATTTAATTTTGCGTTCTGCTGGAACGCAATAAGCTGTCTTGGCGCAGTCGGTAGCGCGTCGCCTTGGTAAGGCGGAGGTCGGGGGTTCAAGTCCCCTAGACAGCTTTGAACCTTTCCCCGGAAGTGCCCGTAAGTGCGGTGCTTTCGGGGTTTTTCTTTTGTGGAAATTCCAATCCGTAGGAATTTTACAGACTTTCCTATGGACTTACAGGCTTGAAAGAAAAAGCAATTCCTTGTTGAAGATTCTTTCACTTGTCATAAATATGTTATACTGAAGTTAATTGAAGTGGTGGTTCCCTCGAACGACTGGATGGATGAGTTTAAACTTCGCTTCAGTTTGGGACAGACGGGAAATGCTGCCTCCGGTGCTTCGCTCTATCTGGGTTCATACGCCTCCGGTGACAATTACATGGATATGAGTGCCATTACCCCGAGCACCATGCAGCTCAATCGCTTGAAATGGGAAACAACCACTGAATATAATACAGGTCTGGACGCTTCTTTCTTAAAAGGGAAACTCCGCTTTACGGTCGATGTCTATCAGAAATATATCAAAGATCTGTTGCAAAAGAAAGTTAAAATGCCAACTAGTATCGGTTATGGAAATGGTTATGAAGTCAGCTACATGAATTCTGGAAAGATGACGAATAAAGGGTGGGAATTCCGTGTTGATGCAGTCCCTTTTGAAAACAGAGACTGGCGTGTTGGATTCTACTTCAACATCGCCCACAACGAGAACAAGATTACGGAAATGCCGGATAACTATACCGAAGAAAACTATACCTTCAACAATGGTGAATATGCATACCGTAGAGAAGAAGGACGTCCGATGGGTTCTTTCTATGGTTATCGTTACAAAGGCGTTTGTCAAAATAAAGATGCCACGTATGCACGTGATGCCGATGGCAACGTGATGAAAGATATTTCCGGCAATGCGATTGTTATGCGGAATGGAACAGCTACCATAGCTCCCGGAGATGCTCTCTACGAGGATATAAATCATGATGGTGTCATCAACCAATATGATATTGTCTATTTAGGTAACTCTAATCCGAGATTCACCGGAGGTGCTGGTGTTAATGTCAGCTATAAGCAATTTAAGCTGTCTGCTATTTTTTACGGACGTTATGGACAGGATGTAGTCAACTCTACCCGTTTAAACAATGAGTCCATGCGCGGAATTGACAATCAAAGTACGGCTGTCCTTAGACGTTGGCGCAACGAAGGTGATCAGACAGATATTCCGCGTGCACTCTATGGAGAAGGATACAACACACTGGGCTCTGACCGCTTTGTGGAAGATGCTTCTTACCTGCGTTTGAAATCTTTGTCGTTCAATTATCGTTTGCCGAAGAAAATAATTCAGCGTTGGGGATTTAGTAATATTGATGTATATGTCACCGGATACAACCTCTTTACTTGGACTAAATACACCGGTCAGGATCCGGAAGTGAAGACCGAAAACACATATGCCAGAGATAGTGCTACTACACCGGCTTCTATTCAGCTTGTTGCCGGCTTTAATTTAAGTTTTTAAAAGATCTACGAACATGAAAAAGATATTTACTATATTGTTACTATCCGGAAGTTTGTTGATGAGCGGATGCAGCGATTGGCTTGATATTCTGCCCAAAGATAAGCAATCTACCGATATGTACTGGGAGTCTTCTGAAGATGTGGAAGCCATTCTCGCACAGGGATACAGTCGTTTGCGTACTTGTGTCCCCTATATCATCAACTGGGGAGAATTTGAGAGGGAGTTTCCGTCATTGTTTCCCGGTAGAGGAACAAAAACCGGTCTGATTCAGAACTTTCAGGTGTTGCCCAGTACATCAACTGTCAGTGGGGTACCTTCTACCAAGTGATCGGTATGGCGAATGCTGTGTTAAAATATGCACCGACCGTGATGGACAAAGATGCAAGTTATTATGAATCGAGAATGAACTCACATCTGACGGAAGCTTATTTCCTACGCGGACTGTCATACCTGTATCTGGTACGTAACTTCCGGGAGGTGCCCTTGATTACCGAACCCTACGTAGACGATGCCATGCCTAATGACGTAGCCAAGTCATCCGAAACGGAGATTTTGGAATTGATAAAAAGCGACGTACGTGCAGCGTTAGCAACTAATGCTGCCAAAGAAACATTTGATGGAACATGGGCTACCAAAGGGCGTGCCACTAAATGGGCATTGTACGCACTGATGGCGGAAACTTGCCTTTGGGCAGAAGAATACGAAGAATGTGTCACGTATGCTGATTACCTAATCAATGCTACAGCCGCTATGCGACCAGTATTTATGTCGACACCGGACAATGGTTCAATATGTTCTATCCCGGTAACAGTAACGAATCTATCTTTGAAATACAATATGACGAAACCAATTATGCACAAGGAAGCGGAAGCCCATCCAAGGTTTTCCCTTATGGCACTGATGTTACAATAGACTCATATATGTATTCTGAGCCGATGACTCTTCGCTTAATAGAAGAATACACACAACATAGAGGAGATGAAATAAGCCGCACTTATTATGGTTCATTTGCCGGTACTGCTTATGCTAGCTATCCGGACAACGGCATTATCTGGAAATATTCAGGAATGGGAGTTGCTGACCGGGAAGCCGTACGTACCATTCAGGATGCCAATTATATTATCTATCGTATGGCAGACGTAATGTTGATGAAAGCGGAGGCACTGATTCGTATCGGCGGTTCCGCCAACTGGACAGAGGCATTGTCTATCATTAATCAAATACGCGAACGTTCAGAGCTAAACCCACGAAGTGAAGTCAGTGCGGACAATATCAACGAAGCTACTGAAGAAATGTTATTGGAGATGCTATTGGATGAACGCGACATGGAGTTTGCTGCAGAAGGCAAACGTTGGTATGACCTATTGCGCTACGGCAAGCAACAAACTTCAAGTATAAAGCTCGCTTTAAAGCAATCATTATGGAGAACAACCTTACAGCGGAAAATAAATGGCTGAGTTCTGTTCTGGATAATGATAATGCTTGGTATTTGCCAATTCCTGCTGAAGATATATTCAACAACTCGTTATTGACACAAAATCC
>ENA-OQDL01001647-OQDL01001647.1-human-gut-metagenome-genome-assembly--contig:-NODE-1647-length-10582-cov-2.549498_pt1 | contig 10582 bp, 15 predicted proteins | sample MGYA00242782_ERZ504609 | MGnify/ENA primary metagenome ERZ504609 (study PRJEB26092, sample SAMD00036320) | human gut metagenome | host: Homo sapiens | study: EMG produced TPA metagenomics assembly of... | reverse complement strand
ACCCCTGCTCTGCTATCTTGCCGACTGGTGGATTGGAAAAGAAACCGGATATAAATTCGGTTATGAATTGCTAATGTTAAATGGAACGCTTACCTTTGCGGGGTTAATCTGCATGTCTAAAAAAGGGAAAAACGATGTTACAAAGAAATAAATGACAAGAAAATGGAAATAACAAGTGCTGAATTTGTGATTAGCAATACGGACGTGAAGAAATGCCCGGCCGGTATTTTCCCGGAATATGCCTTTATAGGCCGTTCGAATGTGGGAAAATCGAGTCTTATCAATATGTTGACCAGCCGTAAAGGTCTGGCCATGACCTCTTCTACTCCGGGAAAAAACGATGTTAATCAACCACTTCCTTATCAATAAGAATTGGTATCTCGTCGACCTTCCGGGATATGGCTATGCCCGACGCGGACAAAAAGGGAAAGACCAGATACGCACCATAATCGAAGATTATATCCTGGAACGGGAGCAAATGACCAACCTCTTTGTTCTGATAGACAGCCGGCTGGAACCTCAAAAAATAGACCTCGAGTTTATGGAATGGCTGGGCGAGAACGGTATCCCCTTCTCTATCATCTTTACCAAAGCCGACAAGCTAAAAGGTGGACGTTTAAAAATGAATATCAATGCCTATTTACGTGAGTTGGGCAAACAATGGGAAGAGCTCCCTCCTCACTTCGTATCTTCCTCGGAAGACCGCACAGGACGTGTTGATATACTCAACTACATAGAAAACATAAACAAGGATCTCAATGTTAAATGAAAGAAGAATGAAAATGAAAAAGAGTTTTTTATCTATTGCCTTTATGGCAGTATTTATGCTGATGGCGACTAACAGCCAGGCGCAATCATGGTCCGACTTATTTAATAAGGACAACATTTCAAAAGTAGTAAATGCCATCACCGGAACCACCGAATCTATCAACATGACCGGAACATGGAACTACAAAGGTTCGGCCGTAGAGTTCGAATCGGATAACTTACTAATGAAAGCAGGCGGAGCTGCCGCAGCCACTATGGCTGAAAATAAACTGAACGAACAATTAAGCAAAATAGGTATTAAAGACGGCCAGATGAGTTTCACTTTCAATGCCGACAGTACTTTCACCAGCACGGTGGGCAAGAAAACATTGAAAGGCACTTACTCCTACAATGCTTCAACCAAACAAGTTGATTTGAAGTATTTGAAACTTCTGAATCTGCACGCTAAAGTAAATTGCAGTTCCAGTTCACTGGAGTTACTGTTCAACTCGGACAAACTGTTGAAATTAATGGCTTTCATCGGTAGCAAAAGTAGCAGTACCGCACTGAAAACAGTTAGTTCACTAGCCGAAAATTACGATGGAATGATGCTCGGATTCCAGCTCTCAAAATAGCAAAAGAGAATCGTTTAATACTATTTCGCACTCCATAAAGTATATTTTTAGGGGAAAAGCATTATCTTTGTCGTTTGTAACAAAAAAGAGAAGGGAAAAAATGAAAAAGATACTTTTTTTTAATGACGCTGTTAGTAATGGGCGTAAGCTTTGCATTTGCGCAAACAAATGCAGATATCAAGTTTGACAAAACAACTCACGATTTCGGTAAGTTTTCTGAAAACAGCCCGGTTGTCAGTTGCACATTTACCTTTACTAATATCGGCGATGCCCCTCTGGTGATCCATCAGGCTGTAGCCTCTTGCGGATGTACAGTACCCGAATATACAAAGGAGCCCATCATGCCGGGTAAAAAAGGAACAATCAAGGTGACTTATAACGGAACAGGCAAATATCCGGGACATTTCAAAAAATCAATCACCTTGCGTACCAACGCCAAAACAGAGATGGTAAGATTGTATATCGAAGGCGATATGACGGCAAAAGATGCAAAGTAGGAAAAAATAGACTATTACATAAAGGAGAATCTTTCGGTTCTCCTTTTTTTTTGTTTACTTTGAGGACGGAAATGTAAATTAACACATTAGCAAATTATAAAAACTATGAAACAAGAAGAAGACAAATTCACCGGGTTACCCGAGAATGCGTTCAGAGAGTTGAAACCCGGGGAAGTGTACAACCCGTTGATGGGTCCCTCTAAAAATTATCCGGAAGTTAATATCTGGTCAGTACATGGGGTATTGCCATGGCAATCCTTTTTTCGGCCGCCGCTGCCTATCTGGGGTTGAAGGTCGGACAGGTATTTGAAGCAGCTATTCCAATTGCGATCATTGCCGTAGGAGTTTCCGGAGCTGCCAAAAGAAAAAATGCGTTGGGCGAAAATGTGATTATCCAGTCTATCGGAGCTTGTTCCGGAGTAATCGTTGCCGGAGCGATCTTCACCCTCCCCGCTCTTTATATTCTCCAAGCTAAATATCCCGAGATGACGGTTACCTTCATGCAGGTATTCATCAGCTCTTTATTGGGTGGCGTATTGGGTATTCTATTCCTATTCCTTTCCGTAATACTTCGTCAGTGACATGCATGGAAATATCCTTTCCCGGAAGCAACAGCTACTACACAGGTGTTGATCTCCGGCGAAAAAGGGGGCAGTCAGGCCAAACCGTTATTGATGGCAGGTATGATCGGCGGATTATATGACTTCATCGTAGCGACATTCGGATGGTGGAACGAGAACTTTACTACCCGTGTTTTGCAGTGCCGGAGAAATGCTGGCAGAAAAGGCAAAATTGGTATTCAAGGTAAACACCGGTGCCGCCGTGCTTGGTTTGGGATATATCGTCGGACTGAAGTATGCTTCCATCATTTGTGCCGGTTCACTGGCTGTGTGGTGGATTATCATTCCGGGAATGTCTGCTATCTGGGGTGACAGTGTACTGAATGCATGGAATCCGGAAATTACCTCTACCGTAGGTATGATGAGTCCGGAAGAAATATTCAAATATTATGCCAAGAGCATCGGTATCGGCGGTATCGCCATGGCAGGTGTGATCGGTATTATCCGTTCCTGGAGCATCATCAAGAGCGCTGTCGGACTGGCAGCCAAAGAGATGGGCGGTAAAGGGAATGTAGAGAAAAGCATTATCCGTACCCAACGGGATCTTTCAATGAAGATTATTGCCATTGGTTCCATCATCACACTGATCTTAATCGTATTATTCTTCTACCTTGATGTCATGCAAGGGAATCTGTTGCATACATTGGTAGCCATTGTTCTGGTTGCCGGCATCTCTTTCCTGTTCACCACAGTAGCAGCTAATGCCATTGCGATTGTTGGTACTAATCCGGTTTCGGGAATGACATTGATGACACTGATATTGGCTTCCGTAGTGATGGTAGCTGTCGGACTGAAAGGTCCTTCGGGCATGGTTGCCGCATTGGTTATGGGTGGTGTAGTATGCACCGCACTGTCGATGGCAGGAGGTTTTATCACCGACTTGAAAATTGGTTACTGGCTCGGAAGTACGCCTGCCAAACAGGAAACATGGAAGTTCTTGGGAACAATCGTATCGGCTGCAACAGTAGGCGGTGTAATGATTATCCTGAATAAGACATACGGATTTACAAGTGGCGCACTGGCTGCTCCGCAAGCAAATGCGATGGCGGCCGTGATCGAACCACTAATGAGCGGTGTAGGTGCACCCTGGTTGTTATATGGCATTGGGGCTGTCTTAGCTATTATTCTGACTCTTTGTAAAATTCCTGCATTAGCTTTCGCATTGGGTATGTTTATTCCATTGGAACTGAATGTACCGTTGGTAGTGGGTGGAGCAGTGAATTGGTTTGTTACAACACGTAGCAAAGATGCATCTCTGAATACGGAAAGAGGTGAAAAAGGAACTTTACTGGCATCCGGTTTCATTGCCGGAGGTGCATTGATGGGAGTAATCAGTGCCGCGATGCGCTTTGGTGGAATCAATCTGGTTAATGAGGCATGGTTGAACAATACTTGGTCAGAAGTGTTGGCATTAGGAGCGTATGCCTTACTGATTCTTTACTTTATAAAGGCTTCAATGAAAGTTAAATAAATAATTATGAGGAGACTATTATCCATTATAGTATCGCTTGTAACTGCCATATCATTTGCGCAGCAGCCCGTCGAGCTACCTTTGTGGCCCGACGGTGCTCCCAACTCCAGTGGACTAACCGGAGAGGAGCAGGAAACGCGTCCTCATTTTGTCACGAATGTCACGCATCCCACCCTGACGGTCTACCACCCGGAAAAGCCGAATGGAATGGCTATTATCATGTGTCCCGGAGGCGGGTATCGTGGACTGGGTATGGATGGAGAGGGGTATGATATGGCTCCCTGGTTCTGCGGACAAGGTATTACCTATATAGTATTAAAATACCGGATGCCGAACGGACATTGGGAAGTCCCCGTATCAGACGCCGAACAAGCCATTCGAATGGTACGTCAACATGCCAAAGAATGGAATGTCAATCCTTACAAGGTAGGATTAATGGGAGCCTCTGCGGGAGGGCATTTAACTGCTACACTCGCCACTCACTACAATTCGGAAACACGTCCGGACTTTCAGATATTACTTTATCCGGTGGTTACGATGATGCAAGTCACCCGTGGAAATACAAGAACTGCATTGCTAGGCAAAAATCCAACAATGGAACAAATACAGAAGTTTTCTGCCGAATTGCAAGTAACGCCCGATACTCCACAAGCATTTTATCGCTCTTACCTCCGACGACCCTTCCGTAGCACCTTACCACGGAGTAAACTATTACCTTGCTTTACAGAAAAACAAGGTTCCGGCAACTCTCCATGTTTATCCTACCGGAGGACATGGCTGGGGATTTAAGGATCATTTTAAATATAAGCAACAATGGACACAGGAATTGGAGAAATGGTTGCGCGACGGCGTTGTATTCCCGGAAAACCCCGAACCCATGTTACGAATCGGAAAATCTTACCTGGGAACTAAATACGTGGCTAACACATTAGATCAAGACGGAGAAGAATCATTAGTGATCCGGACTGATGCCGTAGATTGCCTCACTTTCGTAGAATACACATTGGCACAGGCACTCGGTTCTTCCTTTGCCGACAATCTGCAAAAAATACGTTATCGGGACGGCATCATCAACGGATATCCTTCCCGGTTACATTATACTTCCGAATGGATTGAGAACGGAATCCGCCACGGATTCCTCACCGACATTACTGCCAAAAACAGTGCACATACCCAGAAAATCTCTCTTTCATATATGTCTACCCATCCCAAGCAATATAAAAAATTGGCTGTTCGCCGGAAAAATGTACGACAAATGGCCGAATATGAAAAAGCAATCTCCGGAAAAGTCGTACATTGGTTGCCGAAAAGCGAACTGCCGGAAGCCGGATTGCCCTGGATCATGAATGGAGACATTATTGCTATTACAACGAAGATGCCCGGACTGGACATTGCTCATGTAGGAATAGCAGAATATAAAGAGGGAAAACTGCACCTGCTGCACGCTTCTTCTACATTGGGAAAAGTAGTTGTCAGCGATGAACCTCTCAATCACATGCTAAACAACAATAAATCGTGGACAGGCATACGTGTTGTCCGGATGTCTCACTCTAAAAATAACTGATTATGAAACGAGTAAAACATTTCCTTCTCGCCTCGTGCTTATTCCCCACTTTGCTGGGAGCACAAGAAATGGCAAGCGCCTATTTTCTGGAACTTACTCCGGACGCCCAATCGGCAGGTATGGCAGGTACAGGATTAGCTACCACCGACAACGGTAGTACAGCTATTTTTCATAATGCTTCTACCATCGCTTTCTCACAAGAAGTGATGGGTGCGAGTTATTCATACGCTAAGATCAACCAAGATTATGCGCTACATAGCGCCTCTCTTTTCTACCGGATCGGAAGGGAAGGCATACATGGATTTGCTGTAGGTTTCCGGCATTTCAAAGATCCCAAGGTGCTCGATTACCGCCCTCACGCATGGGACTTAGAAGCTGCTTATTTCAGAAATGTAGCCAAAAATCTGTCTCTTTCATTAACGTTCAGATACCTGCAAGCCAAAGCCGCGGAAAGCGCAGACAGCAAGAATAGCGTTTGTCTGGACTTCGGCGCGACCTACTATCGCAATATGGCTCTATTGGACGAAATGGCTTCCTGGAGCATTGGTTTCCAAGCTGCCAACTTAGGTAAAAAGCTGGACGGACAAAAATTACCCGCCAGATTAGGATTGGGAGGTACAATCGACCTGCCATTCAAGCATAGAAAACCGTTTGCAAGTGGCTCTCGACTTCAACTATCTGCTCCCCTCTGAAATCCGTCATCTCCAGGCTGGCATAGGAGCTGAATATAATTTCCTGAAATATGGTGTTGTCCGTGCGGGATATCATTTCGGAGACAAAGACAAAGGAGCGGGCAACTACGGCACCCTAGGCTGCGGAATAAACTTCTGGCCGATACGTGCAGACTTCTCATACGCCTTGGCTGATAAAGATTGCTTTATGCGCCGCACCTGGCAACTGGGAGTTGGAATAGTTTTCTAAGCTCCTCTTCGAGGCGTTGCTTCACTTCGTCCATCGGCACATCGTGCTTTAATTCCTGACGAAGAGAAGTGACGCCTTTATCTATAAATCCGCAAGGGTGGATATAACTGAAATAACGTAAATCGGTATTCACATTCAGAGCCAGTCCATGCATCGTGACATAATGGCTGCTCCTCACTCCGATAGCACAAATCTTACGCGCACGAGGCGTATCACCTTCCAACCAGACTCCTGTCGCTTTCTCCAAACGTCCGGCCTCAATGCCATAAAAAGCACATACCCGAATCACCGCTTCTTCCAGCAAATGCACGTACTCTTTCAATCCTAACTGAAATTCTTCCAGGTTTAATATCGGATAACATACCAATTGTCCCGGACCATGATAAGTAATGTCCCCTCCGCGGTCAATATGAAACAGGGAAGCTCCGATGCGCTCCAGCTGCTCTTCACTCAGCAACATATTGGCTGCCTTGCCGTGGCGGCCTAAGGTGTATACATGCGGATGCTGGCAAAAACACGATGCGATTGACGTACGGACGTCCCTCCTGTTTGGCATTTACCAGTTCGTCGAACAGTTCTGTCTGGCGCTGCCAGGCTTCCGGATACGAGATTACTCCCCAGTTTTCTATTTCCATATCAGTCTGTTAATGAATTACTCGTGCAAAATAAGCACATTTCTTTAACATATAGCAAGAAATTAGTTACTTTTTTTAAATGGTCGTTTCGGGAACTTATGCTATATTTGTCCTATCGGAACTTTTGCTTCCGGTGTCCATGACAAAAAAAATGAATATATGAACAGAAGAATTATTTTACTTACCGCCACTGTACTGGCCGTTACCGGATGTTTTTTCATGCAGGGATGCATCCAGCAGCACGCTCCTGCCTTCCCCGAAATTGCCAGTATTCAGGCAGACACGACCGTTTTGCTGAAACCGGAAGTGGAAACTTCACCGGACTGCCGCATTTCCATTGATTTTATGTATCTGAAGCCGGCTTCTCCCACAGATTCCGTTTCGGAAGCTGTCAACCGGATATTCTATGAGACCGTTTCAGAGAAGACGGCAGGTGCAGGTTCACTGACTCCGGAAGCCTTTGTCAATTCCATGAAAGAGGGCTACATCGACGGATACAGAAAAATCTTCAGAAATTCTACGACGCAGATCTGCACAACGGAGTCAAGCAAGAAGATATCCCTGCCTGGTATAACAACGAGTATGAGATTACCTCCACCCTGGAAATGGGACGCGACAGCGTATGGAATTATCAGGTATCCATTTTTGAAGATACCGGAGGTGCACATCCCAACACCCGCGGAAAATGGGTCAACATTGATGCTGCCACCGGAAAGCTACTGACACGCAAGGATGTTTTCCTCCCCAACACCGATCAGGCCATCTGCGAAATGATCTTAAAGCAATTATTGAACGAAGCGAATAAACGTCTTGAAACAGACACGATTAGTTCCATCGAAGGACTTCGTTCCGTCGGAGCTTTGCTGGAAGGAGACCTGTTCGTTCCCGACAACTTCAAGCTGGGTAAGGATGGAGTGACTTTCCTCTACAACCGTTATGACATTGCTCCCTACACTATGGGAGATTTCCAGCTTACCGTACCTTATGCCGAGATAGAAAACTGCTTACTGAAAAAATAAAACCGAAACAAAGAAAAAGATATGGATATTATACTGAAATATTTTCCTAACTTGACCGATACGCAAAAGGCACAGTTTGCTGCCCTCTATGATCTTTATACAGACTGGAACAGCAAGATCAATGTCATTTCGCGCAAGGACATAACCAATCTTTATGAACATCACGTGCTGCATTCCCTGGGCATCGCCAAGGTGATTAACTTCAAGCCCGGTACAGAGGTGATGGATCTGGGAACAGGAGGCGGTTTCCCCGGTATTCCTCTGGCTATACTTTTCCCCGATACCCACTTTCATCTGGTGGACAGTATCGGCAAGAAGGTTCGCGTAGCTACGGAAATCGCTGTTGCCGTCGGACTGAAAAATGTCACGACCCGTCACTGCCGGGCTGAGGAAGAGAAACAGCGCTTTGACTTTGTGGTGAGCCGGGCAGTCATGCCTCTGACCGATCTGCTGAAGATCATCCGTAAGAATATCAGCAAGGAACAGCGGAATGCCCTTCCCAACGGACTGATTTGCCTGAAGGGAGGAGAACTGGAAAAAGAAGTATTCCCCGTCAAGCACCAGACGCTGATCCACGATCTCAAGGAAGACTTCACAGAAGAATTCTTCGAAACCAAGAAAGTGGTCTACGTGACCATCAACGGACAATGAATCAGACTTTAAAACTCTACCGCTATGAATATAAAACGTTTTGAATTCAATATGTTTCCCGTCAACTGTTACGTGTTGTGGGACGACACCAAAGAAGCTGTAGTCATCGATGCCGGATGTTATTACCCGGAAGAACAACAGCGTCTCAAGGATTTTCTGGTCAATAACGGCCTTCAGCTGAAACATCTGCTGAATACCCATCTTCACCTGGATCACATTTTCGGCAATACATTCATGGAACGGGAATTCGGTATAAAGCCTGAGGCCAATCAGGAAGATGAATTCTGGCTGGCCAAGGCTGCCGGCCACTGCCGTATGTTCGGCTTTCAGATCAACGAATCACCGGCTCCTCTGGGAGGATATATCTGTGACGGCGATGTGATCCGCTTTGGGAATACGAATCTGGAAGCCATCCATGTACCCGGCCACTCCCCGGGCAGCCTGGTCTTCTACTGCCGGGCAGCCAACTGTCTGTTCAGCGGAGATGCTCTCTTCAAGGGAAGCATCGGACGTACAGACCTGGAAGGCGGCGATTTTGAAACATTGAGAGAACACATCTGCAGCAACCTGTTTTCGCTTCCGGCTGAAACCGTTGTCTATCCGGGCCATGGAGAACCGACAAGCATCGGAGCGGAAAAAATGACCAATCCGTTTTTCAGATAAATCTTTTTAACGAAATAAACCTTATACGTATCATGGAAACAACAAAATTTGCGAACCGACACATTGGCATTGAGGAGAAAGATCTTCCTCAAATGCTGGGGAAAATAGGTGTAAAAACACTTGATGAACTGATTGACAAGACCATTCCGTCACAGATACGTCTGAAACAGCCGCTGCCGCTTGCTCCGGCTATGACAGAACGGGAATTTGCCATGCACATTGCGGAACTCGCATCACAAAACAAACTTTACAAAACGTACATCGGGGCCGGATGGTATGACAGCGTTACACCGGCCGTCATCCAGCGTAATGTCTTTGAAAACCCCGTATGGTACACCTCCTATACGCCTTACCAGGCTGAAATCTCACAGGGACGACTGGAAGCCCTGCTGAACTTCCAGACAGTGGTGAGTGACCTCACCGCCATGCCGTTGGCCAACTGCTCCCTGCTGGATGAAGCAACAGCTGCTGCCGAAGCAGCTACCATGATGTTCGGCCTGCGTTCACGTGCCCAGCAGAAAGCTGGAGCCGATACACTTTTCGTAGACGAAGAGGTCTTCCCGCAAGTACTGGCAGTGATCCGCACACGTGCCATTCCGCAAGGCATGAAAATCCGGACAGGCAATTACAAGACTTTGGAATTTACCCCCGATATCTTCGGCTGCATCGTTCAGTATCCGAACAACAACGGAAGTGTGGAAGACTACCGTGCCTTCACCGAACAGGCTCATGCTGCCGGCTGCAAAGTAGCCGTTGATGCCGATATCATGGCACTCGTACTGTTGACTCCTCCGGGTGAATGGGGAGCTGACATCGTTTTCGGAAGCACCCAGCGGCTGGGTATCCCGATGTTCTATGGCGGACCGTCGGCTGCCTACTTCGCTACCCGCGACGAATACAAACGGAATATGCCGGGACGTATCATCGGTCTCTCAAAAGACAAATACGGACACTTGTGTTACCGCATGGCACTTCAGACCCGCGAGCAGCATATCAAGCGTGAAAAAGCGACTTCCAATATCTGTACCGCACAGGCCCTTCTTGCAACCATGAGCGGTTTCTATGCCGTTTATCACGGACCGGAAGGCCTGAAAGAAATCGCCGGACGAATTCACAGCATCGCGGTTTGGATGAGCAAACAGCTGACCAGACTGGGATA
>ENA-OQDL01001643-OQDL01001643.1-human-gut-metagenome-genome-assembly--contig:-NODE-1643-length-10603-cov-2.728522_pt1 | contig 10603 bp, 12 predicted proteins | sample MGYA00242782_ERZ504609 | MGnify/ENA primary metagenome ERZ504609 (study PRJEB26092, sample SAMD00036320) | human gut metagenome | host: Homo sapiens | study: EMG produced TPA metagenomics assembly of... | reverse complement strand
TGCTGATGACAATGTGTTGAAGAACATATTTTTTAAGGAGGATGGAAAGTCTGGCAAAAGGGATACATTATAATATATGCGCATGCGCGCGGAAAGAAACAACGGAAGGCTGAAAGAAAGCACGGAGATACGGAAGGGCATTGTATGACACCCGGGTCTTGACATGTCTGACATCCGGGTCTCGGCATGTCTGACATCCGGGTCTCGGCACGTCTGACACCCGGGTCTCGGTATGCACGACACCCGGGTGTCGGACACAAGAAAAAGGCTAACAGGACAGAACTGAAAAGTAGAAACTGACAATGTGCAATAAGCATAGGAAAAGTGAATAACTAACAAAAGACTTAATTTTCAAATCAGAATTTGGTTTTCTTTCTTGCAAGTGCAAGATTTTCTTGATAACTTGCACCATATTTCTTTTAATTTTACGTAATACGTTATTACTTGAAACTCAAATTCTAAGAATAATTTATTGGATAGAGAAAAATGACCCTTTTCTTTTCGAGTAAAAAAATGAAACAGTACCTAATTTTACATCTATTTTAGATAATATGAAATACAAAAAGATCATAGAATTGTTGCCAGCTTACACATTATTTATTTTCCTATTAAGTTCAAACAGTGCATGTAGTAATGGGCAAGCAAATAATAAGCAGACGGAAGACACTGTAACAGATACTATTACAACTTTCGTATACCCCGAAGTACCCACAATGTTGAACACTCCCGAATTACGCGCCGACTATCTGGCACGTCACTATTGGGAACATGTAAACTTTGCCGATACCAACTACATACATCACCCCGAAGTGACGGAGCAGGCTTGGGTGAATTTTATTGATATATTACAACTGATACCTGCTCAAACAAGGGATATTGCTTTGAAAACTTTATTTACACAAGCTGAAAAAGAGAAAAAGTGCTATACATATCTGACTTCTCTTGCAGACAAGTACCTGTACGATCCCAACTCACCGATGCGTAATGAAGAACTATACATATCTGTTTTAGATGCCATGTTGCAATCTCCTGTTATGGATAATACAGAAAAAATACGTCCCAAAGCCCGACGCGAGCTGGCACAAAAAAATAGAATAGGAACTAAAGCATTGGATTTTGTCTATACGCTTGCCAATGGCAAACAAGGCAATTTGTATAGCATAAAGGCTCCCTATACCCTATTATTCATCAACAATCCCGGCTGCCATGCCTGCAGCGAAACGATAGAAACATTGAAACAAAGCCCTTCCATCTGCCAAGCTATTGCACAGAACCAGATGAAAGTCCTTTCCATTTACCCCGATATTGATTTAGAAGAATGGCGGAGACACCTCTCCGATTTTCCTGCAGAATGGATTAATGCTTACGACAAAGAACAAGCAATCGAACTAAAAAGCCTTTACGACTTAAAAGCTATCCCGACTTTATATCTATTGAATAAAACAAAACTGTATTGTTGAAAGATGTTACAGCTCAAGAAATAGAGGAATACTTACGGAAAATTTCTAAAAACATTTCAGAGTGACAAGCTACCCGGTATTGTCATACAAAACGCAACAAAGCATCTTTCATCAGGGAATAGATGCTTTGCTGCGTTTTATGTAACAGAGAGTATATTGTCTAAAACATATACATCATTCTATTATCTTTGCATCTTCGATGTCATCATCACTCTTGCTGCCGGTAACAGGTACTTTAGGACGAAGACGGGTAAATTTGAACCAGTTTATCAATTCCGAAACCGCATAGACCAGACTGGTGATTCCGATAATGATAAACGCCGTAGAACGCACGCCCGTAGGATTGAACAGCGCAACCAGCCCAGCCAGCAATATAGCCACCGGAACAACGTAGAATCCGCCCGGCACAGGCGTCCATCTGCGGGCAGCCGACAGCGAGGCTATCTGCTGCACACCACCCATCACGAGGATAAAGCCCAGCACGAACGTCAGCAAATCGGCAAAAAAGCCCGGCATAATAACCAGCCATAGTCCAAATAACAGGCTTCCTATCCCCTCGATAGGGAATCGGCGGCGCACTTCTGCATTTTGAGCATAATATCCTATAATACTAATAAGCGAAGGCACAAGGAAAATGACGCCAATCGTTATCACAAAATAATCACCGGCCTGATTGGGAAACATCACCAGCACCAAACCGATTACCAGCGCACACACAGCGCGCAAAAACGAATAACTTAATCCTTTCATGAGTTTTTGATTTTTTGCGAAGATACATTATTTATCCGAACAACCTCGCATGATAATACTGAAAAATCAATTTACATTGAGCCAGGCATTCAAGTCTTCGGCTATAAAAAGCCAATACAATAATAAAACAATGGCAATAATCACACCTATAGTAATCAGATGTTTCCGTTTCATAGTCCGTTCCTTTCTTTTTTATAGTAAATAATAGTATCCGCCATAAACAACAAAACTTTAGAAAAAGTTCTCATAAGAAAAAAGAAAGATTTGCTTTGATTATTAAAACAATGTGCTTATATTTGCCTCGGTCAAAAATAAAAAAGATAATGAAAACAATGTTCGTAAATACATATTGGTGGTGGCATCCGTTACAACTCCGGCAGTCGTAAGGGAGCAGTGCTCGTATGTATATATGTACAATATAGATATAAAAAGAGCCCTGTCGCACCAAGCGACGGGGCTCTTTTATTTAAACGATGTATATAGCTAACAGTTCGCAACCGGTAACTGGCAGCCAACAATTAAATAATAAAACAATATGGTTAGTTTCTTAGTTGACAAAGAAGGTTATTACGGAGAATTCGGCGGAGCATACGTTCCTGAAATACTCCACAGGTGTGTAGAGGAATTGCAGAAAACCTATCTCGCAGTCCTGCAAAGTAAAGATTTCAAGCAGGAATACGACCGGTTGCTGCGCGACTACGTAGGACGTCCCTCACCGCTCTACCAGGCACGGCGTCTGTCGGAAAAGTACGGTTGCCGGATTTACCTGAAACGGGAAGACCTGAATCATACCGGCGCACACAAAATCAACAATACCATCGGGCAAATTCTGCTGGCACGCCGTATGGGCAAACGCCGCATCATAGCCGAAACAGGTGCCGGACAGCACGGCGTTGCCACAGCCACCGTATGTGCATTGATGAATATGGAGTGCATCGTATATATGGGCAAGACCGATGCGGAACGCCAGCACGTCAACGTAGAGAAGATGAAGATGCTGGGTGCAACCGTAGTGCCCGTGACCAGCGGAAACATGACCTTAAAGGATGCCACCAACGAAGCCATACGCGACTGGTGCTGCCACCCCGCCGACACCTACTACATCATCGGCTCCACCGTAGGCCCGCATCCCTACCCCGATATGGTGGCACGCCTGCAATCGGTCATCAGCGAGGAAATCAAAAAACAGCTCATGGAAAAAGAAGGACGCGAGTCTCCGGACTATCTCATAGCCTGCATAGGCGGTGGAAGCAATGCTGCCGGAACCATTTACCACTATGTGGACGACCGCCAGGTACAGATTGTCCTTGCCGAAGCCGGAGGCAAAGGGATAGAAACAGGAATGACTGCCGCTACCATTGCCTTAGGCAAATTGGGCATTATCCATGGAGCACGCACCTACGTTATCCAAAACGAGGATGGACAGATTGAAGAGCCTTACTCCATCTCCGCCGGACTGGATTATCCGGGCATCGGCCCCATGCATGCCAACCTTGCCGCACAAAAGCGCGCCATCGTTCTCTCCGTAAATGACGACGAGGCCATCCGCGCCGCCTACGAACTGACTAAGCTCGAAGGCATCATCCCCGCATTGGAAAGCGCCCACGCCCTCGGTGCATTGAAGAAGCTGAACTTCAAAACCGATGATGTGTGGTACTGACCGTTTCGGGACGGGGGGATAAGGATGTAGAAACGTATTTGATGTATAAAGAATAAAATACAAAATATGAAGTATGATTATCAGACAGTGAGCCGCACGATACTCGGCGACTTACATACACCCGTAAGCACGTACCTGAAGGTGCGCGACATTTTTCCTCAAAGCGCACTCATGGAGAGTTCCGACTATCATGGCAGTGAAAACAACCGCTCATTCATCGGACTTTGCCCGGTAGCAAGCGTCAGTATAGACCACGCTGTTGCCGTATTCTGTCTGCCCGACGGCACACGTGAGGAATATCCCGTTACCGAAGAATACCATGCGGAAAATGCGTTACGCGATTTCCTCAACCGCTTTCACGTGGAAGGAGAATACAGCGACTATTGCGGTCTGTACGGTTACACATCTTTCAATGCTGTACGCTATTTTGAGAACATCGTCGTAAAAGACAGTCGCGAAGCCACCAACGATGCACCGGATATACTATACATATTATATAAGTATCTTATCGTCTTTAATGACTTCAAAAATGAAATGCTGTTACTGGAAATGCTTGCTCCCGATGAGAAGAGCGAACTGGACAAGGTGCAGAAAGCCATTCACAACCGCAACTACACTGCCTATGACTTCCGTGCTGTTGGCGAAACCACTTCTTCACTGACCGATGAGGAACACAAAGCCAATATCCGCCGAGGAATAGCCCACTGCATGCGGGGAGATGTTTTCCAAATAGTCCTCTCCCGCCGTTTCGAACAACGTTTCGTAGGCGACGACTTCAAGCTTTACCGTGCTTTGCGCAGCATCAACCCATCTCCATATCTGTTTTACTTTGATTTCGGCGGCTTCCGTATCTTCGGCTCTTCTCCCGAAACGCACTGCCGCATTGAAGGCCGCCATGCCTATATAGATCCCATCGCCGGCACTGCCAAACGTACCGGAAATCCGGAACAGGATGCTGTAAATGCCCGGTACCTGCAAAACGATCCCAAGGAAAATGCAGAGCACGTGATGCTGGTAGACCTTGCCCGCAATGACCTCAGCCGCAACTGCCATGACGTAAAAGTGGACTTTTACAAAGAGATGCAATATTACAGTCACGTCATTCACCTCGTGAGCCGCGTCAGCGGTACGCTGAACAGTGATACAGACTCTATCAGGACATTTATCGATACCTTCCCGGCCGGAACCTTGAGCGGCGCACCGAAAGTTCGCGCCATGCAGCTTATCAGCGAACTGGAGCCGCATAACCGTGGCGCATACGGTGGCTGTATCGGATTCATCGGCCTGAACGGCAGCCTGAACCAGGCTATCACCATCCGTACATTCGTCAGCCGCAACGGGATGTTATGGTTTCAGGCAGGCGGCGGCATCGTAGCCAAAAGTAATGCCGAATACGAGCTGCAAGAGGTGAACAACAAACTGGGAGCATTGAAGAAGGCAATTACCATGGCGGAAAATTTCTTGTAAAACAGAAAATCGGCCAATTGTATAAATCAACAAGAGTATCAAAAGTAAATTAATCAAACAGTTAATAACAATGGTAGTAATCATAGACAATTATGACTCTTTCACCTATAACCTTGCGCACTTGGTGAAAGAACTCGGCGTAGCGGTAGATGTACTGCGCAATGACCAATTCAGCATAGAAGAATTGGAACAATATGATAAAATCATCCTTTCACCGGGTCCTGGTGTGCCCGAAGAAGCAGGATTACTGCTGGATGTAATACGCACCTACGCAGGCAAGAAACCAATACTGGGCGTATGCCTGGGAGAACAAGCCATCGGACAGGCATTCGGTGGGAAGTTAGTCAACCTCAGCACAGTGTTTCATGGTGTACAGACCATTATACGGCTGACAGAACCGGATTACATTTTCCGGGGATTACCCGAAGAAATAGCCGTAGGACGCTATCACTCCTGGGTAGTAGATACTGAAAAACTGCCCGAAACGCTTGCCGTTACAGCTGTCAGTCCCGAAGGACAGATTATGGCGTTGAAACATCGGGAATATGATGTCCGAGGCATACAGTTTCATCCGGAATCCGTGCTTACCCCGGACGGGAAGCAGATTATGAAGAACTGGCTGGAAGAATAACCTATTTTTAAACCACAAACTTAATCAGATGAAAACAATATTAACCCGGCTCTTCAACCATGAAGAACTCACTGTAGAAGAAAGCAAACAAATCCTGCTCAACATCAGCCGGGAGATGTATTCCGAAGTACAGATTGCCGCACTGCTCACGGTTTTTCAGATGCGCAGCATCACAGTAGACGAGCTGGCAGGCTTTCGTGAAGCACTTATGGAGACACGAATTCCGATAGACTTTGCGCCTTACCGCCCCATTGATATCGTAGGTACAGGCGGTGACGGGAAGAACACCTTCAACATCTCCACCTGCGCCAGTTTCGTTGTGGCAGGAGCAGGTTATAAAGTAGCCAAACATGGCAACTACGGCGCTACTTCCGTCAGTGGAGCAAGCAACGTAATAGAACAGCATGGCGTGCGCTTCACCAACAATCCCGACATATTGAAGCGAAGCATGGAAGAGTGTAACATAGCCTACCTGCAACGCCCAACTGTTCAATCCAGCCATGAAATTCGTAGGTCCTGTCCGCCAAAGCCATTGGGAGTACGCACACTGTTCAACTTGCTGGGACGCTGGTAAACCCGTGTCAGCCCGCCTATCAGCTATTGGGCGTAGCCGACCTCGCACAAATGCGTCTCTATACGAACGTTTTCTACAGACTCGGCATCGACTTTGCCGTAGTCAATAGTCTGGACAATTACGATGAAATCTCACTGACCGATGAATTCAAAGTGATGACACGTCATTATGAACGCATCTATCGCCCACAAGCTCTCGGTTTCAGCGCAGTACGTCCCGAAGAACTTTCCGGCGGAACCTACAAGGAAGATGCGGCACGTATCTTCGACAATATCCTGAACAACCGAGCAGAAGCCGCCCAGACTCAATGTGTTATTGTCAAATGCCGCCTTCGCCATTCAGGTCATGGAACCGGAAAAGGAGATTGAAGAGTGTATTGCCATAGCCCGCGAATCGCTGGAAAGCAGGACGGGCGCTGAAAACATTGAAAAAGTTTATAGAAATTAACCAGTAAGGGATGAGGTGCGAAAAGGTATCTATAGCCGCATATCCCGTAACTCTTCACTAAAACAGCCATGACAGATATTTTATCGGAAATCATCGCTCATAAACGAATTGAAATAGAACTGCAAAAGCAAGCCGTCTCCCTCGAAAAGTTACAGGAAGAGGTTGCCGCCATGATGCAGAAAGACGCCACTACCGGAACTTCTGTAACCATACCCGTCCGCAGCATGAAACAGGCGCTTGCTTCTTCCCCCACGGGAATCATTGCCGAATTCAAACGCCGTTCTCCTTCGAAAGGATGGATACACGAGACTGCCCGCGCCGAAGAAATACCCGCTGCATACGAAACAGCCGGTGCTTCCGCAGTCTCTATCCTTACGGACGAAAAATTCTTTGGCGGTTCGCTGCAGGATATACGCATGGCACGCCCACTGATCGGCATTCCTATCTTGCGAAAGGATTTCATCATCGACGAATACCAATTGCTCCAGGCACGTATCGTAGGAGCTGATGCAGTATTGCTTATCGCCGCTTGCCTGACACAAGAAGAATGTGCCACCCTTACCGCCCGGGCACATGCCCTGGGATTGGAAGTGCTACTCGAAATCCACACTTTTTCCGAACTCGCTTATGTAAACGCGGATGTGGATATGGTAGGCGTCAACAACCGTAATCTCGGCACATTCGTCACCGATGTGAAAAACTCTTTCCATATAGCCGAAAAACTCCGGCAGATACCGGCCACAGCCCAGGATTCTTCCGACAGCCCAAGCCTGCCGCTACTTGTTTCGGAAAGCGGAATTTCACATCCCGAAACCATTTGCCGGCTGCGCGCTGCAGGCTTCCGCGGCTTCCTTATCGGAGAAACCTTTATGAAAACCCGCCGGCCGGAAGATGCATTAAAAGATTTCATTTCTCCACTCCGTTCCTGAAAATGAAGTATTAATTACATAAATCATTAAAAAAATGGCTCCTCTTATCATAAAAGTATGTGGCATGACCGAAGCGGAAAATATCCGCAATGTAGAGCAACTGGATGTAGATATGATAGGCTTTATCTTCTATCCCAAGTCTCCCCGTTGCCTGTGCGAGATACCGGCATATCTTCCGGTTCGCGCAAAGCGCGTGGGAGTCTTCGTCAATGAAAGTAAGGAAACTATCCTGATGTATGCCGACCGTTTTGCACTGGACTACATCCAGCTTCATGGCAACGAGTCGCCCGGATATTGCCGTTCCTTACGCAGCAGCGGTCTGCACCTTATCAAGGCTTTTTCCATTTCACAGTCAAAAGACCTGGCAACCGTTTCCGACTACAAGGGATTATGCGATTATTACCTCTTTGATGCCAAAACATCACTGTATGGCGGCTCCGGCAACCAGTTCGACTGGAACCTGCTGCACCGTTACAGCGGAATGACGCCTTTTCTGCTCAGCGGCGGAATCAACCCTTACAGCGTTAAAGCCATCAGGGAGTTTCATCACCCCAAACTAGCCGGCATCGACATCAACAGCCGCTTTGAAACGGCTCCGGGAAACAAAGATGTAGAACGCATCGGAAAATTCCTCCAGGCAATAAGAACCGGTGAAACTGCTGGCTGACGGCATAACCGCCGACCGGCAGATAACGTAACTGTCATCAATAAATCTGTAATAACAAACTCACTATGAATCGTATCAACCAACTCTTCCAAGACAGGCCCCAAAAACCTGCTGTCTGTCTACTTTTGTGCCGGCTTCCCCACGCTCAACAGCACAGCCGATGTAATCCGTACACTCGAAAAGAACGGAGTGAATATGATAGAAATCGGCATTCCCTTCAGCGATCCGATGGCAGACGGCATCGTCATTCAAGATGCCGCCACCCGCGCCCTGCGCAACGGAATGTCTCTCCGCATCCTCTTTGAGCAGTTGCAAGACATCCGCCGGGATGTCCGTATCCCGTTGATATTAATGGGCTATCTCAACCCGATTATGCACTTCGGCTTTGAGGCTTTCTGCCGGAAATGTACGGAATGCGGCATTGACGGCGTAATCATCCCCGACCTGCCTTTCAGGGAATACGAAGAAAATTATAAGGCCGTCGCACAGAAATACGACATCCGGGTCATCATGCTCATCACCCCCGAAACCAGCGAGAAACGCATCCGCGAAATAGATGCCCATACCGACGGATTCATCTATATGGTATCATCAGCAGCCACCACCGGCGCGCAGAAAGATTTCGACGCCCGGAAACAAGTCTATTTCAAGAAGATTCAAGATATGAACCTGCGCAATCCACGCATGGTAGGTTTCGGCATCAGTAACCGGCAGACGTTCGATACAGCCTGCTCCCATGCGTCCGGAGCCATTATCGGAAGCCGCTTCGTTACCCTGCTCGACGAATACAAAGGAAACGCACAAAAAGCCATCTCACATCTGAAAGAAGATTTGGGTAAAAGCGGTAAAGCGGTAGGACAGTAAGACAACTAAAATTCCATTTTTTTGCGTATCTCTGTGAATAATACGAAGATAAGCTACATTTCAACATAAAAAATGGACAAGTTCATTTTAATTCTGTTATCGGTTACATTATCTTTGTGCCCGAAAAAAAGAAAAAGAGATATTTATGAAAGCAGATTATCCTTCCGTTCTCTTGATTTACACGGGCGGAACTATCGGAATGATAGAAAATCCGGAAACAGGTGCACTGGAAAATTTCAATTTCGCCCACCTGCTCAAGCATGTTCCCGAATTGAAGCGCTTCAACTATCACATCTCGTCCTATCAGTTCGATCCGCCTATCGACTCCTCTGACATGGAACCTTCCCTGTGGGCCAAAATTGTCGCAATTATAAATGACAACTACGAAAACTTTGACGGCTTTGTCATCCTGCACGGAACCGACACTATGGCATATACGGCATCGGCACTCAGCTTCATGCTCGAAAACCTTGCAAAACCGGTTATCCTTACCGGTTCGCAGCTACCCATCGGGACATTGCGCACGGACGGAAAGGAAAATCTGATTACTTCCATCGAAATAGCTGCCGCCAAACGTCCGGACGGCACAGCCCTTGTACCCCGAAGTGTGCATCTTCTTTGAAAATGAACTGATGCGCGGCAACCGGACTACCAAAATCAATGCCGAAAATTTCAACGCTTTCCGCTCTTTCAATTACCCCGCTCTGGCAAAAGCAGGAATCCATATCCGTTACAACGAACACATCATCCGTCGCCCCGACCCTGCACGACCGATGAAGCCGCATTATCTTTTCGACACCAATGTCGTAGTCCTCACCCTGTTTCCGGGTATTCAGGAAAGCATCATCGATTCTGTACTTCACGTTCCGGGATTGAAAGCAGTGGTTCTCAAAACATTCGGTTCCGGCAATGCACCGCAAAAGGACTGGTTCATCCGGCAACTGAAGGACGCAACAGAACGAGGCATCGTCATTGTCAACATTACCCAATGCCAAAGCGGCGGTGTTGAGATGGGACGCTACGAAACCGGACTGCATCTGCTCGAAGCCGGCGTTATCAGCGGCTACGACAGTACGCCCGAATGCGCTGTAACCAAACTCATGTTCCTGCTCGGGCACGGACTTAGCCAGGCGGAAATCCGTCGCCGGATGAAT
>ENA-OQDL01001641-OQDL01001641.1-human-gut-metagenome-genome-assembly--contig:-NODE-1641-length-10614-cov-3.940784_pt1 | contig 10614 bp, 10 predicted proteins | sample MGYA00242782_ERZ504609 | MGnify/ENA primary metagenome ERZ504609 (study PRJEB26092, sample SAMD00036320) | human gut metagenome | host: Homo sapiens | study: EMG produced TPA metagenomics assembly of... | reverse complement strand
AGATTCTGCTTTTTACAGTTATAACAATTTCATAAAATATTTTCCCAAAACCGATATCCGAATGTGAAGCTTTTACGCATCAGTTAAATCCATAGAATTTCTGGCTGATTTTGTAGGCTGCCACTGACATTTTTCTTCCACCTCTTCCCGGAAGGTTCATGACTCTTCCGAAAAGACTGTGACGCAGCTTTCTGTATACCTGTTTATTCTCTGTTCTGATATATTCCAGAAGTTCTTTCTTCTTCTGAAGGGACTCTTCTGTATTGGCACGTATCAGCATAATGGAAGAAATAGTTGTAATAATATCCAGATAGCTGAACATATATGCTTTCAATTGCTTATTTGTACTTTTGCAGTTGATATATGCATCTACCATGAGTTTGTTTACCCGGATCTGCTGGTCAATACGTTTGATCATCACTTTCTCATTTACAGACTGGTCATCTCTTCCGATAAAATAACGGTAGAAATTCACATCCAGATAATACAGATTCTTTACATATGGAAGAGGTTCAAAAGCAAACAGGTTATCTACATAAAATGTATGCTTTGGCAGTTCCAGATTACATTCATGAAGTAATTTTGTACGATAGATCATGGAATGCATCAGAAGATATTTGCCCTTCGGCATATGTTTCACTTCTTCCCATCCAAATATTCTGTCCTGTGGCAGACATTTCCGGTACTGCATGATTTTCTTACGGGTTGCCCCCTGTTTCTCATATACGAAATTACTGATCAGAAGGTCAACTGTCTGCGGACCTCTGAGCAGTTCATATAAAGTTTTCAGAATCTGTACATATGCTTCTTTATTTACCCAGTCATCACTGTCCACTACCTTGAAATACAATCCTGTAGCATTTCTGATTCCTGCATTGACAGCTTCTCCATGACCGCCGTTTTCCTGATGAATTGCCTTTACAATTGTCGGATATTTCCTGGCATAAGCATCTGCAATCTCAGCAGTTCTGTCAGAAGATCCGTCATCTATTACAAGAATCTCTACTTCTTCTCCTCCCACCAGCAATGACTCTATACAGTTCTCCATATAATCCTGTGAATTATAGCATGGAATCGCAATACTTAACAGTTTCATCTTGTTTCCTCCTTGATATACTTTGCATACGCTCCAAAAGCAGATGGAATTGCGTATTGTTTACCTGACTGTTCTTTACTTACAAAAATGAGTTCTTTATCCTGTGTTGTCTTTAGGGATGATACCTTTATTCTGTATGCCTGCATTCTCCATTCAATATGGGAGAAAATATGTTTCGCAGGCGGAAGTTCTTCTATATATAATGGATCAAGTCCCAACTCTTTTACGTACAAAAGCGCATCTTCGCTTTTTAAATGTCCCTGAGTATTTGGCAGTTCATATAAGCCTGCCAAAAGTCCTTTCTCAGGTCTTTTCCTAATAGCTGTGCATTCTCCGTCCTGAATGATAAACACAGTCCTGTTGTCCTGTGTTCTGGCTTTCTTAGGTGCTTTTACAGGAATCATATCCGCTTTGTCATGTCTGTGAGCCAGACAGGTAAATGCAATCGGACATTCTGCACATTTCGCCTGACCATTGGGAACACATATCACAGCTCCCAGTTCCATCAGTGCCTGATTAAAGTCTCCCGGACAATCTGAGGGCATGATCTGCGAAACCTGCTGTTCTATTTTTCTGCGGACAGACTGCCGGCTGATGTCTTCCGTACTCTCTGTAATTCTGGAAATCACACGCAGTACATTCCCGTCTACAGCCGGAACCTTTTCCCCATATGCGATCGATGCAATGGCACCGGCTGTATAACTTCCTATTCCCTTTAACGACAAAAGCGCCCGATAATCTTCAGGCAGTCTGCCATTATATTCATCTTTTACAGTTTTCGCCGCTTCCTGCATGTTCCGAACGCGGTTATAATATCCCAGTCCCTCCCATAACTTCAGAAGTTTCTCTTCAGGACATTCCGCCAGTGACTGAATATCCGGGAGTTCTGTGATAAATCTCTGAAAATAGGGTTTCACTGCCTCCACTCTGGTTTGCTGCAGCATAATCTCCGACACCCATGTATAATAAGCATTGTCCTTATCTCTCCATGGAAGAATCCTCTTATTATCCCTGTACCATTTTACCAGAGGCCGCACAATCTCTTCAAGTACCATAATTTATCTTTTCCTCGTTTATTTACTGTTCACTCCATTCTCAGTAACGCCGCCAAAATTCATTTCAGATTACCTGTGGCAATTGGATTTTGGCCTGTATGTCATTTTATCACAAAACAGGAAAAAACGCTAATACATAAAAATAAAAAGGACCGTACACATTTTACCGTATCTCGATCCTTCTTGCCTTATTCATTATTTTTTACATTTTAATCTCAAATAACACACAAGCCCGACAATAATGATCAGAAGTGCTGCTATGTAAGCTATTTTAAAGGCCAGTGCTGTAGTAAAAAGATCTATAGCAGAAACAACGCCAATCAAAATAAGCGCAACTCCACTTGCTTTTGCCATCTTCTCTTCATCATAAAGCTTCTTACTGATGTCCGAGTTTCCACCTTTCAGGAAAATATCCCCATGTCCTGTCAGAAGCATTATTCCTACTATGAAAGCGGCAATTGTCAGTATGATGTTTAAAGAATCAAAATTCATAACCTTCCCCTTTCTTTCTGCATTTTACCATACAGAACCTTTTTTTTATAGAAATCCGGGACTATTGTTTCGTATACAATGATCCCGGAATATCCATACCTGTTTTTATTTTTCAGAAAACTTTTTAACACCCTCCAATCAAAAGATTACAGAAAAGTAATTCCTGATTAATATTAATAGAAACATACGATTGGAATATTGCAGTCAATAATATTATAAAGTTCTGCAGCTTTCTCCGGCGGCATATTGATACATCCATGCGAACCGCCTTCCATGAAACGATCTCCGCCAAAGTATGGCTGCCAGTTTGCATCATGGAAACCAATGCCGCCATTAAACGGCATCCAGTACGTTACCGGCTGTTCATATTCGTATTTACCATTTGCCAGTTGTTTACCTCTGAGCACATCCGGACTCTTCTTATAATAAAGTGTATAAATACCGGCCGGAGTCTGACGGTCAGAATATCTCATATCACCGGAAACAATATCTGACTCAAAGATATCTTCTCCGTTCTGGTAAAAATACATATGCTGTTCGGACAGATCCACTTCAATATAAGTATTTCCTATATCATTGTAACCATGTGCATTGGCTGTCATAGAATAAACCGGCTCTCTGGTTGTCTGTGTCCCTGACTGGATTTCCTGTGTCAGCTGTGCAACCTCTGAAGCCTGGTCTATCTGCCATCCATATGCAGAACCGTATACGCTGACAGTTCTCCCACTTGTTGTCTGGAACTCTCTTTCAGTTCCCACCGTATCATGGGCCGCCGCAATCTGCGCCACATAATCTGCGATGTGCTGTCTGAAAGATGTATCATCCATGATCAGCTGTCCTTTTTCATCAAAATTCAGCCAGTCCTTGATCGTATTTCCATCCAGGGTTTCCGTTTCATCTCCAAAAGTATACGTAATGCTTGCTTTTGTGAAATTGTTACATGCATTAAGAGACGCCTGCAGATCCGGATTGTCGCTGGTGATATCTGCTTTTACATACACATCCGGCTCACTGTCGAAATCAACCGAAGTTTTATTTCCCGAAACAGCTTCCGAAAGCACGTTATAAGCATTTTTCAAATCCAGCTTGCTTCCCTCTGTCTCCGGAACAATCTCAAACTGCGAATCTCCATATGCGACATATGCATTCTCAGGAGCTACCTGATTCTCTTCCTGTGCACAGTTAAGTGCCTTCACCTGTTTTTTCAGCTTTTCTTTATCGTAAGTCGTATTCTCAGCGGCTGTATAGCTCTTCTTTTCAAAAAAACCTCTGATCCATTCATAAGGTTTCTGACCTTTCATAAGTTTCAGAACACTTCCATCAGAAACATAACTATAGCCGATCTGATCTCCGCTAATCGTCTGCGGATCCAGATTTCTGGAATCAACCTCTATGGAATAGTTCTCTACTGTCTTCGCAATCTTCTGTTCTGCCTCATAAGCAGTTTTACCTGAACAGTCAATACCATTGATCGATGTTCCTTCAAAGAATTTATCCGAATAATAATATGACATACCCGCATATGCAGCTCCGGCACTTACAATAACCATTGCCACTGCGATTCCTGTAATCTTCAATCCTTTATGCTTCTTGCGGACAGGTGGTTCATAAGGTGCAAGATCTTCATCATTGATCGGTACATACGAAATTCTCCCCGGTCTTGCGGATTTATGGCGTCTGCCAGTTGTTTCCGTACTGCCATTTGGGACTGTGTTGTTTTTTTCCTCTTTGTTGCCCATCTATTTTCTCCTCAACATAAATGTTACCGTTCATTTTTCCTGAAGCATACTACTTCTGAATTATGTTAATGTTCATTCCATTTTTAACCGAATCAGGTAAGTCCCCTGCAGATATCTTCCTTGTCTTTCGCACTCTGCTGAACTGTCTCAAATGCATTAATTAAGAAACTTGCTATAATTCTTAATAATACGCTTCACAATACACAGAATTTATGTACTGATCACATAAACCTGCGCTGCATGTTTCATTATAACATAATTCTTCCAATTTGCACCTACTATTCACCTTTTTCTCATTTTTTATTACTGTTTGCAGGTAATATCCCCGACAAATGTTTTCTTTGGCAAATCCCTTGTGATTTTTCTTATTTTTACAGGCCAAGTCTGCGTTTCATATCCTTCATCACATAGAAATACATGACGATCAAAAGTCCTCCGGCAAGCACCCATGCCATCGGACTGGCCATACATGCTCCAAAGTAACTCTTATGAGCCGCCGCGGCCATAGCAGTGATTCCACGTCCTGCCAGTTCTGCAACACCGGCAAGCATGGGAAGCAGTCCGTATCCCATGCCCTGGATACCATTCCTGAGTGCATTGACAAAGTGAAGTGGTATGAAAAATACTGCCACGCATTTCACATAAGTATCAACCATAGGAATGACTTCTGCGGCATTATCTGAAATAAACAGATAAGACAGATATTTGCCAAAGAAGAAAATAATCACACCTGTAACAATGGCATAGGTAATTCCTATAATATGCGCACTGTTAAATCCCTGTCTGACTCTGTCCAGTTTACGCGCTCCTATATTCTGTGCATTATATGTTGCCATTGTTGTTCCGATTGCAACATATGCCTGGGTAAAAATATTCTCAATCTTATTTCCTGCCGTAAATGCCGCTACTGCATAGGAACCAAGAATATTCAGTGCAGACTGTACCATCATGGTTCCGATCGCAGTGATGGAATACTGCAGTCCCATGGGAATGCCCACAAGAATTTCTTTTTTGGCAATCTCTGAACGAAATCTCCAGTCATCCGCCTTCAGTCTCAATTCCGGTACGCATTTTATGATATAAATCAGGCAAAGCACTCCGGATACTCCCTGTGCTGTGATCGTTGCCCAGGCAGCCCCGGCGACTCCCATATGGAAAACAATAATAAACGTCAGGTCAAGTACTATATTCAAAAGTGCCGCCAGAATCAAGAAATACAAGGGTGTCTTACTGTTTCCCAGTGCTCTCAGAATACTGGCCAGGATATTATATAATACCTGTGCAAAAATACCTCCGCATATGATCATAATGTAGGTATATGCATCCTGAAAAATATCCTCCGGTGTATGCATTAATGTCAGAAGCGAGTGCATCCCCACCATACTGACAGCCGTCATTATAACCGAAATGATAATTGAAAGTAACGCCGCATTTCCCACTGACTGGCGCATCTCATCCATCTTTCCTGCACCGAATTTCTGTGAGGTCAGAACTGTAAAACCGGCTGTCAGTCCCATAAGAAAACCTATGATCAGAAACATGATCGTTCCTGTTGAACCAACCGCTGCCAGCCCTTTTGTTCCTACAAATTTTCCTACGATTATGGCATCTGCCATGTTGTAAAACTGCTGGAATACATTACCTATAAATACAGGTATCGTAAAGTCAAGTATCATCTTCATTGGTTTCCCAACTGTCATGTCTGTCTGCATTCCAATAAACCCTCCCAATCCTTTTTTAATCCTCTTTATTTGCTGTTTTCGATATCTGTTTTATCAGATATCAGAGCGATTATAGTTGAAAAAATTTTCCATTTCAAGATGTGTTTTTTAATTCCATGATTTTCTACATAATCACCAAAAGCAAACAAAAACCCTCTGATTTGTGTCAGAGGGTTTCGTCAATATCACGAACTGCTGATGTCTGCAAAGCAGTTCTCACAGTTTTTGTATTATATTATTTCTCTACAAGAAGTGATTTTCCTGTCATTTCCGCAGGCTGTTCCATTCCCATAAGCTGGATCAGTGTAGGAACGATATCTGCAAGACATCCGTTCTCGCGCAGTGTATATTTCGGATCTGCATTTACAAGAATAAATGGTACAGGATTTGTTGTATGTGCAGTCCACGGAGCACCTGTCTCATAGTCGATCAGCTGTTCTGCATTTCCATGGTCAGCACAGATAAACATCTGTCCGTCCACTTCCTTAAGAGCCTCTACTGCTTTGCCAACACATTCATCAACAGTTTCCACTGCTTTGATGGCAGCTTCCTGTACGCCTGTATGTCCAACCATATCCGGGTTTGCAAAGTTGATCACGATCACATCATATTTGTCAGATTTGATCGCATCTACCAGTTTCTCGCAAACCTGAGGTGCACTCATTTCCGGCTGAAGATCGTAGGTTGCAACCTTCGGAGATTTAACCAGAATTCTGTCTTCTCCTTTGTTCGGCTCTTCCACACCGCCGTTGAAGAAGAATGTAACATGTGCATATTTCTCTGTTTCAGCAATACGCGCCTGAGTCATATTGTGTGCTGCAAGATACTCACCAAATGTATTGTGAAGCTGAACCTTGTGGAATGCAACCTGTTTATTCTGAATGGTATCATCGTAATCTGTGAAGCATACGAAAGTAACCTGTGGTCTTGCTTTTCTTTCAAATCCCTGGAAATCATCATCGCAGAATGCTCTTGTGATCTCACGAGCGCGGTCAGGACGGAAATTAAAGAATACAACAGAATCTTTATCAGATATAACACCTGTCGGCTGTCCGTCTTTCTCGATAACTGTAGGAAGAACAAACTCGTCTGTCTTATCATTGTCATAAGAAGCCTGAACTGCTGCCGGTGCATCTGTTCCCTTTACGCCTTCTCCTGTTGTAAGAGCATTGTATGCAAGTTCTACACGATCCCAGCGGTTATCACGATCCATCGCATAGTAACGTCCGGAAACAGTAGCAATCTCACCTACACCGATCTTCTTCATCTCTGCTTCAAGAGCCTCTACAAACTCTTTACCTGATGCAGGAGGTGTGTCACGACCGTCAAGGAAACAATGTACGTAAACCTTCTCAACGCCCTCTCTCTTAGCCATCTCAAGTAATCCATAAAGATGTGTATTATGACTGTGCACACCACCATCAGAAAGAAGTCCCATGAAATGCACTGCGGAGTTATTCTCTTTTGCGTTCTTCATTGCTGCAAGAAGAGCTTCATTCTTAAAGAAATCACCGTCCTGGATTTCTTTTGTGATTCTGGTAAGTTCCTGATATACGATACGGCCTGCGCCCATATTCATATGTCCTACTTCAGAATTACCCATCTGTCCGTCCGGAAGACCTACTGCCAGTCCGCTTGCGTTTCCTTTTACAAATGGATATTCTGCCATCAGCTTGTCCATAACCGGTGTTTTAGCCAGATATACAGCGTTTCCTTCCTTTTTGTCATTCAGACCATATCCATCAAGAATCATTAATACGGTTGGTTTTTTGCTCATAATGTTCTCCTTTTATGTTTATTCATAATTGATAACTGTTTTGCTGATATCAGGAGCAGAAAACTGATCATCTCTGCACAATAAATCTTTTATATCTGACATCTCTTATATAGTATCAAAATCTCAGGATTTTTCAATTCTTTTTTTGTATCTGTTTCATTTTCATTACTATAATATATGAAAAGAACAGTAACTTATTTTCCATATACACGAATGATCGTTGAAATCTTTCTTACGGAATCCCTGTTTCTCAGTTCTTCGATGGCCGTTCTGAAATCACCTTCTCTTACCTTCTCAGTGATCACAACTACTTCCGCACACCCTTCCACCTTGGTATCTTTCTGGATAATCTGTGCAACACTGACCTGATATTTGGCAAAAATAGCAGTCATCTCGGCAAGAACACCGCAGCGATCCTCTACTTTGAGGCGGAGGAAATAACGGTTATGTGTATCTTCCATTTTCTTAACAGGGATATTCTTGTAACAGGTACATCCGATTCTGCCGCAGCATCCTGCAAGAATATTTCTCACAATATCAAATACATCACCCACAACTGCACTGGCTGTAGGAAGTTCTCCTGCTCCTCTTCCGAAGAACATGGCATCCTCCACTGCATCTCCATGGACAAATACTGCATTATAGGAATCATTTACAGTTGCAAGCGGATGGGAACTGGGAATCAGCATCGGGCACACATATGCTTCAATTCCGTCTGCTTCGTTTCTTGCAACACCCAGAAGCTTGATATCACGTCCCATTTCTTTCGCATAATGAATATCTTTTGATGTGATCTTGGCAATTCCCTCTGTATATACATCGTTAAATACCACACGTGAGTTAAATGCCACAGATGCAAGGATCGCTACCTTACGTCCTGCATCCAGACCTTCGATATCAGCAGTCGGATCAGCCTCCGCATATCCAAGTTCTGTTGCAAGTGCCAGGGCATCCTTAAACTCCATACCTTCCTGAGTCATCTTTGTCAGAATAAAGTTTGTGGTTCCGTTTACAATACCCATAACTTCTGTCATGTGATTTCCTGCCAGACACTGTTTCAATGGTCTGATGATCGGAATACCACCTGCTATGACTATTGCAAAAGGAAGCGAAGGAGTATTCCATGGAATGAAATCCTTGTTTTGTCAGGATGAATATGGACAAATTGCACCGGTATATTCGATTTCGGCAGGTCTGGATTATCCGGGAATCGGACCGGAGCATGCAAATTTAAATGCAACCGGACGAGCTCAGTATGTTCCGATTACAGATGATGAGGCAGTAGATGCTTTTGAATATCTTTCAAAAACAGAGGGGATCATTCCGGCAATCGAAAGTGCTCATGCTGTTGCTTATGCAAGAAAATTGGCACCGACGATGGGAAAAGACCAGATTATTGTAGTGACCGTATCCGGTCGTGGAGATAAAGACGTTGCAGCAATTGCAAGATATAGAGGAGTGGAAATCTATGAGTAAAATAGCAAAAGCATTTGAGAATAAAAAAGCATTTATTCCGTTTGTAACGGCGGGAGACCCGACACTTGATGTGACAGAACAATTATTATATGAAATGCAGAAAGCAGGAGCAGACTTAATTGAAATCGGAATTCCGTTTTCAGACCCGACAGCGGAAGGACCAGTCATTCAGGAGGCAAATGAAAGAGCGCTTGCTGAAGGATGCACAACGGATAAGATTTTTGATATGTTGAAACGTGCAAAAGAAAAAATTACGGTTCCAATGGTATTTTTAACTTATGTCAATCCGATTTTCACTTATGGAAAAGAACGTTTTATGAAACAATGTGTGGAAAGTGGAATTGATGGTCTGATTGTACCGGATATGCCTTATGAAGAAAGGGAAGAACTTGCACCGGCATGTGAAAAATACGGAGTGGACATTATTCCGCTGATTGCACCGACTTCTCATGAAAGAATTAAGATGATAGCAAAAAAAGCACAGGGATACATTTACTGTGTTTCTTCTTTAGGTGTAACCGGTGTCAGAAGTGAAATTAAGACAGATATTGGGGCAATGGTAAAAGCAGTAAGAGAGACAACAGATGTTCCGTGTGCAGTCGGATTTGGAATTGCGACTCCGGAACAGGCTTACAAGATGGCAAAAGTTTCGGATGGAGCAATTGTGGGTTCTGCAATCGTTAAAATTATAGCCAAATATGGAAAAGACAGCGTTCCTTACGTAGGAGAGTACGTTAAAAGCATGAAAGAAGCCGTAGAAAAAGCGGATAAAGAAAGTAAATAATTCAGAAAATAAGTTTAATACAGCCGATTCTACTAAAAAAGAGCCGGCTGTTTTTTCAGATTGCAGATTAATAAGAAATTCACAATTTTTAGTTGAAAAAATTGAAAACAGGTTACAATTAAAATCGGCAGAAAATTGGTTTTGTTCTTCAACTCATTAGAGCGAAAAACCAAAATGTGGTTTCTGCGCGAACAGGATTCACTGTCAAATAGGTGCAGAAATCCGCAAATAAAAATATATGGAGGGCTGATCAATGAGTAATACAGCACAAAGCTTGGCAGGCAAAAGAATTGAAGCTTTGCTTGATGAGAACAGTTTTGTTGAGATTGGCAGTTGTGTAACAGCTAGAAGCACTGATTTCAACTTATCTGAAAAGGAAACACATCTGATGGTGTTATTACCGGTTATGGCGTAATTGACGGAAGCCTGGTGTATGTATACAGCCAGGATGCATCCGTATTAAACGGAACAATC
>ENA-OQDL01001639-OQDL01001639.1-human-gut-metagenome-genome-assembly--contig:-NODE-1639-length-10624-cov-3.716205_pt1 | contig 10624 bp, 10 predicted proteins | sample MGYA00242782_ERZ504609 | MGnify/ENA primary metagenome ERZ504609 (study PRJEB26092, sample SAMD00036320) | human gut metagenome | host: Homo sapiens | study: EMG produced TPA metagenomics assembly of... | reverse complement strand
GTGGTTTTTATCATATTATCTGCAAGTTTTCAACCATAAAGGTACAAAAACTTGCAGATATATCAAAGAAATTTAGCCATTAATATATTGACTATTAGCAGGAAAAGGGTACTTTAAGGGACGACTAGTTAAAATCCCTATCTTTGGCGGATGAAACAGAAACTTCCAAAAACCGCGACTCCACAGGAGATGTTGAGCTTGTTCCTTCCTTCAGGCCTTCTTGACTATTTTGATCTGGTTAACCATGTTTCTCAAGATACTTGCTTCATTCTTTTTCTTGAGGAAAAACCTTCCATTCCTCAAGAGTATTCCCATTTACACCTACATTCCAAAGGTTTCTTCCCGGAAATAGAAGTGCAAGACTTTCCTATTCGCGGCAAGGCTGTCTATCTGCGCGTCAAGCGTCGTCGTTGGGAAGACCCGGAAACAGGACAAACCTATAGTCGTGATTGGAACTTGGTAGCCTCCGGTACTCGCATAACAGCTGAGTTCGGAGTTTTTTTAAAAGCGTTACTTGGACAATCATGCGGTTAGTTGCCAAAGTGTAGCAGAACATTACTGTATGGATGGCAAGCAACTCCAGACCCAATACAAAGAACATTTAAGTGATTTCAACAATTGGAATCAGAAGGAACATGCTGAAGACTTTATTCTTTATCCTAAAAATATAGGTTATCATTTATGCATTGATGAAACGGCTTTAAGCAAAGGTGAACTATATACAATCCTTACCAATCGGGACAAGCATGGTCGAAAGGGTACCATTGTAGCTATTGTGAAGGGAACTAAAGCAGAGGATGTTATCAATGTGCTTCTCAAAATAGATGCCGGTAAGCGCAACCAGGTAAAGGAAATCACACTTGATATGGCCGGCAGCATGCAGAAAATAGCCAGACGTTGTTTTCCCGGGGCTATGCAGGTAGTGGATCGTTTCCATGTTTCAAAGTTGGTTTATGAAGCTGTACAAGACCTTCGGATCGCTTATCGCTGGCAAGTGATGAAGGATGAGAACAGGAAAATCAAGGAAGCCAAGGCCAAGGGGGAAAGTTATGAACCTGAAGTGTTTAGCAATGGAGATACACTCAGACAGTTGTTGGCCAGAAGCCGGTACCTGCTGTTTAAGGCTCCGGACAAGTGGCTGCAAAGCCAGAAGACAAGAGCACAAATACTCTTTGAACAATTCCCGGATATCAAATCTGTGTACTATTACGCACTACGATTAGGGAAGATATTTTCAGACTATACAGATAAAGATGTGGCGCGTGCCAAACTCGCACTTTGGTATAATGAAATTGAGGAGTTTGGGTATGACACATTCACCACTGTTGCCAATTCCATTGGGAATCATTACGAACGGATATTAAACTACTTTGTAAACAGAAGCACAAATGCTGCTGCGGAAGCTTTTAATGCAAAAATTAAAGCATTTAGGGCTTCATTTCGTGGAGTGGCAGATAAGAGGTTCTTCCTGTATAGATTAGCAAAGGTGTATGCATAGAGGGGAAGTTGCAAAGGTTAATCCCCCAAGAATTACAACTGAGCCCAAATCCTCACGGTGCTAAAAAGCTGTAAACAGCCCAAATTTATCAAGCCGCCGGCATGATATATCAAGGATTTTCACTATTTTTGCTTTGTTATTACAATAAGAGAAATTAGATTATGACTGAAGAAGAAAAGATAAACGGCGAAAGCAATTACTCGGCCAGTAACATCCAGGTACTGGAAGGTTTAGAGGCTGTACGTAAGCGTCCTGCCATGTACATCGGCGACATTAGTTCCAAGGGACTCCATCACTTGGTTTACGAGGTTGTAGACAACTCCATCGACGAAGCGCTCGCCGGTTATTGCGACCACATCGAAGTTACCATCAACGAAGATAACTCTATCACCGTACAAGACAACGGACGCGGTATTCCGGTAGACTTTCACGAAAAAGAACAGAAATCCGCTCTCGAAGTTGTCATGACCGTGCTGCATGCCGGTGGTAAATTCGACAAGGGTTCCTACAAAGTTTCCGGTGGTTTGCACGGCGTCGGTGTATCTTGTGTAAACGCATTGTCCACGCACATGACGACGCAGGTTTTCCGCAACGGAAAAATCTACCAGCAAGAATACGAATGCGGCCATCCGCTATATTCGGTAAAGGAAGTCGGCACTACCGCAATCACCGGTACGCGCCAGCAGTTCTGGCCGGATGCTACAATCTTTACTGAAACGGTCTACAGCTACGATATTCTGGCAACCCGCATGCGCGAACTGGCCTATCTGAACGCCGGCATCAAAATTACGCTGACCGACCTCCGCGTAAAAGAAGAAGACGGAAGCTGCAAGCAAGAAGTTTTCTATTCCGTAGAGGGCTTGAAGGAGTTTGTACGCTATATAGATTCTTCCCGCGAACATCTGGTGAACGATGTCATCTACATCAACACCGAAAAGCAAGGTACTCCGGTAGAAGTAGCCATCATGTACAATACTTCCTACAACGAGAATATCCACTCTTATGTAAACAATATCAATACCATCGAAGGCGGTACGCACCTGGCCGGCTTCCGCCGTGCGTTGACCCGCACCTTGAAGAAATATGCCGAAGACAACAAGATGCTGGAAAAGGCTAAAGTAGAGATTTCTGGCGATGACTTCCGCGAAGGTCTGACCGCAGTTATCTCCATCAAGGTGGCCGAACCGCAGTTTGAAGGACAGACCAAGACAAAGCTCGGTAACAACGAGGTTATGGGAGCTGTGGACCAGGCTGTAGGCGAAGCACTCTCCTATTACCTGGAAGAGCATCCCAAAGAGGCCAAAATGATTGTAGACAAGGTGATATTGGCAGCACAGGCACGCGTGGCTGCACGCAAGGCGCGCGAGTCCGTACAACGCAAGTCACCGATGTCCGGTGGCGGCATGCCGGGCAAACTGGCCGACTGCTCCAGCAAAGACCCGGAAGAATGCGAATTGTTCCTTGTCGAGGGTGACTCTGCAGGCGGTTCTGCCAAACAAGGACGTAACCGTACTTTCCAAGCTATCCTGCCGCTTCGCGGTAAGATTCTGAATGTAGAGAAGGCCATGTGGCACAAAGCATTCGAAAGCGATGAAGTAAACAATATCATTCAGGCTTTGGGCATCCGCTTCGGTGTAGACGGCGAGGATAGCAAGGAAGCCAATATAGACAAGTTGCGTTACAAGAAAGTAATCATCATGACCGATGCCGACGTCGATGGTTCTCACATCGACACGCTGATCATGACGCTCTTCTTCCGCTATTTCCCGCAGGTGATACAGCAAGGGTATCTGTACATTGCCACTCCCCCGCTCTATCTCTGCACCAAAGGCAAGGTGAAAGAATACTGCTGGACAGACCAACAGCGCCAGAAGTTTATCGATACTTACGGCGGCGGTTCGGAAAATGCAGTCCACACCCAGCGCTACAAAGGTTTGGGTGAAATGAATCCGGAACAATTGTGGGAGACAACCATGAATCCGGAAAACCGTATGCTGAAGCAAGTGCATCTTGAGAATGCAGCCGAAGCCGACTATACCTTCTCCATGCTGATGGGTGAAGACGTAGGCCCGCGCCGCGATTTCATCGAAAAGAACGCAACCTATGCAAATATCGATGCATAATCAGGAAATTAAAAATTGAGAATTAAGAATTGAAAAATAGACATGCTATCATTTTAATTCTTAATTCTCAATCCTCAAATTTTTTTATTTACCAACCTCACATCTTACAACGAAGAAGCTCCGGACGGACAGGAAATACCTGTTGACCGGAGCTTTTCTTATATCATTCCCTGCTTCTTCATCTCTTCGGCAGCCAGTTCCAGCTCGGCATACCAATCTTCGCCGAATTTACGTATCAAAGGTTCCTTTAAGAACTTATATACCGGAACATCCTCTTTCCGCCCCAACAGGACAGCCGCCTTACAAACATCCCAACGGTGATAGTTCACCGCCTTATAAGGCCCGTAATCGCCTATGCGGATAGGATAAAGATGGCAGGAAACGGGTTTGTAAAAGTCCGTCTTACCTTCTCTATACGCTTTTTCTATGGCACAATAGCAACAGCCTTTCCCGTCATAGCAAGTAAATACACAATCCTTGTTATTAACGATAGACGTTACCAAATCGCCCTCTTCATCCGTGTACACCACCCCTTGTGCATCTATCACAGCACGCGCTTCCGGAGAAAGTTCATCCCAAATCACAGGCAGTACCTCTTCCAGTTTCTCTACCTCCTCAAATTCCACCGGAGCACCGGCATCCCCTTCAATGCAACATTCTCCTTTGCAAGCATCCAGATTGCAAAGGAACTTCTCGCGCAGTACATCAAAAGAAACTACAACATCATCTATCTGTAACATTAGTAAATTGAAAATTAAAAATTGAGCATTAAAAAATAAATGTTCACCTGTTTAAAGATTGTTTCATCCGCTTCTTCTAAGACAATATGAATTCTTTCTGAGCATCCGCTAAAAACTTGTATGCGTTTACTATTCGAATAGCAAACGCATACGACTTAGCATGGATAACATTATCCCTTGCTATCATTTCTTAATTTTTAATTCTCAATTATCAACTTATAATCAAGTCTTTACCAGTCATTTCAGCAGGTTGCTTCATACCCAGAATATGCAGGATGGAAGGAGCTACATCCGCCAATACACCGTTTTCTACCTTAGCATTCTTATCGGCCGTGACATAAACAAACGGAACGGGATTCAAAGAGTGGGCCGTATTCGGCGTACCGTCCTCGTTCAGGGCATGGTCGGCATTACCGTGGTCGGCAATGATGATTACCTCGTAATCGTTGGCTTTGGCAGCTTCCACCGTATCTTTCACGCATTCGTCGATAGCTTTTACGGCTTTCTCAATGGCTTCGTAAATACCGGTGTGACCCACCATATCGCCGTTCGCATAATTCACTACGATGAAATCGAACTTCTTGGTATTAATGGCCTCAACCAGTTTATCTTTTACTTCGTAAGCGCTCATTTCCGGCTTCAGGTCATACGTAGCCACCTTCGGAGACGGAACAAGGATACGTTCTTCCGCATCGTACGGAGTTTCGCGACCGCCGTTGAAGAAGAATGTCACGTGAGCGTACTTCTCCGTTTCGGCAATATGGAGCTGGGTCTTGCCGTTGGCTGCCAGGTATTCGCCCAAGGTATTCTGTACGTTTTCCTTATCGAAGAGAATGTGCACACCCTTGAAGGAAGCATCGTACGGAGTCATGCAATAATACTGCAAACCGGGAATAGTGTGCATTCCCTGCTCGGGCATATCCTGCTGAGTAAGCACGATAGTCAGTTCCTTGGCACGGTCGTTACGATAGTTGAAGAAGATAACTACGTCACCTTCCTTGATAGTACCGTCGAAGTTCGCGTTTACAATCGGTTTGATGAACTCATCGGTTACGCCCTCATCGTAAGACTCCTGCATGGCCTGGACCATGTCGGAAGCAACCTTACCTTCTCCGTTTACCAACAGGTCATAAGCCACTTTCACACGTTCCCAACGTTTGTCGCGGTCCATGGCATAGAAACGGCCTACGATGGAAGCAATCTTACCGGCTGACTTTTCGCAATGTGCCGTCAACTGCTCGATGAAACCTTTACCGCTCTTCGGGTCGGTGTCGCGACCGTCCATAAAGCAGTGGATAAATGTATTCTCGATGCCGTATTCCTTTGAAATATCGCAAAGCTTGAACAGTGGTCGAAAGAACTGTGTACACCGCCATTGCTGGTGAGTCCCCATAAAATGGATGTTCTTACCGTGTTCCTTCGCGTAAGAGAAAGCGGAAACGATTTCCTTGTTCTTCAGGATGCTGCCGTCGGCACAAGCACGGTTAATCTTTACCAAGTCCTGGTATACGATGCGTCCTGCACCGATATTGAGGTGACCTACTTCCGAGTTACCCATCTGTCCGTCGGGCAAACCGACATTCTCGCCGCTTGCCTGCAACTCCGAGTGCGGATAAGTGGCCAACAGGCTGTCCCAATAGGGAGTAGGCGTATTGAAAATCACATCATCTTTACCTTGATCGCCGATACCCCAGCCATCAAGAATCATTAAAAGGGCTTTCTTGCTCATAATTATTAGTTTTTAATTGTACAATCTCTACTTATATGGAAGAAGGGAATTGATTTACAATCCGTTTTTCCAATTGCAAAGGTACAAAATAGCGGCCAAACTATGTCATTCGGAAAGTAAAAATAACATTTGCACAAAGGAGCGCTTTCCATAAACAACAAGAAATCCTAAAAAAGCCATGCCAACGCATGAAATCCAATATGATTTTCATACTTTTGCATGGCTTTTAAATAAAATCAACTGAAATTATGGACGATTCAAACCCACGAACGTGCAATAGTGTTTACAATTAAAGCGAGCGGAGACGTTGGTCGCAATGCCTCTGTTCGGACTAAAGAAAGGAGGCAAAACAATGAGAAAGTATCTCTACAGCGAAAACGGCTTCGTAGAAAAAGCCGAATGGAAACCTAACTGCTGGGTAAACGTGGAGTGCCCGGACGACAACGATTTCCAATTCCTTACCCAAGAACTGAAAGTTCCCGAATCATTCCTTGAAGACATAGCCGATACGGACGAACGTCCGCGTACGGAGACCGAAGGCAACTGGCTGCTGACCATTCTGCGCATTCCGATGCAGAGCAACCAGCACGGCATCCCGTTTATCACTGTGCCCATCGGCATCATTACAAACAACGATATCATCGTTTCCGTATGTTATCATCACACCGAACTGATACCGGACTTCATACAGCATACCCGCCGCAAAGGGATTGTTGTCAACAATAAGCTGACACTGATTTTACGAATCATATACTCCTCCGCCGTATGGTTCCTGAAATATCTGAAACAAATCAATAACGATGTGGCCACCGCCGAAAAGGAACTGGAAAAGAGCATCCGCAACGAAGACCTTCTCCAGCTGATGAAACTGCAAAAGACGCTGGTGTACTTCAATACTTCCATCCGCGGCAACGAAGTCATGATAGGACGGTTGAAAAACATCTTCCAAGACACGGACTATCTTGATTTGGAACTGCTGGAGGATGTTGTTATCGAACTGAAACAGGCGTACAACACGGTAAACATCTACAGCGACATCCTTACAGGGACAATGGATGCTTTCGCTTCCATCATTTCCAACAACGTGAATGCTATCATGAAACGCATGACAAGCCTTTCCATTACCCTGATGATACCTACGTTGATAGCCAGTTTCTACGGTATGAACGTGGATATACACCTGGAAGGATTTCCACATGCGTTTGTGTTCATTGTGCTGCTGTCCGCAATATTATCGGCCGTGACCTTTATATGGTTCAGAAAGATCAAATGGTTCTGAAAATACGTGTAGGCTACAGACATCAGTATTTCAACACCTTTGCAGACACCGTTTTATACCTGGGCATCGTCATACCGATAGAAGCACCGATATAGGTGGGGTCGCAAACTATATATTTCCGGCCGTTCACCATGAGATAATCACCGGAAACATTGCCATTGAAGCGGACAGCAGTGGCGATGTGTTCCGGGTAATCCAGCAATACGACATCAAGCCCCAAGAGTTTCCGCACCAGATAAGAGAACAGCATCGCACGGTCCTCGCAATCGGAATAGGGATAGTAGAACAATTCTTCGACAAAGAACGGCTTCTCGTATCCGAACTGTTGGCCGTCTGTCTGATATTGGAAAGCGGTCTGCACAAAATTTATCAGAATGTTTGCCGCATCCGCCTCATTCCGTCCCTGCACCAAAGGAGCCAATGAAGATAATATCCGGTTTTCCATGGCAGCATTGACCGGAGCATTGAAGTAGACGCTGTAATCGCACTGGGGATAATCTTTATAGAAATCCATCAAAGCCTTCGGAACATCCACCGTTACCCTGGCAGCGCTTCCCTTTGCCTGGTGAGTGGAGCTGACGACTGTACCCGGAAACAACGGAGCCTCTTTCAATTGCATTCCTACACTGTTCTTTGCCTTGGGAGAGTCTTTCTGACACATGTAAAACTGGCATTGTTCATTATTGCCGCTGAGATTATAGTAGTTCTGACCGTTTAAGGTTATATAAGGATGCGCATAGATAGAACAATCCGTAGCAACGAACAACATCATTTTATCTTCCGTGGCTTTTCTTGCCATACGTGCCTTGTAACCCATTTCATTGAGCAGGAACTGTTGCATTACAATGCTTTCATTGGCCGTACCGCAATAAGTATCGGCTACCTGCCTCACCAATGTAAAAACTCCCCAATCGTTCAGCCGCAAATCTTTCCGTATCTGCGCACAATCTGCCAATAACGGCTTGTAATCGGAGTTGCATAAAGCCTCGTAGGCATCTGCAATGGCATTCTCATTAAGTCCGTTCAGGCTGCATTTACGGTTCAGGCTGTTATTCAAATAAAAAGCCAGACCGCCATACGCTATCTTGCTGCGTCCCGATTCGCCCCTGTACAATGGGGACGTTGGAGTTGAGGAGACCGGTAACCGGGGTTCTGCCGCCGGCTCCGGACGTCGGTCTGCTTCAACAACAGGAGTACGTTCTGCTTCCGGTTCGGACTCGACAACCTCGACCACCGGTTTCTTTTCCGGCTGCACCGTCGGCTTGTCCGCAGCTTTCTCTTCGATAATGATGACTTTCGGGTCTTTCTTCTTCCGAACTATCACTTCGGGCTTGTCAAAGACAATTCTGTCCACCTCATTAAGCTGTACTACCGGCTTCTGTTTCCCTTCCGAAGTTGTCATATCAAGTATTTCCTCAATCGTCAGGCAAACCGGCTTTTCACTCTTCGGCGCAGTCTTTTCATCGTATATAACCGGCTTCACCGGTTCGGGCTTCACCCGCTTCAAAACCGGCTTCTCTGCTTCAAACTCCTTCCAGGGCTCACGCATGAAGTTGATGAAGTCTTTATCGGCATCATCCATAAATTTATCGAAGTTTTCCAGCTCCTCTTTCATAAAACCGGATATGCCGCCCTTGTTCTCCTGAGCCATTCCCGTAAGAGCCAATAAAAGCCCTGCAATAAAAGATATTGTTTTCTTCATGGTCGCATCGTTTTAAATAACCGAAAAAGGTTGCACCCGGAGCACTGTGCCACAGGAACAACCTTTATAAATCCATATAGATTACTCAGCCTCTACCGGTTCGCCGATAAACTCCTCCACTTGCTGGGAGAGTACGCCCAAAGCCGCCTGTTTTTTAGCCGCCAACGCAGCCTCTTCCCTGGCTTTCTTTGCTTTGGCCTCATCGATAGACATATATACATTGAACTCCTTGCTGCCGTCCTTGTTTTCTTTCACCAATACAAGGTGCTGCTTCACAAGACCGGCAATCTTTGTATTGACACCCGATTCATAAGCCGCGCCGAACTTGTCAATCTCCTCTTCCGGAGTAGAAGACGCCTCGGAAGACATCAACCCTTTCATCTTGCCTACAACCTGTGCTTTGGCTCTGGAAGCATAACTGGTAATGCCGTTCATTATGGCATTCTCTCTGCCTATTTTTACATTCTTGCCGATGGCAATACCTACCAGCTCGATGCGGTTTTCCGGATCTTCCTCCAGATACGTGCGGTACTTGGAAAAAGCATACTCCAGCGTAGAAGAACTAGCCAATGGCTTCCATCCTTCCTTGGTCAACTCTTTCACCCTTTTCTTGACATCCTTTTTCAGAGCTTTGGACTGTGCACCGGCAGTTGCCGCACAACCGAACAATATAGCGCAGACAAGCGCAAAAAACGCAAAACTTCTTTTCATAATCATTTCTTTTTAATTGTTAATAATATACTCATTCCCAGTTTGTGACATAAGGTAAAGACAACTGGGAGCGCTCTACGGCACCCGTTTGCGGATTGACGAATGTTATGGCACCCTGCACAAAGGAGAAAAGCGACTTCTTTTTCTCTCCGACTGTAAATTCACCCTCTGCCAATGCCTTTATCTGTATGATGCCTTTGGTTTTATAAACGCCATCTATATCATCGAATATAATAGGAGCGGATATTTCAGGAACATGAAGTTCCAACGCCTTCAACCCGAAAGGAGTGCCTCCCCTGTTGTTCAATGTCAGACGGATATTGATATTGAATATCTTTCTGTCCGCCACGGAATCGGCCGTCAGCACCAGTTTCCCTTCCGGTACGACGGAGAAAGCCATGCTTCCCGTTCCCGCCTCGTTCAGGAAAGCTTTATGTTGCAAACGCTTGCCGCCGACTGTCAGTGAGATGTTCAGGAAGTTCTCTTCTTCCGGCAGACAGTCTTCCGCACTGTACGTAATGACGAACATCCCGTTGGCAGGACGGACGCTGATTTGACCGGCGCAATTGGACGTAACTTTGGGTTTGGCCGCCACTTTTATAGGATTACCATCCAACAGAAGCTGGCACTGATACTTTCCGCTTTCAAGAAAAGGTGCCCGTCAGTGTAAGCGCATCGTACAACTGCCTGTAGCGGGCAGTCAGCCCCTTTACCCGGCTCAAACGTACATCATCGAAGAAGTACTCGGACAAAGTATTCAGTTCCGTTATGGCACGGCTTATCTCATCGGCAGATTCGATTGCCCCTATCTTCTGCTCCAACGCTTCATACCGGGCCACCTG
>ENA-OQDL01001638-OQDL01001638.1-human-gut-metagenome-genome-assembly--contig:-NODE-1638-length-10639-cov-3.365107_pt1 | contig 10639 bp, 10 predicted proteins | sample MGYA00242782_ERZ504609 | MGnify/ENA primary metagenome ERZ504609 (study PRJEB26092, sample SAMD00036320) | human gut metagenome | host: Homo sapiens | study: EMG produced TPA metagenomics assembly of... | reverse complement strand
CTTTTAGTTGAACTTTTTTTTCATCAAGATAAATATCAAAACGGTCAGCACTCTTGTCGAAATTGACAATATCAAAGTTGTCTATAAGCACATCCGGAAGGATGGCACGAAGGAGTTGTGCGGGTTTTCATAAAACAAAGGTAAGCAAAGATAGCTAATTTTAAAACTTACCAACCAGATATTTCCGCTGAGCCGAATCCCCTGTAAGAAATATCGTTGTCCATAGTGTATTATGTCGTAAAGGAGCATTGTAAATGCAGCTGTATATCAGCAAAAACCTCGTTTTGCAATTGCGGGCTCTACGGTTGCCAATTGCGGGCCGTACAGCCCGCAGATGGAAACCGTATGGTTCGCAGCTGCAAAACGGAATTTATCAAGAGCTATGACGGCATAATATAAGGTGCAACGCAAGAAAAAGAACAAGGAGAAAGTGTATTTTCCTTGTGCATTTTGGGACAAAATGTAAGGGGTTGGGGTACTTTTTCCCCTTAATATGGGCAGAATGCCTCAAAATATGATGAGATGTGTATTATTGGGTAAAGTAACAGATAATTAAGTAGTTATAGAAGATGAAATGCTGAAAAAGCGGACATTTTAGTGATGACCGATAGTTTCTCGTCACCGGTCGTCACACTTCTCGTCACCTCTGTATCGCCCTCTGGTAAAGGGATACGGGCAATAGGTGACGAGTGACGACCAAAAAACAGTTTTCTTTATTTCAATATCAGTTCATAGCCTGCTACATCCAGCCATTCTCCGGACTGCATTCCTACCACCTTTCCTAAAGTGGGAAACCGATGTGAAGTCGGGGACGCCTGTTATTAAACCGATACCCTATACCCAGCATCAGATAGTTGGGCTCGTGGAAATCCTTCAGGTTGTAGCCGACATGCAGGAATGTGTCGCGGGTCATATCTATTTTGAGCGCCAGGATTTGGTAGAATGATTGCAAGTCGCCCCCGCCATGCAGGATATTGGCTCCGAAACCTATGCCCACGGTAAAGTAGGGCATTACCCATTCTCCGCGTGCCGAGACACCCAGAGAGAGTTGTTTGCGAAGCGGGGGAGTGCCGAATGCCTCTTCCTCGCTGGCACCGTCGAGCTGGGTAGCGTAATCCTTTGTATAAATGTTGGCGCTGGCATCATAGACACCATCCAGGGATACTCCTGCACGGAATTTATATCCGAAGTTATACATCGGAGCGAAACAGAACCCGGCTACGCCGTATTTGCCGGGAGCGGGGACTTGTCCGCCGGGAACGTCTACGGCTTTCCGTCTCCACGAACCGAACAACATAAGGTCATAGCTGACATGCCGGGGGAATGCCGGAACCGGAATTTGCTGCAACGGTTGCAAGGTTTTGTCAATGTCCCGGTTGAAATTATATGCCACTCCGATTTTAAAATCTATCGTGTTCAGTCCGGTGTTGGGATACCGGGTATTGCCGTTGGAGAAATGTACTGCCGTTGCGCCGATATTGAGGTCGAACCGCGGGGAAAGTATCCAGTTCAGGTGAATGCCTGCGCTGAGATAGGCGTTTACTTTGCTTCCCATTACAGTATTGTTGGGATTGCTGAGATAGTCATACGGCTTCCAGCCGAAAGATGCGCCGAACCCCCATTCGTAGTTAAGCGACAAGCGGGAAGTGATTCCGGCGATGCGGGCGCCTTGGAAGGCGTAGAGGGCAACGGGAGTTCCCATTTCCCTGCGGTTGCCGAAATCGAAATAGCCCAATCCTATTCCCTGATAGGAACTTCCGTATACCCGGTCGGCGACAGTACCCGGTGGCAGCCGGAATGAGTACTTCAAGTGGGCGGAGCAAACGGACCTCATTATTTTGCGCATATCGTTTTCACCCCGCAGAAAGGAGCTGGTGGGGAAAATATATCCCGCCCGGCCTTCAATGCCGAGACGGTGGATATAAGCATCTTGTGCGCATATATTATTGGACAGAAACAGTATAATCATTAAGAGAAACATATCTCTTCCGGTCCGCATTTTACTATTCATGATGTCGTGGCGTTCTCTGAATCTTGTGCAAATATAGTCCTTTTATCCTTTTATTTGCATGAAAATCTTATATTTGCAAGGTTAATAATTCGTCATCTATGTTATTCAAGAAATATGCTGGTCAATCGGAATAACAGTGGAATTTCCGGTGGCTTCCTTATTCGTTGACTATTCGACGGACTGAACTTATCCGGGGTGCTTATGGACAGGGTATATTCCTGTTACATGGAAACGGAGTTCTCGCTCTTTCCTCGTATGGCGGCATTGGCCGAGAATGTGTGGTCGCCGGCAGAGAAGAGTTTGCAGGATATAGTACGGAAGCGGTAGTCTTCATTCCAAAGAACAGGACAGCGGTTGTATCAATTATAGAATGACAGATAATACGTCAGTCATCATTTTGATACAACCGCTGTCTCTTTTACAAGCCATCTATGCTTCTGCTTATTCCGAAGCGGTTATTTCTCGTCGTTCTTCCGGATTTCCACACGGCGTATCTTACCGCTGATGGTCTTGGGAAGTTCGTCGACGAACTCTATGACACGGGGGTATTTGTAAGGAGCGGTCACTTTCTTTACGTGGTTCTGCAACTCCTTGACCAGTTCCTCGCCGGCGCGGTTCTTATAGTCTTTGGACAGTACGATGGTGGCTTTCACCACTTGTCCCCGTATTTCATCGGGAACTCCGGTGATGGCACATTCTATAACTGCGGGATGCGTCATCAGGGCGCTTTCCACTTCGAACGGGCCGATGCGGTAACCGCTGCTCTTGATAACGTCATCGGCGCGGCCTACAAACCAGAGGTAGCCGTCCTCGTCCTTCCAGGCAACGTCGCCGGTGTAATAGATGTTGTCGTGCCATGCTTCGCGGGTGCGGTTGGCGTCGCGGTAATATTCCTTGAACAGACCGAGCGGCTTGCCTTTGTCGGTACGGATTACAATCTGTCCTTGTTCACCGGCCTCTACCGAACGGCCGTCATGGTCTATCAGGTCTACGTCGTATTGGGGATTGGGCAATCCCATGCTGCCCGGCTTGGGTTGCATCCACGGCATGGTGGCTACGGTAAGGGTGGTTTCGGTCTGTCCGAAACCTTCCATGAGGCTGATGCCTGTCAGTTTCTTGAATGTATCGAATACGGCGGGGTTCAACGCTTCTCCGGCAATGGTGCAATACTGCAATGAAGAGAGGTCGTACTTCGTCAGGTCTTCGTGAATCAGGAACCGGAAGATGGTAGGCGGTGCGCAAAGCGAGGTGACGTGATAGTCCTGTATCTTTGTCAGAATATCGGCAGGAGTGAATTTCTCGTGATCGTATACAAAGATGTTGGCTCCGGCTATCCATTGTCCGTACAGCTTGCCCCATACGGCTTTACCCCAGCCCGTATCGGCAATGGTGAGGTGCAGGCTGTTTTCGTGCAGGTTGTGCCAGAAACTTCCGGTAACGATGTGCCCCAACGGATACGTGAAGTCGTGCGCCACCATTTTGGGTTCGCCGGTAGTGCCGCTGGTGAAGTACATCAAAGAAATATCGTCGTTGCTGTTGGGATGCTCCGGTCGTGCGAAAGGGGCGGCATCGGCAATGCCTTTGTGGAAGTCCTCAAAACCTTCGGCTATCTCCGGGCCTACGCTGACCAGCTTCTTCACACTCGGAGAGTCGGGCATGGCAGCCGTGATGTGGTCGGTAATGACGCTTTCGCCGGCACAGACAATCATCTTGATGTCTGCGGCATTGCAGCGGTATACAATATCTTTCTTGGTAAGCAGGTGTGTGGCGGGGATAACGACGGCTCCCAGCTTATGCAGTGCGATGATGCTGAACCAGAACTCATAGCGGCGTTTCAGAATGAGCATTACCATATCGCCGTGGCCGATGCCGAGGCTCTGGAAATAGGAAGCCGTCATGTCCGTATAGCGTTTCATGTCGGCAAATGAGAACTGGATGTGCTCGCCCTTGTCATTGGTCCAGAGCAGTGCGGGCTTGTCGGGATGTTCGGCCGCCCAGGCATCCACTACGTCATAACCGAAATTGAAATTCTCCGGTACGTTAATCTTTAAATTCTTGATGAAGTCCTCTTGAGATGTAAAGGACGTTTGCGATAAAAATCTTTCTACCATAACTTTTGGAATTTCTTCATTCACCGTTCTTCATTTATGTGTTGTTACATGATTACAGCAAGGAAACGTACTTTCTTTCCGTCCAGCGCTTTCATGCCGTGAGGCAGTTTGGAGTTGAAATACAAACTGTCTCCTTCGTTTAAAATCAAGTCTTTGCCGTCGATACTCAGCATCATGCGGCCTTCCAGTACAAGGTTGAATTCCTGTCCGGAGTGACTGTTGTAGTGTATCGGCTCGTTATCCGGCTTGGGTTCGACGGTGACGATGAACGGGTCGGCGTTGCGGTTCATGAAGCCGGCAGCCAGTGACTGGTATTTATAGGCTTTTGTACGCTCGATGCTGGTTCCCTTGCCGGCACGGGTAAGGAAGTAGCTGCTCATCTTTGGCTCTTCACCGAACATCAGGGCATCCAGTGCGATGCCGTAACGGCGGGCTATCTTTTGCAGCATGCTTACGGAGATGTCGAATTCTCCCGTTTCGGCAAGACGGTACTCTTCTGCCGGGATGTCGCAATCGCGGGCGATGTCTTCGGCATTCAATTCCAATACGTCGCGCAGTCCGCGCAGGCGTTCGGCTATTTGTTTAATCTGTTCGTCCATGTGGTTTTTATTAAGTGGATTAGTACGGTTATTTACTTGCTTTTATGGCATTGATAATGGCGGAAGAGAATCCCTGATGTTCCAGTTCGTTGATACCCTTGATTGTAATTCCGCCGGGAGTGCATACCTTGTCAATCTCTATGCCGGGATGCGTGTCGTTGTTCAGAATCAGTTCGGCGGCGCCTTTTACCGACTGGGCTATCATGCGCATGCCGTCCTTGGGGTAAACGCCCAGTTCTATTCCGGCCTGCATGGCTGCCTGGATATACTTCAGTACATAAGCGATGCCGCAGGAAGTCATGGCGGTGGTTGCCGCTATCTTATCTTCGGGAATCAGCATGGCAAGTCCCATCTGGTTGAAGATGTCGAGCAAAAGCTGTTCCTGTTCCTTGCTGGCGTTACGGCTTGCGATGAGCGTCATGCTTTCCATTTCGCTGATGGCGTGTTGGGGATGAGGCGGAACATGGTCATCTCCTTGTCTGCCACGTAGTGTGCCAGTTCTTCGAAAGGGATGCCGGCAGCTACGGAGATAAGTATCTGCTTGCTTTTCAGCTTGAGTTCGCTTACCACCGGTTTTATCAGCCACGGTTTGACGGCGAGTATGATGAGCTCGGCGCCGGTAACGGCTTCCTGATTGTCGCGTGTGGTTTGCAAAGCGGGGAACTCAGCCTTTAACGCATCCAGTTTGCCTTGCGTGGGATTAGAAACAATGATGTCGCTGGCGGGGATGATGGTTCCTTTTGCCAGACCGCGGGCGATGGAGCCGCCCATATTTCCTGCACCGATAATTGCTGTTTTCATATCATCTTGTCATTTAAAAAGTTGTCTTCGGGCAAAGGTAAAGATTTTAATGAAAAAACGACCGAAACAGGAAGGTATTCTTCTTTCGGTCGTATCTTTTGCCGGCTGATTATCCGTAAATTGTCAAAGTGCTTTCTTAAAACGTTCCAGGAAGAGGTTCGCTTCGTCCATGCCGAGACACAGGGGCGGCAACAGGCGGAGTACGTTCGTGCCGCTGACACCGGTAAAGACATGCTGTTCTTTCAGTAACCTCAAACGCAGTTCTTTGACAGGCTCTTCAAAGTCGAGGCCAATCATCAGTCCGCGTCCGCGCACTTCCTTGATTTGCGGGAATTTCTTCAGCTCTTCCATCAGGTATGCGCCTACTTGGGCGGCATTGTCTACAAGAGCTTCCTGCTCTATGACATCCAGTACGGCAAGCGCAGCGCTGCAAGCCAGATGATTTCCGCCGAAAGTGGTTCCGAGCTGGCCGTAAACAGGAGTAAACATCGGACTGATAAGTACGCCCGCCATCGGGAATCCGTTGCCTATGCCTTTGGCTACGGTGATGATGTCGGCTTTGATGCCGTTGTACTGATGGGCGAAGAACTTGCCGCTACGTCCGTAACCGCTTTGGATTTCGTCCAGAATCAGTACCGTATTGTGCTCTGTACAGGCCTTGCGCAAGGCTTGCATAAACTCGTCGGTGGGCAACTGTATGCCGCCTACTCCCTGAATGCCTTCGATGATTACAGCGCATACATCGCCTTTCGCCAGTTCGGCTTTCATTGCCTCTGTATCATTCAGCGGGAGATAGGTAACGTGTCCGCAGTTGTTGATGGGAGCAATGATTTTGGGATTGTCGGTTGCCTCTACCGCCAATGAAGTACGTCCGTGGAAAGCTTTCGAGAAGGATACCACGCGAGTTCGTCCGTTATGGAACGAAGCGAGCTTCAACGCGTTTTCGTTGGCTTCGGCTCCGCTGTTGATAAGGAAAAGGGAATAATCATTGTATCCGCAGACCTTTCCCAACCGTTCTGCCAGTTGCTGTTGCAGTTCGTTGATAACGGAGTTGGAATAGAATCCAAGCGTGGCTACTTGCTTGCCGAGCATCTCTACATAGTGCGGATGTGCATGTCCGATAGAGATTACTGCATGACCGCCATAGAGGTCGAGGTACTCCGTACCTTTATCGTCCCATACATGGCAGCCTTTTCCTTTGACAATATTGATGTCAAAAAGGGGATATACATCGAATAGTTTCATTCTTTCAGTAACTGATTACAAATTAAAGATACTTTAGAAAGCACTGGGTTTCAGTCTCAAACCGACAGTCTCTTCCAGATTGAACATCAGGTTCATGTTGTGTACGGCCTGTCCGCTGGCTCCTTTCAGCAGGTTGTCTATGCAGGAGATGATAAGGAGCTTGTCGCCGTGCTTTTCCAAATGAATAAGGCATTTGTTGGTGTTGACAACCTGCTTCAAATCGATGTTCTTGCCGACGATATGCGTGAAGGAGTCTTTGGCATAATACTCTTCATACATGCGGACAATCTCTTCCAACGCCACTTTGGTCTTTATCACGATAGTGGTAAAGATGCCGCGGGGAAAATCACCGCGATAAGGGATGAAATCAATGTCCGAATCGAAACTGTTCTGGAGCTGTTTGAGCGATTGCTTGATTTCGGGCACGTGCTGGTGCTCGAAAGCCTTGTACACACTCAGGTTGTTGTTGCGCCAGCTGAAGTGGCTCGTAGCTCCCGGCTTGACGCCCGCACCTGTGCTGCCGGTGATGGCATTCACCATAATATCGCCGTTCAGCATCAGATGCTTGGCAAGCGGAAGCAGGCCCAACTGGATGCAGGTGGCGAAGCAGCCGGGGTTGGCAACATGCTTTGCCGTGCAGGTGGCACGGCGGTTCAGCTCGGGAAGGCCGTAGATGAAGTCATGGTCGTCGCTCTTGATGCGATAGTCCATGGAGAGGTCGATTATCTTCAGGTCTTCCGGTACGTTGTGGCTTTCCATGAATTTTCTGGTGTCGCCATGCGCCGTGCAGAAGAAAAGCACATCGATTTCGTCCAACGGAAGCTCGTCGGTAAACGTTAAATCCGTCTCTCCGTACAACCCTTCGTGTACGTCGGTTATTTTGTTGCCGGCATTGCTCGAGCTGTTTACGAATACGATTTCCGCTTCGGGATGGTTCAGTAACAGGCGTATCACTTCACCTGCCGTGTATCCGGCTCCGCCGATGATTCCTACTTTAATCATGTTGATAATATCTATTGGGTTCTTCTGGTATTATAACTAATAGTATGATATATATAAGCGTACCTGCAAACGCAGTGAAGATCGTAGCAAAAACGTAGATGATGCGTACCAGTGACACGTCGAGTCCGAAAAAGTTTGCCAGTCCTGCACATACGCCGGAAAGCATTCTTCCGTTTCGGGGGCGCGTTAATTTTTGCTTTCGGTTCATCATTTAGATTTCTTCGTCTTTGTGGTTTGAGTAATAGGCACGCAGTGCGGTAGAAGTTACCTTGATGAAACCTTTGGCGTCTTCCGCAGTCCAGCCTTTCTGCATTTCACCGTATTCGCCGAATTTGTTCTTTACAAGGTCGTCGTCACTTTCCACGCCTACGGTAGAGAAACAGAGCGGATGAAGTTCGAGAATCGCAGTACCGTTTACATTGCGTTGCGAAGACTCCAGCATGGCTTCGATGTCGCGCATTACCGGTTCCAGATACTGGCTTTCGTGCAGGAACATACCGTACCAGTTGGCTACCTGGTCTTTCCAGTATTGCTGCCATTTGCTTAATGTGTATTTCTCAAGGAACTTGTGTGCGCCGATAATCAGCATGGGAGCGGCTGCCTCGAAACCTACGCGGCCCTTGATACCGATAATCGTGTCGCCTACGTGCATATCACGACCGATGCCGTAAGCCGCACCGATTTCCTCTACCTTCTGGATAGCCTTGATGGGGTCGTCGAATTTTTCATCGTTGACCGCTTTAAGCTCACCCTTCTCGAAGGTCAGGCGCAACTGTTCGCTGCCTTCTTTGGTGCAATGTTTCAGATAGGCGCTTTCGGGAAGTCCCTGTGCGGAGTCCAGAATCTCACCGCCGCAAATGGAAGTACCCCACAGACCTACGTTATAGGAATATTTCAGTTTGGCGAAGTCGGCTGCAAAGCCGTGCTTGTTCAGATAATCTATCTCTTCCTGGCGGCTCAAAGCCATGTCGCGTGTCAGCGTGATGATTTCCACGCCCGGAGCCATGACAAGAAAAGTCATGTCGAAACGAATCTGGTCGTTACCCGCACCTGTAGAACCGTGGGCGATGGCATCCGCGCCGATTTCGTTGGCATAGCGTGCAATGGCCAATGCTTGGAAGATACGTTCGGAACTTACAGAGATAGGATAGGTGCCGTTACGCAAAACATTGCCGAATACCATGTATTTCAAGCTTTTCTCATAGTATTCCTGCGTCACGTCGAGGGTGACGTATTCTTTGGCGCCCAGCTTGTAGGCATTTTCTTCGTTTGTCTTCAACTGTTCAGCACTGAAACCGCCCGTATTGGCACAAGCTGCATATACTTCGTACCCTTTTTCTTTGGTAAGATACATCACCGTAAACGAGGTATCCAAACCTCCGCTGAATGCGACTACTACTTTCTTCTTCTTTTCCATATCCTTAGTATTTTATATTTTATCCTCTTCGTGCAGCTTCGGGTCGTAAAGCATTGCTGTGCAAATGCAGAATTTACGGTTCTTAGCTACCAATATATCATGGTTTATACAGCCTTCGCAACCTTTCCAGAACGATTCGTCATCGGTCAGTTCGTTGAAGGTGACGGGCACATATCCCAGCTCGGTATTCATTTTCATGACGGCAGCTCCGCTGGTGAGACTGAAAACTTTAGCATTAGGCCAGCGTAGGCGTGCCAGGCGGAAAGAAGCGGTCTTGATACGTTTTGCCAGCCCCAGTCCCCGATATTTGGGGTGTACTATCAAACCGGAGGTTGCTACATATTGCTTGTTACCCCAGCTCTCTATGTAGGTGAAACCGGCAAAATCATCTCCACACAAGGCTATGATGGCCTTTCCTTCTTTCATTTTAGTAGCTACGTATTCGTGTGTGCGTTCTGCGATGCCCGTTCCGCGTACCTTGGCAGCTTCCCGGATGGTATCCAAAATCTTGTCTACGTAAACTTCATGTGAGGCGTCAGCCACCATCACATCAATTTGTTTCGAATCCATTTCTTATTTAATTTCTTGTTTTTTTGTTGTTATCTATCATTTAATGTTCGGGATGATTTGCGATAGGAAGCTGCGTACCTCGTCATGTGACGCTGCTTCGTGCACCACCAGCATGATGGTGTCATCTCCGGCAATGGTACCCAGAATGGCGGGACACTCTCGGTTGTCGATGTCGTAGGCCATGCTGCTGGCATATCCGGGCCGGGTACGGATGACGGCAATATTGCCCGAAAATTGAAGTGAAACGAATCCGCTTGTCATCAGCATTTCACTTGCACTCTGGTCGTTCGAACGTTTATACATGATGTTGTTGGGCAGCACATATACGTATTTACCGTTCATGTTCGCTGCTTTCGCTACTTTCAGCTGTTTCAAGTCGCGTGACAAGGTGGCTTGTGTCAGTTCAAAGCCTTCCTTGCTCAAAGCTTGCAACAGTTCTTCCTGAGAACTGACGTCTTTGCTTGAGATAATCATCTTGATGGCGTCTAACCGATTGGCTTTTTTCTTCATTTTCTGTATAATTATTCTAAGAGTAGTGCAAAATTAGGGATTATTTCGGAAAGAATATGCAAAAAGGAGAGCTTTTTTATTCTTTTTATACATCGGGTGTACTGTATATGTTGTTTTTGTTCTCTTTGTTGGAGTCTTGTTTGTTCTTTTACGTTATTGGAGATTGTTTCCGTATGTCTTTGGTAAATGTTGATATAATATAGAATAGATATGCAATTGTCAAATCTGACACCCTTTCAATCAAAAACTGTACAAAAAGTAGGGGGATAATCTCCTATTTTTGTATCGTTGAATAGCAACTAAAACTAATTACCATGAAACAATGCTTTTTTGCGGTCGACTTGGGGGCTACCAGTGGTCGCACAATTCTGGG
>ENA-OQDL01001635-OQDL01001635.1-human-gut-metagenome-genome-assembly--contig:-NODE-1635-length-10661-cov-4.009968_pt1 | contig 10661 bp, 10 predicted proteins | sample MGYA00242782_ERZ504609 | MGnify/ENA primary metagenome ERZ504609 (study PRJEB26092, sample SAMD00036320) | human gut metagenome | host: Homo sapiens | study: EMG produced TPA metagenomics assembly of... | reverse complement strand
CCATCCGCCCTGGTTTTCATTTTTTAAAAAAGTTACAGAAAGAAAATCTCTCCCATACTTTTACTCCATCTGTTCCTGTATTTATTGCTTTTCTGTAATTTCCCTATAACTTTTTCTCCTTCCTTAGAAATATCTTCCGTAGATATTGGAATTAAGCATGATCACGCCTGTATTGTAAGCTGTCATTTCTGTATAATTTGCTACCTCCAGCAGAAGATTATTAGACTCGCAGATTGCACTGTAGAGCATGTACTGATTGGTACTGATTTCTTCCAGCTGATCGTAAATGTCTTCCAGTTGAGAAATTACGATATTCATTCGCAGTTCCTGTTCATAAAGGTTGTATGCTCCTTCATAGCCACTCAGTGTATTGCACCGGCCGGAAGCAACATATTCATACATCTGTGACACTGCAACCAGATCTCTGTATTTCGGGAAGATCACGTTCAACTCATACAGCTTGTCAAGCAATTGCTGACTCTCTTCCACACTTCTTGTACATTCTGCAAGAATCTGGCGTTTCTCCGGCAGGCTCTCCAGTTCTTCTTGAACACGTTTTCTGTCGGCTGCTACTGCCTTTACATTTTCATCATATGCTTTTTTCTGATGTACATAGCTTTTCACATTTTCTGCCAGCCACCAGACAGCTCCGATCGTAAATACTATAAATATTGCTGTCCACATTCCTTCTGAAAGTAAAATACGTCCTCCGCAATAAAGTGCTGCCACTGTCAGCAAAATATTTCCAATATGTAAAAAAGATGGGCATTTTCTTTCCATAACCCTTTCCTGCCCTGACTGGTTGATGATTACTTCCATTCTCTGCTTTGCCTGATAAACAGAATACAGATTTTTTTCAACTTCATAAACATCTTCCAGATACTGTGTCAGACTTTTGGAATCTGCCAAGATCTCATTTACATCTTTTTTCGTTGTAATCTCATTCATTGTTCATCCCTCCTAATCTCTCATCACGGTATAATTACTTATTCTCGGTTTTCAAATGTTCCTGTCTGATCCTCCTCATCATGCATCTCGTACTGTGCATCCCGTTCTGCATTCTTTCTTGTAATGCAATAGCTGATTGCTCTGAGAGTATCAATAACAAATAAAATGCCTCCTGCCATCACTCCGATAGCAAATGATACGCCAAACCAAAGTGCTTTCGCCATAAAATCTACATCCACTCCTCTTGGTGTAATCGCAAGCATGATTCCTTTTCCATATGTAATTCCTTCCACAAGCCAGAGTGCTGCAACAATAGCTGCCCCAACACCTTCATGTCCAAATCCTTCTGTCACTCCCATCCAGATTGTAATTACGATTGTAAGTACGACACCGATGCTAAGTCTGCGAATAAATCTTTCCAGTTCAAATTCTCCTAAAATTTTTGTAAATAAGTAATTCATTTTCTTTTCCTCTTTTCTTTCTTTAGATTGTTTTTTGGGGGGTTATTTTGTTGATGAACTTATCTTACCCTACATTTTCTATCTGCAACATATACCGTTAGTTTAGGTTTTCCTCTTCCCTAAACTTATGCTGTATATGTCCATAAAATAACAGAAGGAGAAGACTTATCCTCTTCTCCTAATTCTTGAATAATATCTTCAATTGTCGTGTTAAATAAACGGCTTAGTGCGAGCAAGTTTTCAATCGATGGAAGCGTTGCTCCTCTCTGCCATTTATAAATTGCCTGGGTGTCACTAAGATTAATGTATGCTCTGATATCTTCTACACGTAGATTATGTTTTTTTCTCAGTTCACGAATCCTAGCTCCAGTTGCCTTAGTATCAATTCTTATGACCTGTGCTTCTGTAATTTTTTCCATAATTCTACCTCCTGTTATGCAGACTATTTAACAGTTCATACGTTGAAACGACTGCACTTTTGAGGTGTTCCCCATTGGGCAGTAGAGTAGAATATCACACCCACCACTTACTGTCAATAACTTTTTTAAATATTTTACCTTCTATATTTTTTCACTCAATTTTTTCTTCTGCTTTATTCGTCTTCCTCATTATATAGAAATAATACGGCACCAGCGGAATCAACGCAGAAATCCACGCTGCCGGATCTGCCAGGCATACACCGGCAAAACTTGCCCTGCCCGATACAATATAGACGATCGCCGCCCTTGCGATCAGTTCAAAGACTCCTCCCAGCATCGGTACAAGACCGTATCCAAGTCCCTGCAATGTATTCCGGTACAGGAAAATACTTCCTAAAAATGGATAACACCAGAAGACCATCCGGAAATAAGTGACTGCCGCACTGACTACTGCAGTTTCTGACGGACTGATAAACAGCCAGGTCATATATTTTCCAAAGAAGAAAACCAGTACCATTGCAAAAATACTATATCCCCAGATCATAAACTGCGTACAGCGGACTCCCTGTCTGACACGATCCATTTTCCCTGCACCACGGTTCTGTCCTACATAAGTTGCGATCGTAGCTCCAAAAGCAACAAATACCGTCATAATAATATTTTGCAGCTTACTTGCCGCTGAAAATCCTGCCATGGCATTTTCTCCATATACATTGATCGCACCCTGTACGATAATTGTTCCGATCGCCGTGATCGAGAACTGTAATGCCATCGGAATACCCAGTGCCAGAAGCCTTCCCCATGCAGAAAGGGAAATCTTAAAGTCCTCTTTTTTCAAATGCAGGATTGGAAATTTCTTTATAATATAAATCAGACAGAGTACCGCAGAGATTCCCTGTGCAATGACAGTTGCATACGCACATCCTTCGACTCCCATGCCGCCAAAAATAATAAATGCCACGTCCAGTACCACATTAATCGCCGCTGAAATGATCAGAAAATACAACGGTGATTTTGAATCACCCAACGCACGCAGAAATGCAGCAAGTGAGTTATATGCAGCCGTTACGATCAGCCCTGCATAGATAATTCCCATATACGCCTTTACATCCGGCATGATCTGATCGGAATAATTCATCAGTCTTAGGATCGGCTCATTCGCAAACCCAAATCCGATGGTCATCAATAATGCAAATCCAAGTGCAAGATAAACCGACATTGCCACATAATGCCGCATCCGGTCATATTGCTTTGCCCCGAACCACTGAGATACAAGGATCGCAAATCCACTGCTCAGTCCGTTCAGCCAGCCCGTTACAAAAAACATCAAAGATCCCGTACTGCCAATCGCTGCCAATGCACGTACACCAAGGAATTGTCCGGCAATGATCGAATCTGCCACATTATAAAACTGCTGGAAAATATTTCCCAGGAACATCGGGATCATAAACTGCACGATCAGCTTTACAGGACTTCCCGTTGTCATATCATGAATTGTCTTCGTTGCCTTTACAGCACTGTTATTTTCACTCATGCTCCATCCACTCCTTTTCCTTTGTCGTAATTTCCTTTATCACAATTTCCTTTTCCCTCATTCTCTCATCTGCCTGCAACTTTTCCATGCAGACTGAAAGAATCCATTTCTCCTTTAACTTACATTGCATTGCCCTGACTTTTTCATCTGTACACGGAACTTCCGTCCATCCCGGGTCGGACTCCGGCTGAAATGCAAAATCCGTCAGCTTTGCCGTCATTCCCTGCCCGCTTCGCTTCACATAGCTTTCCTTCAAAGTCCAAAAACGGTAAAAAATTTCTTCATATTTTTCTTTCTCTGCTTTATAAGAAAAAAGAAGTTCCTGCTCTGCTCTGTCAAATACCTTCGGAATAACTTTTTCCTTCACTTCTCTGATCCTTTCAACATCCACTCCCGTTTCCGTATCACTGAATACACAGACTGCCAGTCCTTCGCAATGACTGATATTAAAATGAATTTCCGGGTGATTCCGCAGATATGGCTTTCCATGCTGCCCGTAGGATAATCCGGCTCTCACAGATGTATTCATTTCCATTCCATAAAGTTCTCTCAGTCCGACCGCAAGCAATTCTGTTCCTGCTTCATGCTCCGTCCTGTGCTTCTGTCCTGTCCTGTTTCCGTCATTCTTTTCTGATATCGGCAGATACATGATATAGATATGGATCACTTCTGCAACCTCCCGCTTTTCATTCTTAAACTCATCTCAAAGAAGATTCCAACGTCTGATTGTAACGCACTCTTTTCGATTTATCAATTCGTTTTCCGATAAATTTTATCATTTTTCTTGCAACTCCATCTTTGGTGTGATAGAATAAGGCAATCCTGCGAGGGAGTAGTCGACGCTTTGATATAAGCTTATATACAGGCTTCAATCTTGACTTTTACAAAAGCGTTGTATTATCGACATAATGGTGCAGAAACACCCGGTATTACTATAAACGACGAGACTCATGGGGCGGTATTTTTATACTGTCCTTGAGTCTCATTTTTTTTGTATTACAGTCATTACCTGTCAACTTTTTAATGTAAAGATACCGGGATCAAAAGGTCTGACACCACGTGTGCTCGCACACTAGTGGTAGAATGACCTTGTGACCCCGACATCATGTAAACCGGTTTACATTAAATTTAAAGAAATGAGGAAAATGAAATGGGATTAATTGAACTTTTTATTCTTGCTGTCGGTCTTTCTATGGATGCATTCGCTGTCTCCGTCTGTAAGGGGCTCTCCCTTGGGAAGATCAAGACGAAACATATGTGCATTGCCGGTGCATGGTTTGGCGGATTTCAGGCTCTGATGCCTCTGATTGGCTATTTTGCCGGACGCTTTCTAAGTGATTTTGTAACAAATTATTCTCACTGGATCGCATTGATCCTGCTTGCCATTATCGGAGTCAGCATGATTAAGGAGTCCTTCGGTGATAAAGAAGAGGTAGATACCTCCATGGATGTAAAATCTATGTTCCTTCTGGCTGTTGCCACAAGTATTGATGCACTGATGGTTGGTGTAACTTTCGCTTTTCTGAACGTTGCCATCTTTCCGGCTGTTCTCTTGATCGGTGCAACCACCTTCGTCTGTTCCGCTGTCGGAGTCAAGATTGGAAGCATCTTTGGAATGAGATACAAATCCCGTGCGGAACTTTGTGGTGGAATCATTCTGATCCTGATCGGATTAAAAATCGTACTAGAGGGAATTGGGCTTCTCTGAACCCAATTCTCTTATCATGCAATATTGCTTCAAATGAAAAGGTGCTTTTTCAACCACCCCGAATGTCTTAAATCCAAGATGTTCATAAAATGCGACATTCTTCGGATTGTGCGTCTCTAAAGAGATCATCATGCCATGCTCTTCCGCCTGATTGATCACTTCCTGCATCATCATCTCTGCCAGCCCATGATGCTGATATTCCGGATCTACCGCAAGGTAAATCACATGCAGCCGCCGGGTCTGATGGAGCTGTGCCGTCCATGCCGAATTGAGATAATCTTTTCCAAGCATAAAATTCCAAAAAGTCCTTGTGCTCGGATCTTCATGAATCAGCCATCCGTCTGTCACCAGGCTTTCTTTCAGACTTACAAAATAATTATAAAATGCATGACGGTGATCCGACTCATCAGAAACGATCAGGATTCCTTTCAGCTCTTCACTATCCGCATACACCTCACACGTTTCAAAACATTCCGTTACATCGCACGAAAATAAATGCGGCATCAGTCTTTCCCTTGTCTCCTGATCTTCGATCAACGCACTGTACAGCGGATCATTTTTAAAGCAAATCGTCAGTATCTCCCTTAACCTGTCCAGATCTTTTTCCTGAACCCGGTATAAATTTTTGCATTCCATATTTTTTGTCGGAGGCTTAAGTCAGTACCTTGCCACCTCCGGCTCCTTCCTTTTATTATTTTCTTCTGTATGGTTCTCTTCTGTATTATTCGATCCTGTAGTCTTTGATTTCCTGTAAACTGGCTTCCATCATCTTCTGCATCTTTCTTACAGATTCTGTCATATACCGGATATCATCCGTCAGATATGTCCTCTGTCTTCGCTGTGCTGCCTGCAGCCGACGTATTTCCTCTTCCAGATCCGGGATCTGTCCATGCTCTGCCTGCCGGCTTTCCAGCTTTCTAAGCCGTTTCACGATCCCGTAAAGATTTTCATGATGCAAAATTCTTCCGGCTCCCCACATCAGCCTGTCTTTTGGCTGATGAAGAATATATTCTGTAAAATGATAATAAACTTCCTCGTCGAAAAGAAATGCATAACAGTTATTATCCACTTCATAGAGTGCCTTCAACGCTTCTTCTATTTCGCCCTCTTCCAGTGCCTGCACCGCCTGATTCAGATAGCAGATATTGTTCGATGCAGCTTCATGTGGGAACAATACTTCATCCTGCCAGTTCAGCCGCACAAAATAATCCTGTCCCTTTCTGAAGATTCCAAGCAATCTCTGTGAAATATCCTCACCGCTTTTTGCAGCCACCGGGCAGACAATCTGTGATTTTTCAATCCATTCATACAATTCTTCCGCTGTCCGCTCCGCCTGTTCCGTCTCCCGGATCAGCGTCTGCATCACTCCCTGCAGATCTTCTTCATCCTGTTCTGCCATCCTTGCAGAGACAGAACTGTGCATTTTCCTGAACAGATGGGAAAAATCCAGTGGAGGAAAAATCAGCGTATCCAGCTTCAACAAAAGTCTTGTATAGAGTTCATGGTGAAACCGGTAGACATTTTCCTGATAAATCTCTTCATTATCATACTGCGAATGATAATGTGTCTCCATAAAAGGACCGGCACTGAAATCATTCACCGTTGACGGGATTCCCGCAATCGCCATAGAGAAATCATCCGACCATGTCTCAATCGGGGCAAGCACAGTCAGCCCATCCGGGTAGGCATCCTCTGGCACAGCAATTTCATCTGCAAATTTTTTCAGAAAATCTGCATATTCATAAGTACAGCGGATGGCATCCCGACTGCTGTGAGCATGTGCCGGCAGTTCAAAGTTCAGATCTGCCAGCACCTTTCCCTGCCACTCCGGATGGATGCGGAACACCTGATTCCAAGCTCCCGTAGACCAGTCATACTTTGAATCGCACACACCCCATTCTTCTGCTGCCAACGCACAGATCACAATCGTATGACGGGGTCTGTAACCGCTCTCTAAAAGTGCTTTCGCAATGCCAATCGTCATGGACACTGCACAGTTATCATCCTGAAATCCATCAAAATAGGAATCATAATGCGCTGACAGAAGGATCATCTGATCTGTCTCCGTTCCCGGGATCTTTCCGGTAATATTATAAGCCGGACGATTTCTCTCCACTCGTGAACACGCATCCAGTTCTACCATGACAGATTTCTCATTTTCACAAAATCGGTCTTTCAGAAGTGCTGCATCTCTCCTGGAAATTGAAAATGCCGGTGCATATTCCGGTCCTGCGATATCCTGAGCATTCAGTGCTTCCTGATCCACTTCTCCATATCCCTGCATCTGCACAGCAATCAGCCCCACTGCCCCTTTCAGATATGCCTGATAGACCGGATAATTGATCCACCATTCATCTCTCTGATTGATATCTGCCAACACCAACTTGCCCCGTACATCCAGATTTTTATAATCCGCTGCCGTTCCTCTTCCTACATAAACCAGCTCATACTCTTGAAATCCATCCGTCTCAAAATTCGTCTGATAAGCCCCAAGCTGACAGGTATATTCTTTCCCAACTTCTGTCCTTAAACCGCAGAACTGCCCGCTCGAAAGTCCACGAATCCAGCCAGAATTCTTCTTTTTGAACATCAGTCAGTCCGATGGATCTCATTTCCTCATACAGGAAATCACCGGTTGCCTTCTCTGCATGAGAACCTGCGGTACGGAAACCTAACACAGGGTTCGTCTTCTCCCTCTCCATCTGCTTTGCCAGCCGACAGGAATAGTCTGTATCAAGATGGGAAATGCATCTTTGGATGATTTCCTCTTCCGTCTCTTTTTCTGCTCTGCATTCTCCCTGAGTTCCTGCTGTTCCACTCATAAGTCATCCCTCCGGTCATTCAAGATTCACTGTGGTTTATTTTAACATTTTCACGGCATTTCTACAATGATGATTGTAAATGATGATGCAAATGATGGTTCATCAATTCTTTCACTTTCCATATACATATGCTATAATAAATCTGTATGTGTCCATCCGCTGTATTTTCATTCATAATATGATGCCTACGGATTGCTCCGTGCTACGCACTCCCACAATCCTGGCATCATAATATACCAGATGGATCTGAAATTTACCATTATTTCTCAATAAAAGGAGTTATTGATTATGAAAATTATCGTATTAGCCGGAGGTCTCAGCACAGAACGTGACGTATCACTTTCTTCCGCTGCCGGCATCTGCCGTACATTACTTGGAAAAAGGACATGATGCGTTCCTTCTTGACGTATTTATGGGACTGGAACATGCACCGGAAATCTCGAAGATGTCTTTACTCTCCCGGATCATGGCCTTGATATCGTCAAAAAATATCAGCACAGAAGAACCGGATCTTGCCGCAGTTAAAGCATCCCGTCCGGATCAGTCTGACTGCTTTTTCGGTCCGAACGTCATTGAACTGTGCCGCCTTGCAGATATTACTTTCCTCGGCCTTCATGGCGGAGAGGGAGAGAACGGAAAGCTTCAGGCTGCATTCGATCTTCTTGGCATTAAGTATACCGGACCGGATTCTCTCGGATGTGCCGTTGCCATGCATAAGGGCGTTGCAAAGCAGATTTTCCTTGAGTCCGGTGTAGATACACCTGGCGGTGGAACTTTATATAAGAACGGATCGGATCTTTCCTACCAGTCTCTCGGACTGACACTTCCGGTCGTTGTAAAGCCATGCTCCGGTGGCTCAAGTATCGGAGTTTATATCGTGAATACCGACGAAGAATATCAGAATGCACTGGAGCATTCTTTTCACTATGAAGATGAAGTTGTCGTAGAACCTTATATTAAAGGACGTGAATTTGCATGCGGAATCATTGACGGTGAGGCTCTCCCTCCGATCGAGATCATTCCAAAGACAGGGTTCTTTGATTATGCCAACAAATATCAGGATGGTGCTACCATGGAAGTCTGCCCGGCCGACATTCCGGAAGAAGTTGCAGAGCGGATGAAGGCACTGACTGTAAAAGCATTTGATGCATTAAAACTCAACGTATACAGCCGTGCCGATTTCCTTCTTGATGCAGAAGGAAATCTCTACTGCCTGGAAATGAATACACTCCCTGGAATGACTTCTGCCAGCCTGATGCCGAAAGAAGCAAAAGTTGCCGGGATCGAATACAGTGCCCTTTGCGAATTAATCATTAAAAAATCAATGGAGGCAAGATACTCATCATGAAAAATATGAGCTTAAAGGAAATCGCTGCTGCCTGTGGCGGTACATACCACGGTGATCCTGCACTTCTTTCAAAAGAGGCATCCAGCGTCGCTATCGACAGCCGTAAGGTCCAGAAAGATACGCTCTTTGTAGCAATTAAAGGTGCCAGAGTAGATGGCCACAGCTTTATCCCTCAGGTCATGGAACAGGGAGCCATCTGCTCTTTATCTGAGCAGGATCTCGGAGATGTAACTTACCCTTATATCCAGGTTGCAACCTGCACAGACGCTCTCAAGGATCTTGCAGAACATTACCGTCGTTCACTGGACATCAAAGTGGTAGGAATTTCCGGCAGCGTCGGAAAGACCAGTACCAAAGAAATGATCGCATCCGTTCTTTCTGAAAAGTACTGTGTATTAAAGACCGAGGGGAATTTCAATAACGAGATCGGACTTCCTCTGACTGTATTTAATCTCCGTGAGGAGCATGAAGTTGCTGTTCTTGAAATGGGGATCAGTCATTTCGGCGATATGGAACCTCTTGCCAGGATTGCACGCCCGGATGTCTGCGTGATCACAAATATCGGATATGCTCATCTCGAAAATCTCGGAACAAGGGATGGTATTTTAAAAGAAAAGACGTCCATGTTCGATTTCATGAATCCTGAAGGTACTGTCATTCTCAACGGTGATGATGACAAGCTCCGTGGATATACTTCTAAACGTGGGATTCAGCCGGTTTACTTCGGACTCGACCCGACCTGCCCGTTCCATGCAGAACAGATTCAGAAAATGGGACTGAAAGGAACAGTTGCCACATTCGTGACACCTTCTTCCAGTTTTTCCGCCCACGTTTCCATCCCCGGAGATCACATGATCTCCAATGCACTTGCAGGAGTTGCCGTCGGTTATGCACTTGGAATGAAAGACGAAGAGATCATCCGTGGAATTGAAAAGCTTGTCCCGATCGCAGGACGCAACAATCTGATCGAGGCAGAACATTATACAATCATTGATGACTGTTATAATGCCAATCCGGCTTCTATGAAGTCCTCTCTTGATGTTCTCGCCTTTGCCGATACCCGCACCGTAGCAATCCTCGGTGATATGGGAGAACTTGGAGCAGATGAAAAGAAAATGCATGCCGAAGTGGGAAGTTATGCCGTTAAAAAGGGCATCAGCCTTCTCATCTGCATCGGAACTCTTTCCGCAGAAATGGCGAATGCCGCCCGGACAGCTTCTGAAGCATCTTCTGATTCCGACACCAAAACTCTCGTATATCATTTTGATACAAAAGAAGCTTTTTACCGGCAGATGGATCAGCTTTTAAAAGAGCAGGATACTGTTCTCGTCAAGGCATCTCATTTTATGGAATTTCCTGAAATTGTGAAGAGACTGCAAGTACAATAAATTAAATGCCTGACGTAACATTGCACACTTTGG
>ENA-OQDL01001634-OQDL01001634.1-human-gut-metagenome-genome-assembly--contig:-NODE-1634-length-10665-cov-2.552856_pt1 | contig 10665 bp, 13 predicted proteins | sample MGYA00242782_ERZ504609 | MGnify/ENA primary metagenome ERZ504609 (study PRJEB26092, sample SAMD00036320) | human gut metagenome | host: Homo sapiens | study: EMG produced TPA metagenomics assembly of... | reverse complement strand
AGGCTCAATCTTTACATTTGAAAAATCAATCTTCTCTTCTTTAGTCGCAATCTGGTCGCATTTTTCTGCTTCGTTACTCTTAGATGCCTTATTTTCCTGCTTATCTGCGCCGATAGACTTCATCGTTGGGAACAGCAGCACATCTCTGATCGCCTCAGCCCCTGTCAACAGCATACACATACGGTCGATACCGAATCCGATACCACCTGTAGGCGGCATACCGATCTCCAGTGCATTCATGAAGTCTTCATCTGTTGTGTTGGCTTCATCATCGCCCTGTGCAAGCAGTTCTTCCTGTGCTTTGAAACGTTCTCTCTGATCGATCGGGTCATTCAGCTCGGAGTAAGCATTTGCCATCTCCCAACCATTCATGAAGAACTCGAAACGTTCTACATAGTCCGGATTTTCCGGTTTCTTCTTTGTAAGTGGTGAAATCTCAACCGGATGATCCATAACGAATGTCGGCTGAAGAAGGTGTTCTTCTACATATTCTTCGAAGAACAGATTCAGAATATCACCTTTTTTATGTCTTTCTTCAAATTCAAGATTGTGTGCTTTCGCAAGTTCTCTTGCCTGTTCAAGAGTTTCTACTTCGTTCCAGTCAACACCTGCATATTTCTTAACAGCATCAACCATTGTGATACGCTCGAACGGCTTTCCGAGATCCATCTCGATTCCTTTATATACAATCTGAGTAGTTCCAAGAACTTCCTGTGCAACAAAACGGTACAGGTTCTCTGTCAGATCCATCATGCCATGGTAATCTGTATATGCCTGGTAAAGCTCCATCAGAGTGAACTCCGGGTTATGTCTTGTATCAAGACCTTCGTTACGGAATACACGTCCAATCTCATATACTCTTTCCAGACCACCAACGATCAGTCTCTTCAGATAAAGTTCCAGAGAGATACGGAGCTTCAGGTCTTCGTTCAGGGCATTGAAATGTGTCTCGAACGGTCTTGCAGCTGCTCCTCCGGCATTCTGTACAAGCATCGGAGTCTCTACTTCCATAAAGCCTTCATTTCCAAGATATTTACGGATTGCGGTAAGGATCTTGGAACGTTTAATAAAAGTATCCTTTACTTCCGGGTTCATGATCAGATCCACATATCTCTGACGATAACGGGTATCTGTATTTGTCAGTCCGTGGAACTTCTCCGGAAGGATCTGCAGACTCTTTGAGAGAAGCTTTACAGCAGATGCATGAATGGAAATCTCCCCTGTCTTTGTTTTGAATACTTCTCCTTCAAGACCTACGATATCACCGATATCCATCTTCTTGAATGCTTTATATTCTTCTTCTCTGATACTGTCTCTTGCTACATAAGACTGGATATTTCCCTGTAAATCCTGCACATTACAGAAAGATGCTTTTCCCATCACACGTTTGGACATCATACGTCCTGCGAGTACAACGTGTTTTCCTTCCAGTTCATCAAAGTTGTCTTTCACTTCCTGGCTGTGATGTGTTACGTCATATTTGTGATCTCAAAAGGATTCTGTCCGTTTGCCTGCAGTTCTGCAAGCTTCTCACGGCGCACCTTTCTTAAATGATTCAAATCCTGTTCCTGTCCATTGTTCTGCTGTGTTGCCACTTTTTTCACTCCTTCTCTCTGCTGTATACCATCTTATACTGAACGATTGATCTTCAGTACTTCGTACTCAATAACTCCTGCCTGTGTCTCAACTGCTACTACGTCTCCGACTTTCTTACCGATCAGGGCTTTTCCTACCGGAGATTCATTGGAAATCTTACCTGCCAGGCTGTTTGCTTCTGTAGAACCTACCAGTTGAAATACGATTTCCTCTTCAAATTCTTTATCATATACATCTACTGTACATCCGATGTTGATGGTATCAAGATCCACGTCATCTTCTACTACAACTTCTGCATTCTTGAGGATTTTCTCAAGTTCTTCGATACGTGCCTCGATATCACGCTGCTCGTCCTTTGCTGCATCGTACTCAGCGTTCTCTGAAAGGTCTCCCTGTTCTCTGGCTTCTTTGATCTTTCCTGCTACTTCTTTTCTTTTCACAACTTTTAAATTTTCAAGCTCATCTTCCAGTTTCTTAAGTCCTGTATAGGTGAGTAATGTTTTCTTTGCTTCCATTATAATTCTCCTTACTTACCGACAAATCATTTTCTATTCAAGCCGCAGATACTGATTTTATCCGCATTTAAAGCTACTTTCACAATTTCATTATTATACATATTTCCAGCGGCTGTGTCAACAATTCTTTGCTGGTTTAATATATGCAAAAACGCATTCTCTCATGCGAAAGAACACGTTTTATGTCTATCCGATTTTTTCCATTAAAAGGTTCTCCAGTTCTTCATAACTTTCCACCTGATTGATCTCATCTCTGAGCTTCGCAGAACCCTGCATTCCCTTGGTATACCATGCCACATGCTTGCGCATTTCACGGATTCCGATATAATCTCCCTTGAACTCGATCTGCAGTCTTGCATGACGCAGCATTGTTTCCCGGATCTGGTCTGTGCCCGGCCTTTCCGGAATGGATCCGGTCTCTTCATATGCCAGTAATTCCCTGAAGATCCATGGATTTCCCTGGCAGCCTCTTCCGATCATCACACCATCACAGCCGGTCTGCTCAAACATATCCAGTGCCTTCTGTCCGCTTGTCACATCCCCATTTCCGATTACAGGAATCTTCACTGCTTCTTTCACCTTACGGATAATCTCCCAGTCTGCATTTCCGGAGTAATACTGTTCTCTGGTCCTTCCATGTACTGCGATTGCCGCTGCACCTGCTTCTTCTGCAACCTTCGCAATCTCCGGTGCATTGATACAGGTATCGTCAAATCCTTTGCGGATCTTTATCGTCACCGGTTTCTTGATCGCTCTCGCTGTCTTATATACAATATCATAGATTCGCTTCGGATCCTTCATCAACGCCGAACCTTCTCCATTGCGCACGACCTTTGGAACCGGACAGCCCATATTGATATCCAGGATCTGAAATGGAAGTTCTTCGATCCGCTTTGCCTGCTCGGAAATGATGTCCGAATCTTCCCCCAAAAAGCTGAAGTGATACCGGGTATTCTCTTGGATCGATCGCAAGTAGCGCCTTGGTATTCTTATTCTTATACCGGAGCGCCTTTGCACTGATCATTTCCATGCACAGAAGCCCTGCTCCCTGTTCCTTGCATAACAGACGAAATGGCAGGTCTGTTACCCCTGCCATCGGTGCCAGCACATAACGGTTCGGAAGCTCTACATTTCCTATCGTCAGTGTCTTTATCATTCAATCTCTTCCCCCAGAAAAAATACTTTGTAATAAAGCTGAAGCTGTGTCAGAAGCTCCTGCTTCTTCTCGTCTGTCTGAATCTCCTTGATCTTCAGACGGCTTCCGATCTCGTCAAACATCGGATCTCCCTCTGCAGAAGTCACTTCAAATTCCAGCTCCCCATTCTCCTCAAATACAAGTGTAAGGATTCCCCCGACATCATGTACATACAGCACACACATGATCTTCAATTCATCTTTGATGTGCTGTGGCAGATTATCAAAATCCGGATTCATATAAAATTTTTCTTCGTAAGAGTTGGCTCCGCATAATACGATCTTATCCTGATACATAAATTCTCCTTCTATACATACCCATAAATTCCACGTACCGAAACTTCTCCGGCAAAGACAGACTTTCTGCTGCCGTCTTCACATTCTACCTGCAATTCCCCGGTCTTGTCAATCCCCAGTGCCAGTGCATCATATTCATGTTCCGGTTCCAGTACACGCACCCGACGCCCACAGTTTACCAGCAGACGGTTATAATCTTCCATGATCGGCTCCAGACTTCCCGCCTCGCAGACCGCTTCGTAGGCTTTTTCAAAATGCTCCATAATCGCAGCGATCAGCTCAAACCTGCGAAATTCTTTGCCCGCTTCGATCCGCAGTGAAGTCGCTGTCTTTGCGATATCTTCCGGAAAGGACTCCATATTGACATTGATTCCGATTCCGATCACTACATGATTGATGTAATCGATCTCTGCGCTCATCTCCGTCAGTATCCCACTGATCTTCTTTCCACTCACGACCAGATCATTCGGCCATTTGATTCCTATATCCAACTCGGTCTTTTCACGCAAAGCTTTCGTTGCCGCATATGCCATGACAAGTGTCAACATCGGTGCATCTGACGGATTCATCACAGGTCTTAACAGAATCGACATGGAAATACTGCTGCCCGCCGGTGATTGCCAGCATCTGCCGCGTCTTCCTTTTCCCGCCGTCTGCGTCTCTGCAACAAAAATGAGTTCCATCTGCACCTCCGGCCTCGCCTAGTGCTTTGGCCCGGTTATTAGTCGAATCGATCTCGTCATAATACTCCAGAATTTTTTCGCCATCCATTTTGTCTCCAGACAGCTTTTTATCGCATCCGCGGTAATCCGATCCGGAATATCCACAATGCGATAACCTTTGTTTCTCACGGCTTCAATCTCATAGCCTTCTTCTTTTAACTGATTGATTGCTTTCCACACAGCAGTCCTGGACACCTGAAAGTGGTCACAGAGCTGCTGCCCCGACAGATACCCATCGCTCTGCCGGAGCATCTTTAATATCTCCGCTTTCATGCTTATTATTCGTTCTCTCCTAAAGTTGCAACCATAACTGCCTTGATTGTATGCAGACGATTCTCAGCTTCATCAAATACTCTTGACTGTGGTCCTTCAAATACTTCTTCGGTAACTTCTTTTTCTTTGATCGCCGGCAAGCAGTGTGAGAAGATTGTAGTATCTTTTCCTGTACGTTCCATCAGAGCTGCATTTACCTGATATGGCTTTCCGAGACGCTCTCTTTCCTGCTCTTTCTTTTCTTCACCCATGGAAATCCATACGTCTGTGTAAATGACATCTGCTCCCTTTACACCATCAAGGTCATCGGTGATCTCGATAGTTGCTCCGGATTCTTTTGCATATTCGTCACATCTCTTCCACAGAGATTCCGAAGTCCAGAGTGGCTTCGGTGCAACGATTGCTACATCTACTCCGATTTTGGCGCATCCTACCAGAAGGCTGTTCGCAACGTTGTTACGTCCATCTCCAAGGTATGCAACCTTCAGACCTTTCAGGTGTCCGAATTCTTCTTTCATGGTAAGGAGCATAGCCAGACATTGTGTCGGATGTGTAGTATCTGTCAGACCATTCCATACCGGAATTCCACTGTACTCTGCAAGTACATCTGCGTATCTCTGTTCAAATCCACGGAATTCGATTCCATCGAACATTCTTCCAAGTACACGTGCTGTATCTTCGATACTCTCTTTATCGCCTAACTGGATCTCATTACCTGCAAGGTATGTCGGGATTCCACCTTCATCCTGTGCTCCTACGGTAAATGCACATCTGGTTCTTGTAGATGGCTTTTCAAAAATAAGGGCAATGTTCTTTCCTTCCAGGCTGTGTCCTTTAATTCCTGCTTTCTTCTTTGCCTTTAATTCACCTGCCAGGTCAACGAGATATTCAATCTCTGCCGGTGTATAATCTTCCAGTTTCAAAAAACTTCTTCCTTTTAAATTCATCTTGTAGTCCTTTCTCAGCTTTGCAATCGCATGGACGAATTTCGGCAGTTTTTCTTTTCCCTCATCTGTACGAGTCTCGTACTTTCTGCTCGTCTCATTCCACAGTTCATCTGCTGTATAAATATTATATTTTGGAATTCTCATGAGCTTCGCACTTGCCTCCAGCATTCCATAGAACAACTCTCTGTCTGAACAGCCGATCGGCAACTTGAGTTTGAAACGATATTCCGTCTTTTCAAGTTCGCTCAAAAGCTTCATTATTTCTACATAATAACACTCTTCTCGTGTTTCTTCAATATAGTAAATCGATCCAGTGAGCCCGTAAAGCGCTCTTTTTGCATCATAATAGCCAATTTTCAAATTCTGTCTGCTCCGCTTTGCCGAAAATTCGAGAATACTGCCAAGTCCTACTCTCGGTTCGATCTCCAGCAGAGAGCCGTCTTCCGGAATCGTCGTCTTCGGCACTCTTCCCGGACCAAAGATCCTTACCTGGATCAGATCCTTATATCCCCTTTTTAGAAGAGACGCGGTCGGCACATTATTGACCGCACCACCATCAATATATGTCTTGCCGTGCAGCGGTTCATTTTTAAATCCAAGCAGATATGCGCTGGCAAGAAGAAAATCCTCCAGAAGACCTTCCGGTATATCTTCAATACTCAGATCCAGTTCCTTCATATCCGATACAGAAAATGTCAAAAGGCAGAATTCTTTTCCGCATTTCCTGATCTTTTCTTCGTCTACAACCTCATGGATCAATTCCTTAAGCGGTGTAATATCAATTCCACCATCTGCAAGCTTCTTCCAGAGACCTTTCAAAATCTCTCTTATGGATGCCTCTCCATCAAAGAACTGTTCCATCAACTCATCATCCACATCCATAACACGGGAAAATGCCATTTCTTTCCAGATATGTCCTGCTTTCTCCAGATCTCCCATACAAACAAGGGCGCCATTCAGGGCGACCCACAGAAGTACCCGCTACTGCACTGATCTTCACACCAGCTTCCGAAAGAGCCCGCCACGCTACCGATCTGATACGCACCTCTGGCTCCTCCTCCATCGAATACCAATCCATATTCTTTATTTAAATCGATTATCGGTTTCATCAAATCACACTCTCCTTTGCGCTTGATTTCCCCTCATCACTACCGTCGCTGTCTTGCCGCCTCGAACATCAGAACCGAAGATGCAACCGCCGCATTCAGTGATTCTATCTCTCCACACATCGGAATCTTGATATAACACTCTGCTGCATCTGCCACTTCATCCCGAAGTCCGTTACCCTCATTTCCAATTAAAAATGCTGTCCCTCTTGTGTAAATCCTCCTGATCGTAGCTGTTCTTTCCTTTCAGATGTGCCGCATAGGAATGAATCCCGGCTTCTGCAAGTACTTCCAGAGTTTCTGGCAAATGCTCTACATACACAAACGGCATTCGGTAAACCGATCCCATCGTTGAACGGATCACCTTGGGATTGTAAATATCCACACAGTCGTGACTCATGATCACGCCGGTTACGCCTGCCGCTTCCCCTGCACGGAGAATGGTTCCCAGGTTTCCCGGATCCTGCAGATTATCCAGCACCATCAGAAGCGGTTTCCTTCCCTGCGCGTCCAGATCCAGCATCTCACATATCTCACAGCTCCTCTGCTCCATCACAAGCAGGATCCCCTGTGGTGTCTTTGTATCTGACACATGGGAAAATACATGATCTGACAGGATTTCCAGCTGTCTTCCCCATGCCGAAAGTCCCAGCTCTTCTCCATATCGGCTGTAAAACTGCTCCGATACATAAACCTCTCTCACCTGCGCACGCGGAGCTTCCCGGTACATCCGGATCCCTTCTACGATATAGACGCCTTCTTCATCACGTGCCTTTCTCTTTTTCTGCCATGTAACAAGCTGTTTTACCCTGGCATTTCCTGTACTGGTTATCATACTGTAATCTCTTTCCTTTTATTCTTTTTCATTACATCTTGAAACGATATCCCACACCCCAGATTGTCTCAATATACTGTGGGTTTGAGGTATCATATTCAATTTTCTCACGGATTTTCTTGATGTGCACAGTTACCGTTGCGATATCTCCGATGGATTCCATATCCCAGATCTCGCTGAAAAGTTCATCCTTGGTATATACATGGTTCGGATGACTGGCAAGGAAGGTCAGAAGATCAAACTCTTTTGTTGTAAAATTCTTCTCCACTCCGTTTACCCACACTCGGCGTGCAGTGGTATCAATCTTAAGTCCACGGATCTCGATCACCTTATTCTCTTCCACGGCACTTCCGATCAGCCGCTCATAACGCGCCAGATGTGCTTTTACCCTTGCCACCAGCTCGCTTGGACTAAACGGCTTGGTCATATAGTCATCAGCCCCAAGTCCGAGTCCTCTGATCTTGTCGATATCATCTTTTTTCGCAGATACCATGATGATCGGTGTATTCTTTTCCGCACGAACCTTACGACAAATCTCAAAGCCATCCACGCCCGGAAGCATCAGATCCAGGATCACCAGATCAAAATCACCGAAAAGCGCCTTATCAAGCCCTGTCTGTCCATCATTTGCAACCTCTACTTCAAATCCACTCAGCTCCAGATAATCTTTCTCCAGATCTGCAATACTCTCTTCGTCTTCTACAATTAAAATCTTACTCATTTATCGGTACCTCCTGATATTTTCTGATTACAAAATACATCACTGTGCCAACACCTTCCCGGCTGGTCGCCCAGATTTTGCCACCGTGATCTTCAATGATCTTCTTCACGATCGAAAGACCGATTCCGCTTCCGCCCTTGGATGAATTCCTTGAAGCATCCGTCCGGTAGAACCGGTCAAATATATTCGGCAGATCTTTCGCTGCGATTCCTTTTCCGTTATCCTCAAGCTCTACCTGAATAAAATCACCTACGTCTTTTACCCGCAGATTGATCAGCCCGTGCTCTCGTTCCATGTATTTCAAAGAATTGCTGACAATGTTGTTGATCACTCTCTTTAACTGTTCCGGATCTGCAATGATCTTCTGATCACCCTCTACATAATTGAAATAACCAAACTCTACATTCTTTGAATCCAGCTCCATCTCAATATCTTCGGCACAGTCATTGAAATAATCGTTGACTGAAAGCGGTGCAAAGTTGTACGGGATCCGGTTTGTATCGATCTTCGCATATAAGGTCAGTTCGTTGATCAGCGTATCCATCTCATTCGCCTTATTATAAATGGTTCCGATATATTTTTCCATCTTCTCCGGCGTATCTGCAACCCCGTCACGGATTCCTTCCACATAGCCCTTGATCGCTGTGATCGGCGTCTTTAAGTCATGGGAAATATTGCTGATCAGTTCTTTGCTTTCCCGGTCACTCTTCAGCTTCTCCTCTGCATTATCTCTCAGACGGATCCGCATCTTTTCAAATGCCTGCATCAGCCGTCCCATCTCATCATCTTTTTCCGGCTTGATCTCAAAATTCAGATTGCCTTCTTCTACGTTCTGCGCTGCTTCCTGCAACTTGTGAATCGGACTGATGATACTTCCATAAATCCACACCATCATGATCATCGCTGTAAATGCCAGAATCAGGACTACTGCGATACATGCGCTTATAATAAACTGCTGGATCTCCGGCATATCTCCCAGCACTCTGATGGATTTTGCAAAATCTTTATATTCCTCACCGGTAATTCCATAAGTATGCTCGATGACTCCGATCTGATAACGCGCAATTCCAAATATAAATGCCGTTGTCAGGATAGTCGGTATCATGATCATCGTCACAAAAGAAATTACCAGTTTCGTCCTTAGTTTCATGCTATATTCATCCTCCATTCATCGTGCACGCCCGGTTATGAGGTCCGTATGGCGCTCACGCAAGTCTGCCTGATAACTAATAGCATATCATAAAAACGGGTGCTTCACATCAAAGCACCCGTAAAATTTTCTAAATTTTTTCTAAAACGATCAAATTCAGAACCTGTTATTAAAGATATTTCTTCAAAGTATCCACTTTATCCAACTTCTCCCATGGAAGATCCAGGTCGTTGCGTCCAAAATGTCCGTAAGCTGCTGTCTGTTTGTAGATCGGACGTCTCAGATCAAGCATCTTGATAATTCCCGCCGGGCGAAGGTCAAAGTTCTCTCGAACGATTTCCACAAGCTTATCATCTGCAATCTTTCCTGTTCCGAAAGTATCTACCATGACAGATGTCGGCTGTGCAACACCGATTGCATAAGAAAGCTGGATCTCGCAATTTTTTGGCAATTCCTGCTGCTACGATATTCTTAGCAACATAACGTGCTGCATAAGCTGCTGAACGGTCTACCTTTGTACAGTCTTTTCCTGAGAAAGCTCCACCGCCGTGACGCGCCATTCCCCCATAAGTATCTACGATGATCTTACGTCCGGTAAGGCCGCTGTCCCCATGTGGTCCACCGATCACAAAACGTCCGGTCGGATTGATGAAGAATTTTGTATTCTCATCTACCATATCTGCCGGAAGGATTTCATCAAAAATGTATTTTTTCACGTCTTCATGGATCTGTTCCTGTGAAACATCCGGATCATGCTGTGTAGAAAGTACTACTGCATCAAGGCGGGCCGGAACTCCATTTTCATCATATTCTACTGTTACCTGTGTTTTTCCATCCGGACGAAGATATGGAAGTGTTCCGTTCTTTCTTACTTCTGTAAGACGTCTTGCAAGTTTGTGTGCAAGAGCGATCGGATAAGGCATATATTCTTCTGTCTCATCAGATGCATATCCGAACATCATTCCCTGGTCTCCTGCACCGATTGCTTCCAATTCTTCATCTGACATCTTGTGTTCCTTTGCTTCAAGAGCTTTATCAACACCCATGGCAATATCGCTTGACTGTTCGTCAATTGCTGTCAGAACGCCACATGTGTCAGCATCAAATCCGTACTTTCCTCTTGTATAACCAATTTCACGAACAGTATCACGAACGATTTTCTGAATATCTACATATGCATTTGTAGTAATTTCTCCCATTACCATAACAATTTCCTGTAGTCGCGCATGTCTCGCAAGCTACACGGCTCATTGGATTCCTGCTCCATAAGTGCATCCAGGATCGCATCGGAAATCTGGTCGCACATCTT
>ENA-OQDL01001633-OQDL01001633.1-human-gut-metagenome-genome-assembly--contig:-NODE-1633-length-10672-cov-11.297297_pt1 | contig 10672 bp, 9 predicted proteins | sample MGYA00242782_ERZ504609 | MGnify/ENA primary metagenome ERZ504609 (study PRJEB26092, sample SAMD00036320) | human gut metagenome | host: Homo sapiens | study: EMG produced TPA metagenomics assembly of... | reverse complement strand
ATACAGGCAATATTGCGGGGGCAGAGGTCGTTCAGTGTTATTACGAAACATTACATGCATCTGTGGTGCGTCCGATGAAAGAGCTTGTCCGTTTTCAGAAAGTCTTTCTGGATCCGGGAGAAAAGAAGGATGTAGATTTCTTTATTGACCAGGAAGAATTCTCATATTATGGCAAAAACATGGAAACCGTCAGCAGCGGAATGAAACTGCGTATCAGTATTGGAAACAGTAGTGACCACCTTGTTTCTGAGAACATTATACAAGCATAGGAGAAAAGAGACATGAAAGATTTTGAAAAGGATTTGATTTATGGCGAAACGGTGTATGTGAGAGTCGATGCGTTTAATGAGAATGGAATTACGGAAGGAAGCGTAAGGCCGCTTGCATGATGCAATTATAGTTGAAAAAGCAGAAAAACAGCTCAGGTGCAGAAATGCACTTGAGCTGTTTTGACGTTAGGCATATCAACGTCTAGCGTAAAAGCCTTTTTCAGACACGCTCTAGGATACGGAGAAACGTCGGTGCAGTATTAGAAGAACCACATGCCTGCACGTCAGAAGAAAAAAATCAGTCATTGGAGTGATGCACTTTTTTGTGCTCGTTGCATTGGTCCCTGTATTGTTTTGGCGTGAGTTCGTTTACTTTTTTAAACATTTCAATAAAAGCGCGGGAACTGGAAAAACCACTTTCTTCTGAAATATCAGGAATAGAAGAAGTCGTAGTTTCAAGGAGGTGGGTCGCATGGTCTAATCGGAGCGAAGAAAGATAGACATTAAAATTGCGACCTGTTTTTTTGGCAAATATTCTGGAAAAATAGGTCGGATTGAAGCCAAAATGTTCGGAAACACTTTCTAGAGTGATATGTTCTCTATAATGTGCTGCCAGATATTCGGTAAAAGAAATCGAATCCTCTAATTTGGATCGGGGGGGGGTAGTACAAGTCGGAGCAGCCATGCTTTCAGAGAGAAGGATATGAAAAATTTGGAGAACACAGGCATTCATCCCAAGGAGATCAACCGGTTTTTCGGATCGTGAATATCGGTAGATATCCATAAGAAGTTCTATGATTTCTTTCCGATGTCTGTTCACAACATCCTGTTCTATAATAGGGTAGTTTTTACTATCTGGGTTAAAAAAAAGCTGTATGATAGAGACAGGAACAAGCACTGCAAATCCTAGAAAGGAGGCAGAAACTTCAAGTGACTTATGAATAACATTTGGATTCACAAAAAGAAAATCATTATCTTTTACATAAGCCATAGTAGAACCGATTTCACAGAGCAGTGTTCCCGAAATAGAACAGTTAAATTCAAAACTGTTATGCCAGTGAAAATGCGGTGCTAAATTTTACATCTTTTGGTTTTTCTAACTGAATCCAGTCAGAATGAAATACTTTGCAAAAGCGTCCGTCATACAAATTGATTGGTTCATATTCGATAATTTCCATATGTTTTGCCCTCTTTTGAATTGTACATTAACCATGAATAAAAAAGGAAAAATGATTATATGTCATAAAATTTGCACAATAACATATTATTCGAAATTCGTTAAAAAGTCCATAAAAAAGTGATATAAAGTAAAAATACTGTATAGATTAGATAAGAAAGCGTCTTGAGAAAAGATAAGAAAAAGTATAAAAATAGATTATAACAAAAACGAACTTTTCTAAAGGAGGAAAAGAGATGAAAAGAAAAACATTAGCAGTTTCACTATCAGCAATCCTTGCAGCGTCCATGCTTTTTGGATGCGGAAGCAATTCCAAAAGTGGGGATACAAAGAGTTCTTCTGGCAATGGTAGTGCCAGCGCCAGCGCATCTGATGCATCCAACGCAGGCTCAGATGCTTCTGGTTCAGGTATCCAGTACGATGGAGACGATGTAACGATTACCTATTGGCATACACATGGTGATTCCGAGGAAGAGGTTCTTGTGGATACCATTATTCCTGAGTTTGAAAAACAGTATCCAAATATTCATGTTGATGCTGTAAGAATGCCATACGATGGATTGATGCAACAGATTATTACCAGCCTTTCCAGTGGAACAGGCCCGGATCTGATGCGAATGGATATTATCTGGGTTCCAGAACTTGCTGAAATGGGAGCACTTGCAGCAGTTGATGATCTGGAAGGATTTGCAGATCTGAAAGATAATCTGTACGAAGGACCGCTGAGTACTAATTATTACAATGGAAAATATTATGGATTGCCATTGAACACAAACTGTCTGTCAGGCGTTTACAGTAAGACCATGATGGAGGAACTGAATATTGACAGTATTCCGACAACTTACGATGAAGTTGTTGCATTGAAGGACAAGCTTGGCTCAGATCAGTATCTGATCGCATGCGAGGGGGCAAACTCTTGGGCTATGGCTCCATTGTTTCATTCTCTGGGCGGCGTTTATACCAATGAGGACTATACGAAAGCATCTGGTTATGTCAACAGTGAAGATAGTGTAAAGGCACTGGAGACTATCGTTGAGTGGTATGATGAAGGAATTATTGGACCTTGCTTCACAGGTGGAAAGCCGGATGCAGCAAATGGTCTTTACGATGGAAATTATCTGTTTAGTTATCAGGGTCCATGGTTCTTCACAAATGATGATGAAGAAAATCTGGCAAAAGTAGAAGTAGGACTTCTGCCGGCTGGTAAAGCCGGATCTCTTACCGTTAACGGTGGCGAGGATCTGGTTATGTTTGAGAGTAGCGATAAGAAAGAAGCATCCTGGGTATTTGCAATGTTCTTAATGAGTGAATTCTCTCAGACAGCACAGGCTGTAGGCGGTGGACATCTGATCCCGACTGTAAAAACAATTGCCGAATCTGAAGAAGTACAAGCAGTACCGAATATGAGTACGTATATTGAACAGCTTGAGGGAGCTGTATCCCGTACCCCATCTCCGGCATGGGAGAAAATTTCAGATAAACTCTCTGTAGCATTCCAGAGCGCAGTTCTTCATGAGGATACGGCACAGTCCGCACTCGATAAGATTGCTCCGGAACTGGATGCATTGCTTGCAGGTGAGGCATCATAATTCAAGAAAGATGAAACAAATTTCCACAGGCTTTCTTGCCTGTGGAAATTGTTTATAGGGCGATAAAAAGCAGCCCGGAAAGGTATCTGTTATGAAAAAACCTTTATCAGAAAGATTTTCCAAAGGTCTGAAACAATGGTTGGCCGTTTTGCCCTTCCTTGCAGTGGGAATGACCTTATTTATTGTCTTTGTATTATATCCACAAATTAAGAATATTTATATTGCACTAACAAATTATAGCATTATGCCAGGTTCGGAAAATACATTTGTTGGAATAAGTAATTTTGCTAAAATGTTCAAAGATATTTCAACAAAAGGATCTGATGCCTATTTTTTCTGGATTGCATTTCGAAATAATATTTTAGCAGTTCTGGTTACTGTGCCAGGACAGTTGGTTCTTGGCCTGATCGTTGCTGTTTTGATTCATAACCTGAAAACAGGAAAAAATGTATATAAAGTACTCTTATATATTGCAGTTATTTGTGACTGGGTTGTTTTCTGTAATATCATTGATTATATTTTCCAACCGGATGAAGGAAGTCTTGTAAACTACTGTCTGACTACCATCGGAATCTTAAAAGAGCCGGTAGCATGGTTGAAGAATACATGGACAGGAAACTTTGTTATCTGGATCTGCTCAATCTGGAAGGGCTATGGCTGGGTTATGATCATTTACACCGCCGGTCTTCTTGGAATCCCATCAGATCAGTATGAAGCTGCAACGATGGATGGAGCCAATGCGGTTCAGAAATTCTTCCACGTTACACTTCCTGGATTAAGAGGAACTACGCTTTATCTACTGATTAATCTGATTAACGGTGCAATGAATATCTTTATTCAGGTATTCCTGTTGACAAAAGGAGATCCGCTCGGAACAACAGATGTTGTTATGGATTATATTTACCGGAGGGCGTTCAATTATTTCGATTTTGGGTATGCGGCCGCTTGTGGTATTGTCATGGGTATTGTTGTATTTGTTATTTCCATGGGACTGAAGAAATTCCTTCGCTATGGTGAAAATCTTTAAGGAGGAGAGCAGCAATGAAGAAAAAGAAAATAATTAGTCAGATCTGTATTCATGTGATTTTAGTAGCGTTGACAGCAATATGCCTTCTTCCTTTTTTGTCAATGATTTCGACTTCATTTATGAAGGTAAAAGGTGTTTTGCCGAACGAGCCAATTTTATTTCCGAATTTTCCACTTTATCTGGAAAACTATGTAAAAGCGTGGACTGCAAACCATTTTCAGACGTACTTTTTCAACACACTATACGTGTCTGTAGTGGGCCTTATCGTAAATCTGTTAATTTCGATCACGATGGCATATTCTTTCTCACGATTCCAGTTTCCAGGAAAGGAGCCTATTTTTAACTTGCTGTTGCTCACAATGATGATTCCGGCACAGCTGGCTATGATCTCCCAGTACACTGTTTTAAACGGATTGAAACTGATTGATACCTATAAAGGAATTTGGCTGCTGTGGGGAGGCACTTGTGTGGCAGGAAACACCTTCTTCTATAGAGGTTTTTTTGAAGCAGTGCCGAAAGAGCTGGAAGAGTCCATGTACCTTGATGGTGCAACCAGGTTTCAGACCTTGTTACATTGCATTATTCCGTTAAGTAAACCGGCAATTGCAACACAGGCAGTATTGGCGTTTAATGGATACTGGTCGAACCTATTTGATATTCTTACCTTTACAAAATCGACAAACAAGAGAACACTTTCCGTTGCACTGCAACTGTTCCGTGGACAGTATACGACGAACTATGGCCTGATGTTTGCTGCCAGTGTTATTGTTATTATTCCGATTATTGTATTGTTTGTTATTTTTCAGAAACAGTTTATGCAGCAGGGCATTACGGACGGTTCCATAAAAGGATAATATCGGATTCTCTGCAAAATTTCAGCCGGGAGGTGAAGTATGATTACAACTAGAAAAAAACAGTCGTTTGGTATTGCAGCAGTTGAACTTGGTGCACCGGTTTCGGCAGTACCTTCCATTCCTGTGAATTTAAATGAATGGGAACATGCGGTGTTAATGGACACATTTTACAGTGCAGGCGGAAGAGAGACCGTTTCAAGTACAAATCTACGGATGATGTGGGATCAGAAAAATCTGTATCTGTATCTGATTTGCTATGAAAAAGAGGCAAGGGTTTCCCGTCCGTCTGATGAAAATGTGCTGAAAACAGAATGGATGCTTCGCAAAGATAAGATAGAAATTGCATTGAGCAGCGGAAATTTTGGAGAGCGAGACTACGCAGTATTTTGTGCAGACACAGAGAAACAGGCGGGAGCCAGGACGGAAAAGGGAATGACCTATTTCGGTGGCGATAAAGCAATTTTAAATGATTACTTTACCGAAAAAAATGATGCGGTAAAAACAGAAATCCCATCATGGAAATATACATGCAAAATCGCTGTAGAAAAAAACTGTTGGCGTGTCATGTTTGGAATCCCATGGGAGCTGTTCGGTGGATTTCCGGAAAAATATTTTAAGTTTCAGGTTTACCGGAAAAAGAATCAGACCAGTGAAGTGTTGGCTTTGAATCCGTTGGATTTAAATGCAAATTACGAGTCCAGATTTGATTTTGATCCGGAAAGCTTTATTGAGTGCACACCTGGAGGAACACCGCAGGTTATCTATTCCAACAGTGCTTGCGTGATCCTACCGGATGGAACGATGCATTGGCAGCGGCCGGCGACACTGGAATGGCCATCTATAAATGAGCGGGTTGAGATTATGCATTTGCAGAAATCGCTGACACCGACAACACCGGATGAATTGCCAGATCGGATTATAACCGTACAAAGATGGCAGGATGTGTTAATGTTGGAAGGAATGGATTTCTTCCCAAATGCACGATGTGAAAACGTTTTTGATAAAGTGGATCCTTGGGTACAGAGACGTCTCTGCAACGAAGCACTTCGAAAAGGAGATACTGCGACAGCCTGCAGAGAACTGGATGTCTTGATTGGCTATTTCCGAACGCTCACGGCATGGTGGTATGCAGATCACACACTTGGAGATGCAGACGAAGACAACTGGATTGGATTCACACATCTGAAATCTGTTTCAGATCAGGGGAATAAGATCGTATTAAAGTACGAATATGGTTTGAACACCTGCGATGCCGTATTGATTCCACAGAATCGTGGTTTTCGCTTTTATACAAGAGAAAAAGGAGATTTTGACAGCGAAGCAGTTTCGTATACATTTTCAGAAATAGAGGGAAAATATCAGATCAAAACAGCACATTCTGTGATTGTGATTACAGCGGGAGATGATTGGAAAATCTGTGCAGATGAAAAATTTGTATTGGATGCAGATAACTTCAAGCTCTATGATTATGCAGGAAGCAAAGGTTTCGATGTGTGCCAACCACTTCAGGAAAGAGAAATGGTGTATGGATTCGGCGAACGATTTGATGCTGTAAACCAGAGAGGTCGGGTACTTTCTTTGTGGCACAGAGATGCATTTGAAGGTTGTAATTGTTCTATTGGAAATCAGTCCTACAAAAATGTATCATTTTTACACTCTACAAAAGGTTACTCTTTGTTTATTAACAGTTTTTACAGAATTAGAGCAGATATTGGAAGAGTCAGTAAAGGGCTTCGAATCACAACAGCAGGACCCAAAGCAGATATTTATGTTTTTACGGGAAGCGTCTTAGAAAACATGGAGGAATATACAGCCTTAACCGGAAAACCGCTGCTTCCGCCTGCGTGGGTGTTTGAACCGTGGGCCGGCGGTGGGGTAGGCAGATGGATGGACGGACCAACGCACGATGTAATCCAGGAGATGGAAGGTGTTGTACGGAAGTTTAAAAATCTTGATATCCCACATTCTGGCCTGTATGCAGAGGGTGCTGGTTGGAAATGGGAAGACCATTACAACAAAGAAGAAATTTATAAGATTGCTGCGTTTACAAAACAACAGAAGATGCGGGTTTTTTCGTGGCAGTTTTCACATCTGGATATGGAGCAGGCAAAGGAACTTCTGCCGAACTGTGCGGAAGAAGATCTGCCAATTACAAGAACGCCGGGTTATCATGGAGAAAAAGTTCTTCCATGTGCTATTGATTTTTCACATCCAAGAGCAGAGGAACTTCTGGAAAATCAATGGCATGATCGAATGGATGCAGGTTTTGATGGAACTATGGTGGATTTCGGAGAAATTATTCCAGATGAAGCAGTGTTTTACGATGGTCGTACGGGAGATGAAATGCACAACGCTTACGCGCTGGATTATACAAAAGCGTATCGAAAACTCTTTGAAAAATATAAAGGAGAAGATCACGTGCTGTTTTCAAGATCTGCGGCAGCGGGTGTTCAAAAGTATTCCTGCCAGTTTGGTGGAGACCAGCTTTCAAGCTTTAGAGGCCTGACTTATGCAATGAATGGAGGTCTGACACTGGCGGCTTCCGGTTTTCCATTCTGGGGTGTTGATGCAGGAGGTTATTCAGGATTTGCAGACGAAGAAACGTATCTCCGTTGGACGGAATTTGCAGCCTTCTCACCGATTATGCGTTTTCATGGAGTGACCCCAAGAGAGCCGTGGGTTTACAGTCGATATGCAGTGTCTGTTTATAAATTTTATGCATGGCTAAGAGAAAATCTTCTGAAATATTCGGTTCATACAGCGGAAGAGGCACATAAAACAGGCATACCAATGATGAGACCGTTGCCAATGGTATTTCCTAATGATAAAGAGGCTGTCTATTGGGAAGATGAATATTTTTATGGTTCAGATCTGTTAGTTGCTCCGGTTCATCAAGAAGGGGAAAAGAGGAGAATTTATTTCCCATCAGGAAGATGGATCAATTTATTGGATTTCAGAAAGATGGTTGGTGGAAACCGAATTTTTCAGGTGGATGTTCCAATTGACAAAATTCCTGTTTATATTCGGGAAGGAGCGTGCATTCTGTCTGTTATGAATGGAGAATTGCAGCTTGGACAAAGCATGACATATGAAAAAAAGAATACAGTTCTTATGAGCCGAGCTTTAAATGAAACTTCAGGCAAACGGTATGCAGATGAAAAAGAAATTGAATACAATATTTTGGGCCAAACGGGTGAAGATTTCTTTATGCTTCGCCATGCATCTGAGACAGAATTTATTGTTCTCCTTGGTTTTGACAGAAAGCCAGAAAGTCTGGAGTTGAATGGGATTTCTCTTCCAGAAGGTGCATCCTTGAATGCGTTGAATTATGGTTCCGGTTGGTATTGGAGAGAGGATACAGCAGTTATTGTCAGTGTTCCGAAATTGGAAAAAACAGAAATTCATGTAATTCACAAAGAACAATAGTATCAAAATGACGAAGTGATCCCCGCGAAGATTCTTGAGAAAAAGTCCCGTCTTCGGTTTAATTTCTAAGATGGGGCTTTCTCAAAAACAAACGAAACATTTCATGGAAAGAGAGGGTGGAAGATGGAAAATACAGGGTTTTATGTAATACCTAATAAAACGCAGTATGAAATTGGGGAAAGAGTCTGGCTGGAAATAAAAAAAACAGGGCCGACGAAAGCAAATCACGTGATAGTTTCGTTGTTTACGTATCAGGGAGAAAATCTGAAAATGGAATGTACCCTGGAACAAGGAGTGTATATTCCACTTGCGGAAAGCATTTCAGAAAAAACGGGTGGATATCTGGTAAAAATAGAATTCTTTCAAAAGACTGAAAAACTAGGGAGCTGTTACACGGCATTTGATGTTGTGAATTGCTGGACAGAAGCTCCAAGATATGGATTTCTTAGCAGTTTTTCTGAGGAAGATAAACAAAAAGAAGAGTATCAGGAATTTTTCAGGGAAATGCACTTGAATGTGATTCAGTTTTATGACTGGATGTACCGCCATGATGAGTTTTATCCGGAGAGTGATATTTATACAGATATCATGGGAAGAAAAGGTTCGATGACTGCTGTTGCGAAAAAAATCGAAGGAGTGCACGCTTGCGGTGCCAAGGCAATAGCATATGGTGCTGTTTACGGTGCAGAATCATTTCAGGAAGAACATCCGGAATGCAGCTATCGGTACGATAATGGAGAACCAATGATTTTCATTGACAAAATATGGTTGATGGATATTCACAGGGGAACGGCGTGGAGAAAACGGATTTTACAGGAATATGGAAAAGCGCTGGAAAAAGGTTTTGATGGCGTACATATGGATCAATACGGAGATCCGAAAGAGGCATTAATTCTGGAAAATGGAAAATATGTCATTCGAGATCTGGCAGATGATTTTGGTGATTTGATCAATGAAACAAAAGAAAAATACCCGGAAAAACAACTCATTTTTAATGCAGTAAATAACTGGCCGGTAGATTCGGTAAAAAAGAGTCGCGAAGATTGTATTTATATAGAGGTCTGGTCGCCGAATGATACTTATAGAGATCTATATCGTTTGATTGCGCATGCTCGGGAAACAAAAGATGAGAAGAGGGTGATTCTGGCAGCGTATTTGAATCCGTTTAAAACAGAACCAGAAAGAAATCTGAAGGGATCTACAGCGCAGCTTGCAATGGCAACAATTTTCGCTTCTGGCGGATACCATCTTCTATTGGGCGAGGAAGGAAGTGTTCTGACAGAGGCATATTATCCGGACAACTGCAGAATTGGGGAACATTCGTTCCGAAAAACATTGAAAAAATATTATGATTTTATTACCGCGTACGGCGGACTTTTATTTCCGGAAAGTTGGACGGATCTGACGATGCAGTATGCAGGAGGAATCAACTCAGAATTTATATTCGAAAATGTTGATTGGTCACCGTATCCGGAAGCAGGAAAGGTATGGATTCAAATTTATAAGAGAGGACGAGAATTTTCAATACGATGTGTGAATTTTACGGGAATTTCGGACATGAACTGGAATAGAACACATGAGGAATTCCCACAGCGTGTAGAAAAGATAAAAGTGAAGGCAAAACTTCCGGGAGAAAAGAAACAAATATACGTTGTGACACCGGACGGTGAAATTCAGGAGCCAGAAGAAGTGTATTATAAAGTAAAACTAGGGGATGATCAAAGACAGGAAATTATATTTGAATTGGACAAATTATTGGTGTTTTCTGTTATATATCTGCGTTTGGAATAGGATTCTGAGCGTAGGTAAAAAAACAGGAGGGTTTTTACATGAGATTGAAATTAGATAAGAGAACAGGACCCCTTTACTGGTGTACCTATGAGAAACAGTTTACTGAAAATACTTTTATGCCAGAAGAACGGTTCAAAGAAAATATTGATTGGGTAGCAAAGGAATTTGTTCCATATGGATACGAGATGGTATGCACAGATGGATGGATCGAGGATTCTTTCTGCATCAATGAAAATGGATATCTAACTCGTCATCATGATTCATGGAAACATGATTGGAAATATTGGGCAGACTATCTGAATGAGAGAGGAATGGCTCTCGGCGTTTACTACAATCCGATCCTGGATCAGCCCGGCAGCGGTAAAGAACAAAGAAATTTTGGGTCAAAGGAACAAATATTCCGGTGCGAGAAATTACAGATTTGTCGTATGTTTATAATGGAGAAAATGAGAAAAAATTAACGGGGGATCGTTTTTCTTAATCCAAATGGAGAAGATCAAGCATTGTATTGGGTGGATGTAGATCGTTCTGGAGCAAAA
>ENA-OQDL01001632-OQDL01001632.1-human-gut-metagenome-genome-assembly--contig:-NODE-1632-length-10683-cov-2.023210_pt1 | contig 10683 bp, 10 predicted proteins | sample MGYA00242782_ERZ504609 | MGnify/ENA primary metagenome ERZ504609 (study PRJEB26092, sample SAMD00036320) | human gut metagenome | host: Homo sapiens | study: EMG produced TPA metagenomics assembly of... | reverse complement strand
CTTCGAGAGGATTCACGCTTTCCGATGGAGAGACGAGTCGAGCCATTATCGTATTTCGGAAGCGATGCAATCCTTCGATGAAGCTTCCCCGAAGAGTCGGTATGGCACAAAAGAAACCATTTTAAGAAAAGAGTCCTTGGAATTATTCCAAGGACTCTTTTCTTGTTCTTTGAGCGTTCTGAAGGGTCCTGTGTTGAACTTACTGCGCTAAAAGGGCTTTGAGGCTCTTTGTAAGAGCCTGTTTTCTATATTTTGAGTATCTATTCAAGTCTGTTTCTGTTTGGCTGTTATAGAGCTTCGTGTGGCCTCGTTTTTTTCTCGGGTTCCTTTTTGTGTACTGGTTTCGGGAAACTGACGTTTGCTTGATCGTTGTTTGGGAATGGAAATGCGGTGCTTCGAGGAAAAACCGTATACCTTTCTATTTTCTAAAGGGTATGGCAAGGGTATTATCAAATAATCGAAACAAAGGGGCATTTTGCTCTGCTTCTGGGCTATCCCATTATGCTGTCCGTCAAACGGAGTTGTGTTTCGCTGATTTTGTTGTATAGCGTCAATCTTGTTTTTTGTTCGATGAGATGTGGGGCGTTTTGTTATTTTTTTATGTTTGCTGTTTCACGTGAAACAGCAAACATTTGCTTACCCTTTATAGGGTATTCAAGTGAAGCAATAGTTTGTCTGGTAAGCAAAAAAGAGAGGAGAGCTCGTGGGGCTGTTCGGTAGTCGAAAAAAATGCAAAAAATGTTCCCGTGACTTCCGTGACTGAGCGCAGTCAGAACCCTGAAGAGATCAAAGAAGAGGTTCTTCAGAGCAGCTACGACGAAATCAATGAACATGCAGAGGTGGTCGAGCGAACCTCCGAGCATGAAGAAGCTGCAGAGGAAACTGATCCGGAAATGGAGTCTACTTCCCCGGAAGACGGCGTTGAAGCCGAAGATGAAGATGACGACGATATTCGCACCTTCATCCCATTCCGCGACAAGCCCAAGGTGGCTCATGCGATCGGGCAGACAAAAATCCTCGCGATCATCAACCAAAAAGGCGGCGTTGGTAAGTCGACCACTGCGGTGAATCTTTCCGCTGCTTTAGGTGCTATGGGTAAAGAGGTCCTTTTGGTTGATCTCGACCCGCAGGGCAATGCAACAAGCGGTTATGGTATCGACAAACGAGCTCTTGATGGGTGTGTTTACAACGTGCTGCTTGGTGAAACGCCCGTCGAAGAGGTAATTCTGTCTTGTGTTGCCGAAGGTGTTGATGTTCTGCCCTCTACTATCAGCTTGGCTGGCGCAGAGGTTGAATTGGTTAACGAGATGGCGCGAGAGAACCGCTTGAAAAGCGCTCTCGGCAGCCTACGCGGCCGCTATGATTACATCCTTATCGATTGCCCGCCTTCCCTCGGTCTGCTCACCATCAATGCCTTGGTTGCTGCGGATAAGCTCCTGGTTCCCATTCAGTGCGAGTTCTACGCATTGGAAGGTGTGACAAAACTCCTTGATTCGATGAAACGTGTCAAAAGCATCCTAAACCCGAGCTTGGATATCTTTGGAATTGTTCTCACTATGTACGATTCCCGCACCAATCTTGCCAACCAGGTGGTTAATGAGGTCCGTTCGTTCTTTGGGGACGAGGTCTTCGAGACGTTGATTCCCCGTACCGTTAAACTGTCCGAAGCTCCTAGTTACGGACAGTCGATTCTCGAATATGCTCCCGACAACAAGGGAGCCCTTGCCTACAACGATCTTGCCAAAGAGGTGATTGCTCGTGGCTAAGCAGAAAAGTGGCTTGGGGCGTGGCCTCAATGCTTTGTTTGACGATAGCCCCGCTTATACCCAGAAGCCTTCTGCTCCTGAGACTCTCAAAGAGCAGGAAAGGAGCGTGCCAGAACCGTTAAGCGAAGAACCTGCTCAGAAGAAGCAGGAATCCGCTGGTGTTCTTCATCAAGCTCTTCAGGAACGTACCGCTAAGCGTTCTTCGGGGAAACCGGTTGATCCGTCTTCTGATATCTATATTTCTGAAGATGCGCTTGAAAATGCCAAAGTTGTTTCACGCGAGGCGCGCAAGCCCGCTATGCGTGCTGGTTCTGGCACTTTCAGCTCCGCTGGTTCGGTGTCCATGAGAACTCCCGCTCCTAAGCCGCGCGTTGCAGCGGAGCGTCAGGTTAGGAAGCCCGCTAAGCCGGTTGTCGAGCCTGCACTGGAGGTTTCGAAGAAGGAAAACAAGCCATTTGATTCCAAGGGGCTTACGGCAACGGTTAAGCTTGACCTGATTCACCCCAATCCTGATCAGCCTCGCACCAATTTCAAGCCAGGTGAAATTGAGGAACTTGCAGGGTCTATCAAAAAGGAAGGCCTTCTTCAGCCTATTTTGGTTCGCAAAATTGGGAACCAGTATCAGATCTTGGCTGGTGAGCGCCGCTATCGAGCTGCAAGAGTTTGGGTATGGAAAGGTTCCCGTTCGTTTCTGGGAAGCCGACAACGACAAAGCCCTTGAACTTGCTTTGATTGAGAATATCCAGCGATCCGACCTTAACCCTATTGAAGAGGCTTATGGTTATAAGCGCCTTATGGAGCGCAAGGGGATGACGCAATCAGAGGTTGCCCAGACGGTTTCCAAGGGACGATCTACCATCGCTAATGCTCTCCGTCTGCTTGATTTGCCTGAGGAGGCTCAGCAACTCTTGTTTGAGGAGAAGATCACCGCCGGCCATGCTCGCGCCATCCTTTCTGTTGATGACGCGGAGGGCAGGAAGAAACTTACCGAAAAGCTTAAGAATGAAAAGTTGAGCGTTCGCGAAACCGAAGCACTGGCTCGTCTGATGAATGGTCGTGAGAAGGCTGGTTCGGCAGCTGCAAAACGCGTTCCTGCTCCTCCAAGTTTCAAGAAGGCTGCGAAGGGCTTACCCGTTCCTTTCCGCTCCGGTTCGCGTCAAGACCGTTAAGGGCAAGAACAAATCGAGATCCAGTTTAAGGATCGAAGAGGAACTTCAGCGTATCCTGCATCTTATTGAAGAGTCGCAAGCGGGAAAATAGGGACAGGCACCAGATTCCCCCATTGCCTGCCATAGTGAACAAAACCAGGGCCTCGCTCGCGAGTTTCATCGTAAGCGGGGCCCTGTTTGTTAGGCGGGAATCTGGTGCCTGTCCCTATTTTCCCGTTCTCTACATTTTGTTTTTCAGTTGACCGCAGGCTCCGTCGATATCGCTTCCGCGCGAATTGCGGATAGTGGCTTCCTTGCCTGCGCTTTTCAGTTCCTTTAACCCAGCGCTGCTGCGTTGCGGTGGAGCTTGGCTTGTAGGGGCTTCCCTCGACTTCGTTTACTGAAAGAAGGTTGACGTGGCATAGGAGGCCATCGCAGAAATCGATTAGCGCTGCGAGGTTTTCTTCTGTGTCGGTGACCCCCTTGATAAGGAGATATTCGAAGCTGACACGACGGCCAGTTTTCTCGATATAGGATCGAAGGGCCTTCTTTAGGTGCGGTAAGGGAATGTTGCTGCAACGCGGCATGATTTCATTGCGCACATCCTGCAAAGCCGAATGGAGGGATACTGCCAACGTGAATTGTTCGGGCTCGTTTGCAAGGCGTTCAATTCCCCGAATGATGCCACATGTTGATACCGTTATATGACGAGCGCCTATTTCAAGGCCGTCTTTTGCGTTGGTGAAACGAAGCGCTTCTAGGGTTGCTTGGTAGTTCTGGAATGGTTCGCCTTGTCCCATTGAAACTAAATTAGTGACGCGGCAGCTAAAATCGTTTTGTACAGCTATGATCTGGCAAATCATTTCAGCGGAAGAAAGATTGCGGGTAAGTCCCTCGTGCCCCGTGGCGCAAAAGGTGCACCCCATGGCGCATCCTGCTTGAGTGGAGAAGCACACGGTAAGGTGCTTGGGCTCGTCTTTGCGCTCTTTCTTGTCGAATGAGGGGATTCCGACAGCTTCTACCTTGGCGCCATCGGCGTATTCGAACACGTATTTACGTGTACCGTCGTTGGATACTTGCTTGTTAACCACTTGCGGCTCAATCAAAGGGTATTCATCCGACAGGACATCCCGAAGGCTCTTGGGCAGATTGGTCATTTCGTCATAGGAGTGAGCTCCTTTCTGGTAAAGCCAGGAAGTGAGCTGTTTGGCGCGAAAGCGCGGCTGTCCGAGACTTTCCAGAATAGTGGGAATTTCGGACAGGTTGAATGATTGGATTGCGTTATTCATGCTCAGTATTATACGCAACCAAGTGGTTACCGCGTGGTGGTAGCAGAGTGGTAACGTGCGTTTGCTATACTCACTATCGGTTAACGTATCAAGCCTTTCGGCAGCAGTGCCCTGGGTTTTACTTGTATGAAAGCGAGAACCATGTCTTGTTCTTTCGATCCTAAACAAATTCGTGTTGCTCTGCTTGCGGGAGGCAAGAGTGGCGAGCGTTCCATTTCCCTTGCTTCTGGTGGGGGGGCGAAGGAAGCTTTGCTCGAAGCGGGCTTTCCGGTAACTGTTTTCGACCCCGCCAACAAAGAAGACTTGCTGGCTTTGATTCAAGGTGATTTTGAAGTTGCTTTCCTGGCTCTTCATGGCAAGTACGGCGAAGACGGCACCATCCAGGGATTTCTGGAAACCATTGGGCTTCCCTATATTGGTCCAGGCGTTTGGTCGAGCGCCACTGCTATCGACAAACCCAAGACGAAGCTTTGCTATGAGCGCGCCGGCATCCCTACCCCTCGTTCTATGATGCTCGACTCTCACCATATCGACATTGATGCCATCATTGCTGAAGTGGGTTCGCACTGTGTTGTGAAAGCTGCTACGGAAGGTAGCGCTTTGGGTGTGTATCTGTGTGAAGGTGCTGAGGAAATTGCCGATGCGATCGATAAGGTATTTCAGGTAGATACGTGCGCGTTTGTTGAGAGCTTTGTTTCAGGCGAAGAGTTCACCGTTGCCGTATTGGGCAACGAGGACCCGTGCGCTCTCCCTGTTATCAAAATTGTTCCTTCCCACGAGTTCTACGATTTTGAGTCGAAGTACGCTCAGGGAGGGTCGCAGCATATCTGCCCTGCGCCCTTATCCGAAGAAGATACCAAGCGCGCTACGGAGCTTGCGGTTGCCGCCCATAAGACGCTTGAGTGCCGCGGTGTTTCTCGTAGTGACCTCATCAAGGATGCCGAAGGAAATTTTTGGGTTTTGGAAACGAACACCATTCCTGGCATGACGGCAACATCGCTTCTTCCCGATGCTGCTCGTGCAGCTGGCATGAGTTTTGCTGAGCTCTGCACCAAGCTCATTTCCTATGCCTTGGAAAATTAAGTAGACATCTGCCGCAAACGTAAAACCCCTTGTCCGCGAAACGAACCATATCCCCGATTCGGATTGAAATAAGTCCGATTTCGAGAGGTGCGGTCCGGAATGCGGCAAGGGGTTTTCTTTATGGTGGCGTTTCACGTGAAACACCACTGAATGTCTATAGCGCGGTTAGGCGGAAGATTGGCTAGAACGCTCCGCAGGAATGAAGCCCGAAAACAATAAGGGCGACAACGGCGAGAAGGAATATCCAGCTAACTACCATGCAACCTATGTTGCCCTTGCGTGCCTGCTTTACCAAACGTTCCGTTCCGGTGCGTTGCGTTTCACCCAAGCGGTGCCCTTGTTCTTGTTGGGGAAGGGAACGCGTCCCGAAGGAACCCATTCGCCCTGAGTTTCGATAACCTTCTTAAGGGAGTCGCGACCAAGGGAAACGTCGGGGCGTATTCCCTCGCCGAGCTGCTTTCCGACATTTTCTATAAACGTAGAGAAGGCGACTTCATATTCCGGGTCATAGGAAATGATAAGAACCTGACCCCAGTAAAGGCCGGGCTCTGGCTTCTCGGTGAAGGCAACAAGAGCAAGCAAGGCGACGGTGTTCCAACCTTTGGCGTTGCAAAGATCGACTTTTTCGGCAGTTTTCTCGTCGATGGTGCCCATGCGTTTGCCGAAAGGGTTCACAATCCATGCCGTGCGTTTGCCGTCGATGTATTCCTGTTCGATAGAGAACGCATCTCCAATTATGTTGTCTGCGCCAAGAAATGCCGCAGCATCTTCCTTGCTTTCGGTTTCAAAGCGGGCGTATGTGGAAAAATAGCCAATATCTGACATGTTTTCTCCTAGAAGTGATTCAGGCGTTAGAGATAAAGAATTCCATAAATGATAGTCTTACTAGTATGGAAACACAAAATGCAGAAGCCGCTTCAAGGCTTGACACTTATATTCTCGAAAACACTCCTCAACGCATTCGCGATCGCTACCATTCGCTTAGCAACTACGCGAAGGAGCACTCGTTTGGCGAACTGGATGAAGATGTCGTTGTTATCGATACCGAGACGACGGGATTCTCGTTCAACCATGACGAGTTGATTCAGATCGCCGCTGCGCGCATGGTTCATGGGGAAATCACTGGTTGGTACGTAACCTTCGTAAACCCCGGGAAGCCTATCCCTGAGGATGTTGCACATCTTACCAACATTAGCGATGAAGATGTGGCGAATGCCCCCGACCCCAACACGGCTGTTGCTGGTTTGGTGGAGTTCGTTGGTTCTTCCGATGTAGTCGCACACAATGCAAATTTCGACAGGACATTCTGCACCAAGTATCCTACGGGCGAAGTACTGAAGCAGAATCACTGGATCGATTCTCTCGACCTGGCTAAAATCGCGTTGCCTCGCCTCACTTCTCACCGTCTGCTTGATTTAGTGCGTGCGTTTGGTGGGCCCGATTCTACCCATCGTGCCGATGATGACGTGGCGGCAACGTGCCTTGTGTACCGTGTGCTTTTGGCCGCGGTCGACAACATGCCCACCCCTTTGCTCCAGCATATCGCCGGCATGTGCGATACCGACACTTGGAACACCGAGCGTGTATTCAAGTGCCTTGCCGCTATGAAGGCTAGCGAGGGACCGTACAACTTGCGTGCTTCTCGTAAGGCCGCGGTCGTTCAAGCTTCTGCCCCCTTGCGTCCCGATGCTAATGTTCCAGATGTTTCCCCCGCAGGCGAAAAGCTCCTCTCTTCGGGTGGCGAAACTTCTGAGCTTTCTTTTGCAACCGATACGGAAATTTCCGAAGCCTTTTCTGCCGAGGGCCTTTTGGGCTCTTTGTACGAAGAATATGAGCCGCGTGATGAGCAACGGGTAAATGGCACTTGCGGTAAAACCGTGCTTTAGCATCGTCTCGCAATCTTGCCGTGGAGGCCGGCACTGGTGTTGGCAAGTCGATGGCTTACCTGGTTCCCCTTGCCTTGGCGGCACAGAAAAACGGCATCACTGTAGGTGTTGCCACAAAGACCAACGCATTGCTGGATCAGCTGGTTCACAAGGAGCTTCCGCTTCTCTCGAAGGCTCTTGGTATCACATACGCTCCCCTGAAAGGGTTCAGCCACTATCCTTGCCTTCGCAAGATTCGCAGCGTGGTTGATGATGGCGCTGCGATGAAGGAGATTCAGGGCAAAGAGCTGTCGCAGGCCCCTGCGATGGCGGCGCTGCTTTCGTTCATCGAACAAACGAAATACGACGATATCGACGGATTGAAGCTTGACTATCGCTTGCTGCCGCGAAAGATGATCACGACGAGCAGCCAGGAATGCCTGCGCCGCAAGTGTCCGTTCTTCGGCAACCTGTGCTTCGTCCACGGGGCGCGCAAGCGTGCCGAAGCTGCGGATATCCTGGTTACCAATCATAGCCTGCTGTTCTGCGATATGGCCGCTGATGGCGGCCTGCTGCCGCCGGTTCGCTACTGGGCGGTCGATGAGGCCCATGGTGCCGAAAGCGAGGCGCGCCGTGCTTTTCCATCGAGCTTGATGCTGAGAATATCCTTCGAGAGGCGCGCCGAGTAGCGGCAGATGATGCTCGTAGGAACGTGTTCTCCCGCGCGGAGCGCCGTGTGGTCCTGAACGGCGCGAAAGAGGAAAGCGAAACGCTGTTCTATACGCTCACGCAAAAGGGTAAGAGTGCGGGTGAAGCGTATCGTCAGACCGCTGAGGCTTTCTGCGCCAGCTTGAAGGGCCTGTTGTTCTTCGACACGAACCGACATGGGCGCGGCTACGAAATCGTAGAGCTGTGGGTGAACAGCGATATCCGGAGTTCCGCCACGTTCGGCGATATCGTGGACAAGGGCGTCGCGATGCGGGAATCTGCCGAGAAGCTGATCGCGGCTTGCCAGAATCTGGTGGCATATCTTGAAGACATCGAGAACGCAGCCGCGATACAACGCGAGATAGCCGCGATGGCCATTGACTTGAAGGAACAGGTCAATGCAGTGCAGGTGATCCTTGAGAACCCCAACGAAAGCTATGCGTACGCTGCAACGCTGTGCCGGAAGAAGGACCGCGTCGGCGAAAAGCTGCAAGGTATGCCCGTTAACGTCGGCGGAAAGCTGAACGATACGCTCTATGCATCTACGCATTCGGTGGTGTTCGCATCGGCAACGCTGTCTGTCAACGGGAGCTTTGATGGCTTCACGAACGCTATGGGCTTGGGTCAAGGAGAGTTCTCTCCGGTCAAAACCTGCCAGCTTGATTCCAGCTATGACTTCGATAAGAACATGACGGTGTACGTTGTGGCCGATATGCCCGAGCCGAACGAGCCTAGCTATATGGCCACCCTGCAAAAGTTCCTTGTTGAGGCGCATAAAGCGCAGCAAGGTTCGATGCTCACGCTGTTCACAAACCGTCGCGAGATGGAGCGTTGCTTTGACGAGGTGCAACCCCAACTCAAAGTCGACGACCTGCGCGTCGTGTGTCAAAAATGGGGTGTGTCGGTAAAAGGTTTGCGCGATGATTTTCTGGCGGACGAGCATCTTTCGCTCTTCGCTCTCAAAAGCTTTTGGGAGGGATTCGATGCTCCGGGCGCTACGCTCAAAGGGGTCGTCATTCCCAAGCTGCCCTTCGCGAAGCCGACCGATCCTTTGTCGTGCGAACGGGCGGCTCGCGACGATCAGGCGTGGAGGCGCTACGTGCTACCCGCCGCCGTCCTTGAGACGAAACAGGCTGCTGGTCGACTTATCAGGAAGGCCGATGATACGGGCGTGCTTATTCTCGCCGATCGTCGCTTGTTGACGAAAAGCTACGGCAAAGCGTTCCTTAATTCCCTTCCGAGCAGGACCATCAAGGTGATGACGGCGGCTGAGATTGTATCCGATCTCGAGCGCTCCAACAACGGGTAAAGCAAGGCGATCCGGCTGGTACGAATGGGTAAGAGGGAAGACAAGATAACGCGTGCCGCGCATATCAAAAGGCATACGCGCGGCACGTCGAACGAGATATCGTTCAGCGTGCTCGACGCGGCAAAGAACGCGCTGGAAGGCGATGACGACGGCCTGAAGCACAGGCCAGGCCGCATCTCGCTCTTCACTCTTCCGGGCAAGCGGAAAAAGCCTGCTCCCACGCCGACCAAGGAACGTGGATTGCCCCTTTCAACTGGCGGTTTCGTATCGGTTGATGATAGTGGACCGACGTCGAAGCTTGGAATGATTGCTCCGCCGCCGCGTTCGTCCGGCTCGACGGAGAAAAACCCTTCCACGACCCTAGCGGTTGCCCCTGTCAAACCAAAACGCTCTCCCGAAGAAGAGATAGCCCTCCGCAAAGCGCGGCGTCGTCTGAGCAAATGGCTTGCGATTGCGGTGGTCGTGGTGGTGAGCGCGGCCTGTTGAGTGCGGGAGGCGTGTACCTCTATCGCGATTATCAAACCCAACAAGGACACGTTGCGGTACTTGACGATGCGTTGCTGCTCGTCAAAGAGGCTGACGAGACCATAGAAAAGCTCGATGAGGTAGTGAAGAATCCTTTTGCTGATGGAAGCGATGAGCAGCGTGTTGATATTCAAGCGCAGCTCGAGGATGTCGAAGGAAAGCTGCAGGATGCTGATGAAAAAGCGCGCACTGTCTCGCTGGAGTTGAACGGTGCTCGCGAGAAGGAGGCTGCGAACCAAACGGTAGCGGCGATCGCAGCGCGCTACACGCTTGTCGAACAGGGCCAGCTTCTCATGAACGCCGCGACGGAGGCTCAGCTCGCCGCCGAGCAGGTGGATCGTGCTTGGAAAACCGTTTTGAAAGGCGACGATTTGGCGCGCCAGGCCGCTCAGCTGGTCACCGAGACGACGGCTGAAAACGTCGAGGCGTCTAAGAACAAGACGAAAGAAGCGCTGGCTGCCTTCGATGAGGCTTATCAGGCTTTTTCGGACGTTCAATCGACGTATGCGTCGGCTGATTTCTCGCAGTACTTCGATTATATTGGCAAACGTCAGGAATCGCTCGGTTATGCCATCGCGTCGGACGATGCGATTCTGGCAAAGAACAAGGAAGAAGCCACGGCTCAGAACAATGCTTACAACATCGCCGATGCCGAAGCGGCGGTGCTTGCGAAATCGCTTCCCGAAGATCCTGCGGTCATCATCGACGAAACCTTCGCAGAAGCCACGGCGGATGTTGCAAAGGCCTATTCAACAGCACGTTTACAAGCGCGCAGCGCAGACGCTTTTATTAGTGATTATTTGGGTGCGGAGAGCAAATAGCGTATACTCTCATTCCATGTGTGCCTTGTAGAATCATCAACGAAAGGCAAAAGAGTATGCCGGACATACTAGATCACGTCGCATATCTATCACAGGAAATCGGACCTCGTCCTGCGGGGACTGAAGAAGAGCAGCAAGCGGCGTTGTACATTACCGAGCAGATGCAGAA
>ENA-OQDL01001630-OQDL01001630.1-human-gut-metagenome-genome-assembly--contig:-NODE-1630-length-10689-cov-2.710187_pt1 | contig 10689 bp, 12 predicted proteins | sample MGYA00242782_ERZ504609 | MGnify/ENA primary metagenome ERZ504609 (study PRJEB26092, sample SAMD00036320) | human gut metagenome | host: Homo sapiens | study: EMG produced TPA metagenomics assembly of... | reverse complement strand
CTTTTTCCACCAGCCTGTTGATTTTAGCAGGTATGCTTTTACTGCTGGGCAGCTGCAAAGAGGACGAACTTCCGGTTTCCGGAGAAGGAAACGTGGCAAACAACGAATTGCCCGTCCGGCTGGCCGAAACGGATTATAACCCGAACAACACGTATTACCTGCTGAATGACAATGAATCCCAGGATGTTTATTTCGACTCCGGCCAGCGCAGCTTCTACGTCAGCCGGCCTCTTCAGTTCGGAATGGACGACGAGCACTGTTTCCAACTCCGTTTCTATAGTCCCAGAGCCTTGAAAAACGTGACTTTCTGGGCCAGGATAGACGGTTACGAGGAAGAATTCAAGTTCATGTCGCTGGAAAAGATCATGCCTTTCCAGCAACTCCGGGTACACATACCGTTCGCCACCAAGGACCTGACCGCCTATACCCGCAGCGGAAAGAAAATACGGATCATGGCAAACCCCTACCTCACGGAAGAAAACCTGACCTTCACCGTAGAGTGTGACGACCCGTACTGGGCAAGGCTGCAATCCATCCGGTGCAAATGGTACATCGCCTTCGGCAGATACAGTGACACCCAGGACAGCTGGAAGTACAAGATGAAGGCTTCGCACACGCGTGAGGCGGTGGCCATCGCGCTGAACATGGCGTATATGTTCTCGTCGGAACGGTTCAAGACCGCCCTGTACGAGTTCGGCCCGCTGCACAGCAACAATGACAAGACGGAAATAGACAAGACCGCCCTGCTGGCCAACGTGCTCAACCACCGCGGACTGACCTTCGGCTATACCACCGGCGTGATGGGACTGGGCGGAGGAACCACCTTCGGCATGCATGAAGTGTGTTATCTGGAACACTATGCCGATGACAAAAGCATCACCGAAACCATATTCCACGAGTTTGCCCACTGTGTGGGCTACGGCCATGCGGGAAACATGACCTACGAACAGACGGGACCGGGGTGGATCACCCTGTGCAACAACGTATATGTGGCGCTGTCGCTGGACAAGGAGCTGCCCGTCTATTCCCGCCGCTTCCTGCACACCCGCTGGAGCAGGAACCGTTATTTTGATGATATATACGTGGCTTCGAAACACATTATCGAAGACCCGGAACTCGATGCGCTGGACGGTGGCCTGTCTCCCCTGCGCGGAGAAACCGACCGGGGAGGAAACGACGAGGAGCCGGTGGCGTTCAAGCTGGATTATACCGACTTGCCCGGCGCTACGGGAACCACCTTCCGCCCCAAGGATGTATATGTGTACGGAGATACCCTGTATGCCGTGAACGATGCGGACAACCAGTACAGCGTAGAGGTGTTCGGCCTTGCCAGCGGCGGCAAGAAGCACTTGGGAAGCATCAAGGAATGGAAGCACGGAGAAGTTACCGGGAAATTCGGCGGCCGCCCGAACGGTGTCACCCGTGCCCACGACAAGATTTATGTCACCCACGAAGGAAGCCGTACCGAGATTTTTGATGCGAAGAGCCATCAGTTCCTTACCTGCATAGGCAATGGAAGCTGGGGAACAGGGCCCACGCAGACCGTACATGCCTTCGATGTGCTGCTCTACAAAGGGCTGGTCATGATACACGACAAACGCTACGTCAACTTTGTAGAAGAGCAGGCTATACAGTCCGGAGTGACTCCGCGGATTTATGTACGTTCCGAACATCTGGGCGAGACAAACGGCACTTACGGCATGGCGGTGGACGAACAGACCGGCCTGCTCTACTCCACCCATCCCGCCAAACGCATAGACCTGTTCGCCCCTGACGGGATACGGGAAGGAGTTTCACCCAAACGCACCGGGCAACTGGCTTATAAAAATGTACCCTACGACTTGGATTTCTACGAAGGAAGGCTGTTTGTAAGTTCCAACGGCACAGAAAAGTTCTGTGAGGTCAATCCCCGGACGGGAGAGATCATGAAGGACCATACCACCATCGGCGGCATCACCCTGCAAGCACCTGAGAAATTCTGCATCCGCCGCCACACGCTGTTCATCACCGACCGCGTGAAAAACGGGACATGCGTTTACGCCATCCCCATGAGTGAGCTGAAATAAATATATACCTATATAATATAGTAAGAACAACATGAAAATATACGCTTATATCCTGATTGTGCTGTCCGGAGTCCTGACGGCACAATGCAGCAAAGTCACCCTGGATGAAATCTGCGGCTACCCCTCCGCTCCCGGCGGAGGAAACGGGGAAGGAGAAGGAAACGGGGATTATAACAGTTACTGGTATTACTCGTATGAGGCGGCGCAGCTGATTGATGCGGAAACCCTGGGTATGGAAACGGCCGAGGATTTCACCCCTTATACCGTTGCCCATCTGGGGGATACCCTTTTCATCGCAAACATCGGAAAGGCAGGCAGCAGCCTGTTGCTGTTCAGTATAAAGAAAGGTGAACGGCTGGGAACCTTGCAGAGCTGGCAGCACGACGGCGGGGAGAAGAGTTTCGGAAGTCAGATAGAGGCCATCGTCCCGTCGGGCAACCGGCTGTATGTGGCCGAACGCCAGTCGCGCATCCATGTATTCCGGTTGCCGGAACTGTCCTACCTCACCTGCATAGGCAACGGGCAATGGAGCGGCCCCGTATTCCAGGCACAGGCCATGACGGTAAAGGACGGGCTGATTTTCGCACGCGACAAGAACGGAATGGTCAGCATTTATAAAGAGGAGGATGCCACCCCGGAAAATTACCAGAAGGTGAACCGCTACCGCCGGGCATCCGGCAACGGCAGTCCGGGCAACAACGGCTTTGCCAGCCATTCCATGCAGCCCGATGCGGAAGGGCATCTGCTGCTCACGGATTATGAAGGGAAGAAAATACGGGTGCTCGATCCGGCACTGGTCAACGATGATATGGCAAACGACGCTTCCATCGATCTGGACGACCTTTCCCTGTCGCCCGGCTTCAAGCCCAAGACACTGGCGTTGTGCGGCGACCGCTGGTATGCTACCGGCGACAATGACGCCATCAACATATACGAACGCCAGTCCAACGAATGGAGCAAGAAAATAAAAACTGTAAAAGGATATGCTTTTTCCCAGCCTGCCCGTATCTATGCGCAAAACGACTCTGTGCTATGGGTTTCGGACACGCACAGTTCCAAACGGACACTGGTGAAAATGCTGGTGCATAAGGGAGAAATACGGGAATAGAGGTTCTATTCCGTTCTTTATCCAGAATGTGAATGACACGAATGGCGCAAATTGGGTTTATATCTCTGATTGGCGTCATTCGTGTCATTTTCATTCACATATATCAACCTTGCCAATCTTTCAATGCGACTGTCAACAGGAGCCGGGCGTTCACTTGCCATATCGATTACGCAATCGGGGAAGCCATTCTTTTTATCTGGCCGCACTCCATCACAATCCCCTTTCAAGGCTCCCCTATCGCCCCCACAATCAGCTGTACCTGAGCCGGCATATAGGTACGGCAGCTCAAGCCACTGCCCATCTTCTCCAGTTTCTCCCTGAGGTGAGGATAATAGTCAATCCAATACTGCAACTTACGGTAAGCCACCTGCGGATTCAAATCCGGGAAATAACACAGGGCCAGTTCGGTGCGGCCATACGTGCGTATCTCAAAATTCTCCATACATTCCATACTTTTTATTTACTTCCATAAAAGTACGAAAAACGGACGAGAAGAAAGAATGTTTTTCCAACAATAATCAACTAGAATCAACTGTTATCAACTACAACCCACCGGAATCAACTTTCCGGAATCCGCACATCGTATCTTTGTAATGTCGGGACGATGAAGGAGAAAGATCTATAATCTTACAGCTGTAAGATATAGGATCTTACACGTGAAAGATAGGGTTCTTTCAGCAGTCGGCAACCAGTGGCTGACGGTTAATGGACAGTGACTGACGTCTGACTTGCTTCATTCCCCGGCAACAGTGTTTCTTAATTCTCAATTATCAACTTTTAATTTTAACAGACTATGGTAAATTACAGTATCGTTATGCGTAGCAATCCGATGGACGCGGATGCCGCCAAGAAGGCTTACGCCAGTGCACAGTATTCGGAAGTGATGGACATCAACCGCTTTGCCGAGCACATCGCCAGCCACGGCTGTGTGTACAAGCGCGCGGACATCGTGGCCATCCTCACCATGGCGGTGGACTGCATGAGGGAACAGCTTCTGGGAGGACAGAAGATACAGCTGGGCGACTTGGGGGATTTCTCCATCAGCATCAACAGTATAGGTGCGGAAAGCGCTGCCGACTACAATCCTGCCATCCACGTCAGAAAGCTGAATGTGAACTGGAGTGCCGGAACACGTTTCCAGAACTTGCAGGAGGAAGCCGTGTTCAACCTGGTGGCCACGCGCAAGGCGGCCCGACTAGTGGTGAAGGCGCTGAAAGCCGGAAAGACCAGTGTGGATCTTACCGGAGAGGCGAAAGAGCCGGAAAACGGAGGACAGGCCTGACGGAACCCCTGTATGACGGAAGCAAGGCACAACGCTAAAGGCACGACGCTAAAAGGCTGAATGTGCCCCTGTGACAAGCCGTTTTCATTGGGGTACATTCAGCCCTTGGCTTCCATTACAATTCACTTATTATCAACCTCTAAAACAAAATTCCAATGAGTTCAAGAACAAAGAAAAACACCTGGACACTGATTCTGAAAGTAATTATCACCGTAGCCACCGCCGTTGCCGGCGCACTCGGCCTGAACGCCTGTATCTGATGATCATGAGAACCATCACCCTGATTATTATCCACTGCTCCGCCACCCTTGAGGGGCGGAGGCTGGATTTTGAGACTTGCCGCCGGGACCACATCCGCCACCGGGGCTTCACGGACATAGGATATCATTTCTATATCACCCGTGACGGAGAGATTCACCGCGGACGACCTCTGGAAAATGGTGGGAGCGCATTGCAAGAACCATAACCGGCATTCTATCGGCATCTGCTATGAGGGAGGACTCTCGGCGGACTGCACACCTGCCGATACGCGTACTCTGATGCAGAAGGGAAGTATGCTGGCACTGCTGCGCGAGCTGCGCCTCCTGTTCCCCAAAGCGTTGATAGTGGGGCATCATGACTTGAATCCCGTGAAGCCGTGCCCTTGTTTTGATGCTGTAAAGGAATACCGCTTTTAAGGGATGATTTCTCCAAAGATAGGGTTTCCAATGAGAACCGTTTGTTTTCAAAGAGGCTTCTTCAAAGATAACGTATCCAAGGATGATTTCTCCAAAGATAGCGTCCCTTTCCTCCGCTTTGATTTCCTGACCCTTCATTCAACTAATCTTTTCATTTAACAATAATAAAAATGAACTATCTGATAAACCAACTCATGACCGTGGACAAAGCCTTCTACCGTCATTATCTGGAAATGCTGCTCACCCTGAACCGCATCCAAGCCCTCACCCCCTGGCAGATGTCCATGCTGCTGTGGAGAGCCAAGATTTTCCATATACAGGTGCTCTACCCCGAACTGCTGCGCATCAGCCTGTGCACGGAGCAGGAAAAGGACGAGATACGCTTTATGAAGGGATGGAAACTGAAAGAGCTGGAGAAAATAATGCCCGCATGGCAGCGACGGCAGTGCGAGGAGATAAAACGGGAACGGTGGAGAGGATTTTAATGGCTAATGAGGAATGACCAGTGATCACTGAGGAATGACCAGTAATCAGTAAAGCCTGCCGGCAACATGATCTGCTTGTAAGCAACTTTTAAAGGGGGTATGTCAAAATAAAATGACTACTCCGAGAAGTTACAGACTGTAACTACAAAACCTAAAAGGCGAATGTCAAAACTCAGTTTTTGAAAACATGAACTTACAATCTGAAATTTGAGCATCCTAAAAGACTAAAGAAAGGGTCGTATCATTACTCCATACAGAGCTTGATACGATCCTTTTACGTGTTATAATTACTATCTGTAACTTTTCGGGGCTGTCCTTTTTGTTTTGACATCTCCCTTCTCCTATCCCCAAGTTATTCAGGAACAGCAACATTCAACTACTTCATTCCCCCTCATTAAACCCCAGGCCCTGCTGTTCGGGCTTCAGCTTCTCTGTCAGGAAATTGGTATGCTCCCACTTCGGTTCGGGCGGATTATGATCCAAGGTCCTCTCCTCGGTAGGCGTGTAGCGTCCGTTGTAAGTGCTGAAGGCGAAAAAAGCATCTCCCGGTCCGCCCAAATGGTCGAAACGTACCTTGGCCACACGCACCAGCACCTGCCCCAGTTCATCGTTACGGTCTACCACCATTCCATAATCCGTCTTGTTGAAAAAGGCTGCCGAGCCGTTGATATCATACAGCGTGGGCACAGGCCAACGTTTGCTTCCCGGTTCGCGGCGCAACTTGGTGGGGTGCGCCACCAGGATGAGCAACACCTTGTGCTTCACGGCAAAATTGGAGAACTCGTCGAAGATGCGGCTGATGTACTGCGTTTCCGTCTCCCAGTCGGGAATCTGATGCTCGAAGCGGTTGAAGGGGTCCACCACCAGCACCTTCACTCCTTTCCGGCTCACCAGTTGGGCGGCAATGCGAAGCACGCTCTCTACCGAGAAGTCCTCTTTCGGCATAATGGAAAAGACACTCTGTGCCAGGTAACGGATGGCCTGTCCGGCTTCCGGCAACGGCATCCCCTTGTGTTCGAAACGCTTGCCCACCACGCGGCGTATCAGCTTGCGGTAGTGATAGGCCAGCGGGGTATTCTCCGGGCTGAAATAGCCCACCTTCCAATCGTGGCGCAGGAGCAGGCGCATGGCAATTTCGTCCACAAACTCGCTTTTTCCGCTGCCGGGAACGCCTGTGACCGTGAGCACAAAACCACGCTCGAACTTAATCAGCCGGTCCAGATTCTCCAGTCCCGTATCGGCTCCCTCCGGCATTCCGTTGTAATAAATATCCATCAGCGTATCCCATTCGTCCATGGGGCAGAAGACTCCTTCCAACGGGATTTCCGCCGCCTGCTCCACCTGCTGGCGGAGCCTCGGAAGATCGTACTTCAACAGATACTCGTTGGCATCCTTGCAGCCTTCCCCCCAGGCCACCACCTTGCAGCGGTCCACGCCCAGGCGGCGCACCAGTTCGTCGCGCAACTCCACTCCGCGCTTGTCGGTATCCATGGCCAGGATGATTTCCGTCTTGTCATCGAAGTGCGACTCCACGAAGCGGTCCAGCCACTGAAGGTTCGCGCCTCCGGCTCCGTTGGGTACGGACACCACCTCTTCCAGTCCTGCGGCTATCAGGCTGAGGGCATCTATCTCGCCTTCGGTGATGTAGCACTTTTCCTTCCCTTTTATGGCGTCTATGTTCCAAGGAATCAGCTCGGCTCCTTTCACCATCTTGAAATGCTTTGCGGCATCCCGGAATTTCATGTTTTTCATTACTCCGTCCTCCAGGTAAGGGAAGCAGATGCAGGCTTCTTCCTTGCCGGTCTGCGGCAGGAATTCCAAGCGTTCCTCTATCTTCATCCTTGTCAGGACGTCCATCGGAATACCTCGTCTGCCGACCATGTATTCCATCATTTTTCCATTCATAATTTGTTTGTTTTTATTGATTACCGGGCATACGTAATGTACAGGCGGTTGCAGGGGGATGTGAGGCTTGCGTTGCGACGTGTTACGGTGCTGCGGTGCATCCTTCTGCTGTTTCTGCCGTTCCCGGTCTTGTTGTTTCTGTTCTCTTTTCCACATCTCGTCCTCGTTCCACGCTATGGCGAAATCACAATGAAAGCATTTCGCCCATCCCCCTTCACGGGTGATATGCACACTGAACGAAGGATCTTTGGGATTGCTTCGCGTTGCGGAACATTCGGGACAAGGCATACGGAAATGGTCCTTTCTGCGCGGCAGGCTTTTCAGCCACCGCACATAATCTGCATGTTCTTCGCGCGTCATATCCAGCTCTGTTTCAGATTATCCCAGGTGGCACGTCCGTTGGGGCGCGGGGGTGCATCGGCAGGAAGAGGAACTCCGCAATACGAACGTTCGCCGGTCAGCGGATTGTACGTTTCGTAGGGCGAGAGCGATGTCGATTCATTCTGCATCCGGCTCCTTTCTTTCAGCTTTTCTTCCAGAAAAAGACGGGTGGGCCTTTCTCGGCGGATGTAGTTGGCGAAATAAGCTTCGGCTTCGGACACGGAAGTGATTCCTCCTGTGTTTCCTTGTGCCACGACATGTTTCTTGAACAGATCACGAATAAAAGAAAGATTGTTCAAAAAGAGTTCTTTCAAACCTGACATCATCCCCACAGCCTCCAGCCAACTCTGAGTAATGAAAGCTTCATTGATGCATTGTTCCCATCGGGGCATCGTTTCGGACAATTCGGAAAATCGGGGAAGTTTATCAACAGCAGCAACAGCAATTATTTCTTTTTCTTTGTTATTGTTGTTTTCTTCTCTTCTCTATTCTTTTCTTCTCTTATAAAGTTTTGCTTAAAGCTTGCTTGCAAGTTCTTTCCATAACACTCATTATCAACACTTTGAATCACATTTTTGACTGAATTTTCATTTGTATTTTTTGCAGTCGTATTTTTCATACTTTCCGCACTACTTTTCACGTTGCTTTCCGTGCTGTTTTCCTTGTAGATTTCCTTATTATAATCCGAATGGATTGGCTTGCTGCTCTCCATGCAGACAGTCTTGTTACTATCTACATTGCTGCTTTCCATATAAATTCTCTCCTTACTATCCATCCTAGGTGCACCACTGCTTTTCAGGTAGACTTCCTTGTTATTATCCATGCAAGGTACACCACCACTTTCCATGTAGGCTTCCCCGTTATTATCCACGCAGAACGCATCACCGCTTTTCAGGTAGGCTTCCCCGTTATTATCCACGCAGGGTGCATCATTACTTTTCGTGTAGATTTCCTTGTTATTATCCATGCAGGGTGTATCATCGCTTTTCGTATAGATTTCCTCGTTACGATCCATGCAGGACGTGTCACCGTTTTTCCCTTCGTTGATTCTGCCCCTCCCTATTGCAGACGCTGTAGACGCAGTTGCTTTTGCAGATGCTTTCACCGTACTTTTCTTACTGCTTCTCCCTCCCTTACTGCCGGCAGCGGCACGTTGCTCGGAAAGTTTGCTCTGATATCCCATCACCTCGTCCAGATACAGACATCGGAAATACCCGTCCTCTGTAATGAGAAACAAATCGAAGTCCTTAATAAGATGTTGCAGATTTTCCACGGTAGCTCCCCACTGATCGGCCAGCAAATCCAGTTCGTTAAAATCATGTTTGTATTCCTGCTGTTTTCGCAGAAACAATATCGTTTCAAGATACAACCCCAGCCCCATGCATTTCATATCGGCATTCAGCTTCATCATTTTGTAATCCGACATCAAGCTGCAATTCAGCCGGATAAACTGCTCTGTATAATCCATTTCATTTTGTGTGTTAGTATAAATATAACGCAAAGGAACGCAAAATATAAATAGGGCGTTGCTCACAAAAACAAGCAATTGTTAATAAACATTTCCTATCTTTGCCGAGACATTTTGTAAGTAGCTATGTTTATGCTGTTTACAAATCATTATTTAATAATTTAATTTTTAGTAACATGAAAAAAATTTGAGATCATCAGCACTTGCATCGGTAATGCCGTGCGAAGAAGCGATTTAAACCCCAACAACTTGGAAGACAAAGGTGCGATAGGCCGGTCCACCGCCACCAAAATTCGAGACGGAAAGATTGTGACTCCAAATTCTTACTTCAAACTGATGAAATGGATGGAAAAGGAGAAACCGGAGGTTTACAAAGAAGCCATGGAGCACATCCTGAAAGAACTGGGCAAGCTCAAAATGGAAGAGTAACCTCCCGGCTTCCCGGAAACGGGAATTTTCCCCGGTAAACGTGGGGAAACGGGAAACCGCCATAGAGCGCCTCTGTATGGAGACTGCCTCTATGGCGGTTTTTGCACCCGGAATAGCTGTTTTATTATCTTTGCAACAGTTGGATATAAGAAAGGTAAACCCTCAAATTAGGGCTTACGTAAATCATCTGCATATTCCTCAGCCGACATATTTCCGCCCCAATCGCCTTCGTAACAAGCAAAAGGATCTTCTGTTTCAATATTCTATTCCTTTGTATACGTATTTTCTGATGGAATTTGTCAGTTTTGCAATCAAAATCCAGTTTTTCATCTACACTGAGTGAAGACAATACACTCATATACATATCTGTTACCGGAATTAAATTAGCACATATTTAATTCTGCCAACAGGTTATTTTAATACCGATATGTTTGGAAGTTCTCCCCCTTATCGGTAACTTTGCCGCATCACCTTTTCTGTAAAGTCCGGCATCCAATTTTACCGGTTTCGGTAAAGCGGAAAGGCTAATGGAATATAAGCTATGGGAAATTGGAGTGAACAACAGGAAGTGAGGAAAGAGGTTAAAGAGAAAGATAAGGTAAGGCGTGAAAAACTTGCCAGTCTTTTCTTTGATCTTTGTAAAGTCACTTATACTGTGCTGGTCGTAGGATTGCTGGTTACATTATTCCAGAATGAATTATATACAAACTATTTGATGATTGCACTTGTTGTTGTAGGAGTACTAGTGGCTTTTGAATTTGCAAAGATTGGAAATAATATTTTAAAGAGATAATAATTATGGTTGCATTGATAGGACTAATAATAATAGCGATACCGGTAACGGCCTTTTTGGATTTACACCGAAACACCGTCAGGGAAGAAGTGGAT
>ENA-OQDL01001629-OQDL01001629.1-human-gut-metagenome-genome-assembly--contig:-NODE-1629-length-10689-cov-3.039955_pt1 | contig 10689 bp, 9 predicted proteins | sample MGYA00242782_ERZ504609 | MGnify/ENA primary metagenome ERZ504609 (study PRJEB26092, sample SAMD00036320) | human gut metagenome | host: Homo sapiens | study: EMG produced TPA metagenomics assembly of... | reverse complement strand
GGCAATTACGGTGGTTTTCAGCACGTCGCGGTGGTAGATGTCTATCTTAATGTCCGCTTCGGTGGGGAAGATATTGAAAGCAGGGGATACGAATTCGCCGTTGTCATTGAATGCCGCCTGGGGGCGGTAGCTTACTTCCGTGCCGTTGGGCTTGCCGTAGAAATCGAGCTTATCGGTGGTTTTGCGCACGATGTAGTAGTACTCGCCTTCGGTGCTGCCTACATACTCTCTGAGGTGGCGCGCCGTAATGGCTACCCCGGAGACTTTGCGGCGCAAGGGGAATTCCTTGGCAGAAGCATCGGCAGCGGAGGTTATATCTATAGTGCCGTAGAACAGGTCGTTGGGCGAGCCTGCCACGGGTAAGGTTGTCCGGGTTTGGATGAGCGACACGAATGCCGTCTCTAAGTGGTCGCCCTCTTTCAATGCGGGCATCGACTGAGCGCCTTGTTTACCATTGCCCCACGCCACCAGTGTCAGGTTGTCGTGTCCGGGATAGTCCAGGGTCACGGTTTCCGAAAGGAGAACGTTGCGGGTGTCGAGCAATGCTTTATCGGCATCGAATATATAGAGCGTCAGGTCTTTTATAGTCTCATCGCCAAGGCTTCCGCCATCGGCATCGAAAGCCTTTACCTCCAAGGAAAAGCCGGGAGTACTGGGAGTACCGGGATCAGGACAATCGCCTTGGTCGTCCTTGATGCAGCTTGCAGATACAAATGCCATAAAGAACAAGATAGGCAGTATGTGCAGGCAATAATGGAATTTGTTATCTGCATGAATTGTTTTTTTAATTGATGGTTAGTATTGTTTTTAGTTATTGAATTTTATCAATGGCATGAGTGAAATGAAAGGCGGGCACGGGAAACATACCCGCCTTTCGGTGCAGCTTTAAAGAATAAGATGAACGTCTGCAATCAAATTAATTAAACGTTTTGTTTACGGTTACGGGACTCCATGAGGCTGCCGTTACAGTAATTCTTATTGATGAATTAACCAACGGCTGTTCAGGATCGGTAGTACCACCGCCTTCACCGGCATTTACGTCACCTCTCAAAGTAAGGGTTACAGTGTAATGCTTACCCGGCTCGATGGTGTATCCTGCATCGCCCGCCGAGAACTGAATGGGGTAGTAAATGGTTTCAGCAACGCCGTTTACCGTTTTTTTAGACTGAATGGCAAGAATTGTCGGTTGAGTCGCACCGTTGTTTCCGAAAGTATAGAAATGATTGAATACAACGTTAGCTGTGTTAGCTGAGAAACCGCTTACCGCATCTGCCAAGGCAGTAGATGTTGTGACAATGTTTGAATTAAAACCCGGATAAGAGGCATCACCCGAATAGAAAGCGGTTTGAGCAACCTTTTCGGCTGTTGTTCCAAAGAATTTTCCGCTTTTACCTGCATACAGCAATACAACCTTTTCGTCTGCAATCGTAATACTACCACTACCGGTGAGATTGGAACGGTTGTCCTTAACAATAAGTTCAATCTTGGCTGCAACGAAACTTAATGGTACAGTAACCGTACCGATTGTACCGTTGAAGGAGACATTGCTTGTACCGGACATCCAAAGGTTAGTTCTGGTCTGGCTAGCCGTGTTGTTACTGGCCATCAAGTCACCGGCAACGGCCTTAAGTTCAGCTTCCGTTGTTACATTAGCAAAAGGGCTGTTGGCCAATCTACCGACATTTGCCACTACATAAGCAGTCTTGGCAGCAGTTGAACCGTTGGTGATCGTAGCCGCCGCACTGGAAGAACTATAAAAAGGCGGACAGTCCAAAGCACCGCCCTCACGGAAAAGGAATACGATGTAGTTGTTAATCGTAACATCGGTTGTAGTAGTGCCTATAGCTCTTGACTGCGCTACATTATTACCTTCTCCTTCCACCTTAATGGTGAGAGTAGCCTTTTCGCCCGGAGCATTGCTGCCCAAATCGGCAATCTCCTCGTTGGAGCATGAAAACATGGTAAAGGCCGCAAGAGCCACTGCTAATAAATTAATCTTCTTCATTTTCTCAGTTGTTTTAAATAAATATTAATAAAATTGGTATGTTTACTGTCGTTTCAAGTTTTCAATCTACGGTTGCGCTTCATAAAACACCTTTATATATCCTGCATTACGAAGCTTCGGAAAGAAGTGCCGTTTCATATACTCATTCGGGCATTACGGGCACGGGCTGTTCGACGGGAGCAATGAGCGCCACATCCGCAGCCAAGAGCACGGGCGGCAGCATTTCTTCGCTGCAACACCCTTTGCTCTTTGCATCCAAACGCAGGGAAGCGCCATTCATCCATTCCCCGTAGGGAAGGGCGAAGGTATAGGCAACCGTTTCTCCCGCCTTGTGGTATGCAGAGACAAATTTCCGCTTTTCTTTCACTCTTTTTTCTCTCCACTCAACAATCTGTGCCATGCGGCTGCCGTACTCCAATGGCGGAAGCACAGCATGCTGCCCGTCTTTCCCATACAGCAACGGGGTAACTCTCAAAATGTAATCCTTAGTCAATCTTTCTACCCTCAGCCTGAAGGATACGTGCACGCTGTCGCCGCTACGGCTGATGTTCACGCCATCTGCCTGCAACCGTGCCCGTTCCTTAGCCGATAAACCGACTGCCTGCATCAGCAGCAGTCCACATAATAGCACACAATATTTCATAATCTTCCGCTTCGCGGTCCGTTACTTTATTATATAGATAAGGGAGATGCCTGCCTTGGTGGGGCCCAGGTAGTTCTTGCTGCCGCTGCCCAGCTTGTCGCCGCAGGTCTTGCACTCGAAGCGGTCGTATCCGAAATGGATGTACCCCACTCCTAACGTGGCTTCCAGGTTCCAGCGCTTGCCCAGCGCCCAGTTGTATCCGTAGCCTATTCCGGCTCCCGCCATCCAACCCTGGTAGCGCTTGCTGCCCAACCCGGATGATGAAGGGGTGATGCCGAAGGGAAGCATACCGCCGTAGTTGAACTCTCCGCCCAGCAGGTGTGCTCCGAAGAAGTGACCGGAGAAACCGCTGCACAGCCAATAGCGCGCTTCGGGCTGGAGCATCCAAAGTTTCATCTTCTTATTGTCCGAGAAGCTCCACGGATTGTAGTTGGCAGACATCTCGAGCGTCCAACGGGGAGCTACCTTATACTCTACTCCGAGATTAATGGTAGAGGTGATGTCGTACAATAAATTACTTTTCACTGCAAAACGTTGCGCCGAAGCCGTTCCGGACAGAAGCGCAATAAATAGGGTAATCATAAAAATCGTAAAATTCTTTCGCATATTCTCTTTCGTTTTATTCGTAATCTTTTACTTGTTTATAGAGGTTAATTTTCCTTTTGCTGCTTTTAGAAATTTCATCTGTTTACATAAAACAGATTATTAACGTGCATTTCATTAGTAATCAAGTAATTAAAAAGGGAAAACCGTTTCAATGCTATCCGGCATGAACGATTTTCCTGAAACAAAAAGAAAAACAAGGATGTATCGGGACTTCGGTCTGATACCATTCTGTCCTTAAAATAAACGCAGTAATGAAGAGTTTCCCCCTTTAAACACCAACAAAAGAAACTCAACATGCCGTTATAAATGACAAAATGACAATCAAGCCTTTGCTTCGATACATCCGTTTTTCTGAAACAAAAAATGAAACATGGTGATAAAACAACGAAATTATTAACTTTAAATCGAGTACATAAAATGGAGTTGAACTACATTAAAGAACACACCTCATGCGTGAACTACAAGACCGAGGAAGACGCCGGTTTCGCACTGAAAGAAGCTGCTTTGGGAGAACATTTCGACAACCGGCAACAAGAGATTAAGGCCAACCACCTGATATTTATTTTGTCAGGCGAAGTCAGCATCACCAAAGACAGCAAGGAAGAAACAAGAGTCCGTGCGGGCGAATTCATCTTCATTCCCCTTTCATCCCATTACACGGGCACGGTTATCCAGCCGGGCACATACATCAGTCTGTCATTCTTTCACGATACAATCTCACTGTGCGACAAGCACATGCTTAGCAGCTATTTAGACAAAGCCCAGCACACACCCCTATGCTTCGAACCGCTTTCCGTGCGTGCCCCTCTGGACATGTTCCTGCATCTGCTGGAGTCCTATCTCCAGGCGGGCGTCAACTGCAAGCACCTGCACGAACTCAAAGAGCGCGAGTTGTTCATCATCTTCCGCACAGCCTACACAAAGAGCGAAATAATCCAACTCCTCTACCCTATAATGGGAATCGAGGTAGACTTCAAGGCAGCCGTTCTTAAACACAAAGACCGGGTGCGCAGCAAACAAGAGCTGGCGGAATTGTTGGGCATGAGCGGTTCCGAGCTTCACCGCAAGTTCACGCAAGAGTTTGGAGAAACCGTTCAATCCTGGCTTCAGAAACAAAAAAACAAGGAAATACTATCCCGGCTCAATTACGATTTCATCTCTATAAAAGAGGTGGCATACGAGTTGGGCTTCAGCTCCGCAGCCGGTTTCAACAAGTATTGCAAGAACAATTTCGGCTGCTCGCCCAGCGAATTAAGGCAGGAAATCAAAAAAAGCAGCAAAAATAGGCATTGATATTCAGCGTTTTGCAATTTTGGATAACAGATTGGTTAATTTGGATAACTGATTGACGGATTCGGATAACGCAATATCCAAAAATATCCTCTACCTTTGCAGTATCAAAGCACAGGGATAAAGTATATATAGCGAAAGCAAGTAGAAAAGTCCGGTTTATTTGAGTCGTTTCTTAGTTTTTATCTGTGTTATGTAGACAGATGAAATTTTTCACCTGCATTTTTTAATACAATCCGATACGGCATCCGCCACATTTTCATTGACCTTGTTCAGGGTATCGACCGCAAAGGAATTCAGGTAGATTTGGGTTGTCTTTTCGGACGTATGTCCCAGTCCCTCACTGATTAAGGATATCGGGATACCTTCATTCTTGGCTATGGTGGCCCACGAGTGCCGCGCCACATAAGTGGTGAGCGGAATGCCTATGTTGAGCAATGTGCCCAAGCGTTTGAGGTAACGGTTGACCGTGCCCAAAGAGTAGCGGTATTGCGTGTAGGCATCTCGCGGTGACTGCCCGTGGATATAAGGAAAAATGTACGGGCTGGATGTCCTGTATTTTTCAATAATCTCCTTCATGGCGGGCAGCAGTCCTATCTGCAACCGTTGCCCGGTTTTGCTGCGGGTGTAGAATATCGTGTCGCGCACAATGCCGTCGTGCTTGAGGTGGATTACATCGACGAAGGACATGCCCCGGCAGTAGAAACTGAACATGAACAGGTCGCGCGCCGCTTCCAACTGGGGATACCGCCGCAGGTCGGCCGAAGCGATGAGCGCTATCTCTTCCTTGCTCAACGCCCGTTTCACCGTTTCCTGCCTGCGCACGTTCAGCCCGGCAAAGGGATTTTCGCCACATACCCTGATGCCTTGCTTGCGTGCCTTATTGTACACCGCCCGGAAATTGCTGAGGTACATGTGGATGCTGTTCTCCGAAATGCCGCGCATGCGTAGGTAGTGTATATAGTCCGTGACGAACACATAGTCGATGTCTTTGAAGTTGATTTTCCTCAAACTGCAAAAGCGCAACAGCGAGTACAACCCGCTTGTGTAGGAAGCGGCAGTGCTTTGCTTCCCCTCTTCGAGCAGGGTATCGATGTATTGCAGGATGAATTTATCCACACTCTGGTTGTACTGCTCCTTCCGGTGTTTCAGCATGAGGCGCTCCAGCGTAAAGCCGGGATCGGTTCTCTCCAGCAGACGGTAGTTCCTGACAAGGTCTTCTTTCTCGTTCCTGATAAGACGGTTGACGAGGCTCACTTCCCTACGGGTGAGGATACCCTCGGACGAATAAACCACCCGGTCGGCATCCCGCCGGTAATTCGACTCGTGGACCCGCCACCCCAAAGAGTATTCTTTCTTCTTACGGCAGTACAGCACGCGAATCGCAAGGGAGTAAACTCCCGCCGCGCTCGCTTTACAAGGATGTATGACAACACGAATACTCAACTTTTTCTTCTTGTTTTGTAAGTTCATTTACCAATTAAGCATTACTGCCTGCGTAAAAGTACACATTTTGCACCTAAACACAGAACTTGTTACTAAAATAATGAATAAAAAATTGTTTTAGCAACAAATCTCATTTCCCATACAGACAAAAGCTATATCCATATTAAATCAATTTCACTGCCATCTGCATGACCGGATTGCAATCATATATCAATTTCAGAATGGAATTGTTCTGTACCATTTCATAGATTTCTTTTCCGACAGCCGTCGTATACATTAATGTCACAATCATAAACAGGATCCACACAATGATAAGTGCAATTCCGATTCCAAGTGCACCGCCTGCTAGATGATTAAAGAAACCGATTACCGGTAGTTCTGATACAATATCCAAGGCAAACACAACCGCTCTTATAATTACCGTCACCACAATAAACGTAAGTATGAATGCTATAATATTGATCACCAGTCTGGCAACATAGGCCCCTATATATTGCGGAAATGTTGTAACGCCCAATTCATCATACATTTCTTTATTATTGTTTTTAAGCAACAGATTCTTGAATACCTCCGGTATATCTGCAGACTTAATCATCGTCTCCTGCAGACTTTCTGGTATGTCTGCATTTTCTATAACATTTTCTACGCTGCTGCCACTTCCACCGGTAAGACCATCCAGTACATTTGCAGAGATTCCATACTTTGCAAGATCAGAACTGTCGATCTTTCCATTTACAATATCTGAAATCGAGATTCCATACCGGTTCAACATCTCTTCACTGACACCTGCTGCCTTCAAAGCCTTCTTTACCGCTGCTTCATTCAGCCCTTGTCCGGATGCAGTGCCTCCTCCGGTAATTGCCGAAGTCGCCGCATCTGCCATCGTACTGACTACTTTCTGCTTTATCATATCATCCAGCGGCGTATATTTCTCTACTGCCTGAGACACATACGGCGTTGCAAAGAAAACAATCACAAACGTGACAATTGTTGCGATCAACGATACCATAATCCGGATTGCACCTCTGACCAGTCCCGTTATGATACAGATCAGAAACACGATCCCTATGGATATTTCCAGCCAATTCATATGCATACTTTCTCCTTATTTTACAAGACGGATTTTTTCCATTCCATTCGCACTCAACACAATATACTGGTTCACCCCTCCAACCGGGAATATTTCCTGTATGTTATTATCCATCCTGCCTTTGAACTTCTGTACACCATTTTTCATAAATATACTGCATGTTTTTCCGTCATACATGATCACCTGATCATCACATAATTTCACATGATTATAATCACCGGTGAATTCTTTCGACAGCACGACTTTTCCGGTCTTATTGTATAACCTGAGCTCATAACCGCTCTTTCCCTGATTCTTTAGGATCAGACCGATATATTTCTCATTATGAAATACACTTTTTATCTCCTTATCCATGGTTATCTTTACAGCTTGTTTCGGAATGTCTTTTCCGGTATAGATCACCATAGCATTGTCACCGATTGCCGCCGATGTATTCTCATCCATAAAAAATCCGGATGCCATAATTGTGTTCTTGTAGTTCTTTTTAGTAACCTGATGATCTGTCTTATCTTTTCCTGCATCCCCAAAGTTATAGTAATGTAATCTGCCCTCGATCCGGCCATCCTGCGTATAAAGATACAGCACTTGCATCATCTGACCATTTGCAGACAGAGCCACATCCACCGGATATCCGCTTCCTGCAAGTGAGGTCTTATGCTCTACCAATATGTTTCCTGCCGTATCATAACAGATTACTTTCATTGCTGTATCACTTTTTAATATTGCACTTACAATTCCCTGTTCCGATACACTGACTTTTTCAATCGGCATCGTCGTATGCACTTCACCTTTCAGGCCATCTTCCTGAAAAACCAGAATATCATTGCCTTCTTTGTCCGCAACTGCTGCCGACTTTTCTGTAATATCTATCATTGGATTCTTTATCTGATAGGATTGATTCCACTTCTCTTTTCCGGTCTGACTCAGATACGAAATACCATCTTTACTATATTTCAATACGCCGTCCGAAAACTGTACATAATTATTGTCCGATGCACTCTCACCAACATAGGTATCACTGATCCGGACCTTGGTATATGTCTGTAGATTGATCAGCAGATATATCAACACGCCCACTGCAGCCACTATCGCAATACCAACCATCATCTTTTTCTGTTCCTTTTTTTTACTTTTCATCAGCTCTTCCCGGACTTCTTTCTCCGGCATCCCATCTTCACTGTTCAGTTCATCCATAATCTCATCTATGATCTTATCCGTGGGATCTTCCGGCTCTCTCACAACATGGAGATTGCTGTTCTTCCTGCGTTCCATCCGTCGGTCATCCTTTCAACGTTTCTTCTGATACTGTGTACCCTAGTATACCACATTTCACATTTATGGGAGTAATAATTTTTGTCCTATATAGATCAGGTTGCCGTCAGACAGCCCATTCATTTTGCAGATTGCCTTCACATGAGACGTATCTCCATATAATTTCTGACTGATTCCCGCAAGCGTTTCGCCTTTCTGTACTACATAAAAATCCTGATCGGAGAGTTGTCCGTCCGATGTTTCTGATGTCGTTGTCCCTTCTGCTTTCTTTACCGTTCCAGACGCTTCTTTTGCATTGTTTTTCGCCGTTTCAGCGGTTTCGGTCCTTGTCTTTGCGTCAGCCTGTCCGCCACCGACTGTTTCCGAAAGTGTTTCCAGAGAATTCTGTACCGCTTTCATTTTATCAAAATTATTAACCGTTGTGATCCCAATCACCAATACGATCAGCACAAGCACTGCACTCGTAATATAGGCAAATGCCGAACTCTGATGCTGCTCTTTATATTCCATCTTTTCTCTCACTGCACTACGAAAATTCTTTGCAGCTCGATCCTCAACCACTTCACTGGGGGTTACTCCATTCTCCTTGCGTGTATTGATCATATAGTTCTGCATCTCAGGATTCTTTTCATAATAAATGTAATGCCCTCCGATCTGCATCAGTTCACCAAATTTGTACGCATAAAATATCTCGTCCTGCTCTCTTGCGTTTTTCCACAGGAACAGACTTCCTTCCTGCCCAAATTCTCTTTCCTGTATTTTCTTCACTTCCCGATTGCGGCTCATCGGATTGCCTTCTTCAACAATTCCCCATCCGACAATATGACTTTCCGGAAAATACTGCGCTGCTTCTTCCATCATATGTTTCATTCCATCTTGTCCGATTTCAAGTTTACCATCCTTTTCCGATAATTCTTGCATCTGTACAGCTCCTGACACAAATACAGCCTTTTCGTCTTCCAGTTCCAGCACTTCTCCCGCCAGAATCACTCCTATCGGCTGTTCTTTCGCTTTTTCTCTTAATTGGTTCAGATATGTATCTACATAATCTTCTACATATATCTTTGGATTGTCACTTACATTTCCTATCTGTCTTACGTTTTTTGGAAGTTGTCTTTCCATGACACAATCACCTCGTCTTATATATTTTTGCCTATGATATCATACAAAATATGCGTATTTTATCAGTTGATGGGACTTGTCCATGGAATTTTCCGATACAATCTTTTATTTCCCGACACACTTCCGGGATTTCAGGCAGCTTTTCTTTCAAATTTTGGTACATAAAAAGAGATTCCCGAATAAATCATTCAGGAATCCCTATCTTATTATATTCTGTTCTTATGATATGACTATAATATTTCCACAGTCCCGGTATCCTTCCGGCATCTGATCTGTAACGATTTTTGCGCCTGCAAACGGAGCAAACGTTACAGAACTCACCTCACCGAACTTAGACTCGTCACATAATACATATTTTTCCTGGCACTGTTCCATCGCAATCTTTTTGACCATTGCTTCACTCGCATCCGGTGTCGTGAACCCTGTTTTCTTAGTCACACCATTGGTACCAAAGAATCCCTTGGTAAAATGATACTTTCTAATCGTCTCCATTGCCTCACTTCCGACAACCGCTTCCGTGGAACTTTTCAGTTCTCCTCCAACCAGTCGTACTTTCACCCCGGACTTTGCCAATTGCTGAGCATGCACTACCGCATTCGTCACAACAGTTACATCTTTATCCCGCAGAAATTCCAGCATATATCCGGTTGTGGTTCCTGCATCAAGATATATATATTCACCTTGTCCGATCAATCTTGCGGCATATTCTGCAATCTGCCGTTTTTCCGATACATGAACGGTTATTTTCTGAGCCACTGTCGGCTCCTGCGGTGTTACCACGTGATCTAATGCGACCGCACCTCCGAACACTTTCACCAGTTTTCCCGCATTATGAAGTGCTGTGATATCTCTGCGCACGGTCGATTCCGATGTATCCAGAAGTTCTTTAACTTCTGTCACGGTAATACTGCCTTCTTTTTCAAGAAGCTTCAATATCTGTTCATAACGCTGTTCTGTAAGCATATGTCCTCCTACAGGTTCTCCTGCATGAATTTGCTTACTGCTTCGCAAGCTGCTTCTTCATCAGCACCTTCAAATGTAAATGTTACTTCATGGTCTTTCTTAGCACCAAGTCCCATAAGGCCGAAGATCTTCTTGCAGTCAGCTTTCTTTCCTCTTTTTCGATCATCACTGATGATTCGAAATGATTTTGCAAGTTTCACCAGTTCTCCTGCCGGTACGTAGCGTGGATTCCTTCGTTATCTGTGATTACAT